>Ga0098035_1000401_pt1 | contig 21988 bp, 16 predicted proteins | sample 3_EtaG_FD_75046 | JGI IMG/M metagenome (GOLD analysis project Ga0098035, IMG submission 75046) | Marine viral communities from the Subarctic Pacific Ocean - 3_ETSP_OMZ_AT15126 metaG | ecosystem: Environmental > Aquatic > Marine > Oceanic | place: Pacific Ocean | collected 2015-01-07
CGGTCGCACGCTCTTCGGAATAGTGTTACAAACTCATCGCCCACAAGCCGGTGCAGCCTACGTCGCTGCCCAGTATGCAACTTAAACCTGCGAATGTTCAAGTCTTCCCATTCGTCATCGATGTCGATGTAGCGACCTCGACTTGAGGTCCAGTGAAAGGTTCCATACACCCGCTTGACCTCTGCCCTGGTCTTGGGAATGACGGGTGGCTCAGTCGGGGCAGCGGGTTGAAGGTCGCGGATCTTTGCGCGAACCTCCGGTCCAGGCCAACCGTCAACCTTCAAGTTCCAGCGAGTCTGAAACTCACGAGTCAGCACTTCCAGAGCGGCGCGGTCCATCGACAACAGGGTGAGGGCTCTTTCCTTGCTCATGGCTGGCTTCCAACCACGCCTCTACCCACGCCGGGCTGTGGTGTAACTCCCGATTCAGAACGTTTTTGGTGGTGTGAAGGATGCTTTGTGATTCCTGCCGCAGGTCCTTTAACTCCCGCAACAATTCCGACATATCGATCTTTTGTCGCATGAGACCCCCCCGCTGTTTGCTGACCAACAAGAACGCCACTGCCGCCGCCTAGACCCAAAGCAGCGAGAAACCAAGGCATCCACTTCTTCGCAAGCCTGTTGACGCTGGCAGAATCCGACTGCTCGATTGTCGCGACTCGCGTGGCGAGATCCCGCACATCCATGTGGACCGCTCGTATGTCGGCCTTGACCCCACGTATTAACTCCAACATCACAGGATCTGCCGTCATCTACTTTTCCTTGGAAACCTTCTTCCGAACAGAAGTCTTCTTCCGAACAGAAGTCTTCTTCCGAACAGAAGCCTTCTTCCGAACAGAAGCCTTCTTCCGAACAGAAGCCTTCTTCTTAGGTTTGGCCTTTCTTTTGAATGTAGGTGTTGGGGGGGGCGCGGGTGCCGTCCATAGCAAGTAACCCTGCGCCCCAGCCCAGCCCACCATGCGGTTATACAGGTCTGGGCCGCGAGTCATCGCAGCCTTGACGACTGCGTCCTGGGGCACCTTGCGGGACCCGCGACTGACTCCCAGTCGAAAGACCTGCCGGCCTTTGACGACAAAGATGTGTCCCTTGCTGGGCGAGATCCAGACCTGGCAGTCTGCAAAATACTTCATGACGCTCCCCTACTTGTCGATGGCATACAGGAACCCATCGACCGCGCAGCCGGAACTGATCGACTCGATGACCATGGCGACCCGCCGGTTGCCCTTGTTCTGGAAGAAGCCTTTGACTGCACCCATCAGGGTGGTGGCGACGGTCAGGTCTACATCCGAGACCACAGCATCCTTCTGCCAAGTCAGGGTGTAGGGGTCCATCGTCCAGATGGCTGCCTCAAGTACACCGGGATCGCCAGTCGGGTTCTTTACAACGAAGACGTAGCAGATGTACTCCCACAGCCCGCAATCCACGCCATCGGTGGGCAAGGCAGGGGCTGCGGCAGCCGTGACATCATCCAGCACCGCCATGCGGGTGGCACCGCTGTCCACAGTGAAGGTCACGTCTGCGGTGTCGGTGGCGACGTACACCACCAGGTCGGAACCGTCGTCGGTGTCGATCTGCACCACGCCTGCCGATGAGGACGAAGTGATGTTGGTCACAGCCTCAATGAGCAGTTCGATGGCAACGGCAGTTGCGGTGGCGTCCTGGTTGATGAGGGTGTATGTCTTCTTGGTCCCGTTGACCCAGATGTACACCGTCTTCGCTCCGTCGCCGGTCTCGGCACCGACGACGGTGATGGTGGCACCCGACTTGTGTTTGTTGCCCGTCTTGGACAGGTTGCGCTGTAGGGTCTGACTCATGACTTCTCCTTCTTCTTCTCGTCTTTGAGTTTGCGGTTCAATCCGTTGCGGATCACCTGAATGTCGGCGATGCGACCGAGCTTGTCCTCGACCTCCGCCAGTTTCTCACGCAGCATGTCGTTCTGCGCTCGCATCTGCTCTAGTTCCTCCAACGGATTCCTCACGTTGGCCTCCACCAGTTCCATGCGGTCGAAGAGGAAGCCGATCAGGGCGAGGGCATCGACGGTGTGGATGCCACGCTTGCGGAGCCCCTGTCGGTAGGCAATGCAGGCCTTGGACATCGTGCCGTGGGTGCCAAAGAACTTGTGGTGTTGTGCCGCTGCGCTCATTCGTTCCCCTCCGGGGTGTTTGTGAAGACGTTGTACGCTGTATCGATCATCGACTTCAAGATGCTTTTGCTTTCGGGTGTGCCGACTTCCAGCGGAGAGATGAAGCCACGCTTTTTTACTTCGCTCGACGCACGCAGCCAATCCTTCTTCAGGGCACGCATGTGCTTGTGCATCTTCCGGTCGCCGGTCAGGGCAAGGTTCATCTCAAGTGCCTTCATGTGCATGGCATAGCGCAGGTTGATCTCACCCTGCCGCAGTTCGAGTGCCTGGTCCTCTTCCAAGGGGTTGAGCTTGTTGAGTTGGCGCCGGCTCTCCATTGCCATCCGACGCTTCTTGGCGTTGATGGACTGGACCGTGCGATACCACATGTTGGCTTGGTCAACGGCAGAGATACCCATCCCTGGAGTCAAGATGCGCGTGAAGGCTTCCACCGGGTGAACAGGTAGGTTGCGCTTGCCACGGGTCTGTATCGCGCCCTGAGACAATCCTCGAGCCGCTTCGTAGGCAGCGCCGCCGGGCAGCGCGGTGAGCGGACCTGACCTCTGCCAAGAGTCCACCGGCACAAACATCTTGGCGAGGTAGCCGAGAGCTCGGTAGGCACGCACCGAGGTGCTGGGATTGGAGGGGGCAACGCCCGAGCCCTGGGCTGGGGAGTACAGCGACGACGGGTTCATGAAGACGAAGAAGGCATCGGTGAACGGATTCATCCGAGCGACCCGGCGCAGAACGTCATCGTCTGGCTGGATGTCATGCAGCACCGTGTTGAGGTTCGCGATGTCCCGCAGCGGGAGAGTCATCGTCAACTCGTGCATGTTGCCGTGCTTGTCGTAACCCTTGAAGGCCCGGAGCCACTTGCCGCCGCCACCTGCGGCATGGAACATCTGCGCGATGTCCCGACCACTGCCCATCAGCAAGCGGTTGGAGCCGAACGTGGTCAGGGCAGCGAACTGGTGCCCTGCCAAGAAGTGCTTGTCGCCACCATCCTCCTGGGCGGTGCGGGTCACATCGTAGGCATTCATGCCATCGACCATGAGCTTCATCATGTAGTGCTCTGGACGGTGGAGCATCATCCGCATGGTGAAGTTGGCTTGCTTGTACCCGTAGGTCAGGAACGGGGGCACGATGAACTTGGACAGGGCATTGGTCTGCAACCTGGTCATGGCAGCAGGCTTGTCGCCATAGTCATGCAAGGTGTCGAGTGCCCACTGCACAGCCTCGGAGTGTTTCAAACCCAGACCATCCTTCGCAATGAAGTATGCCTGCGCTCGACGCTGGTTCTCTCGCTTGACTGTCCATCGGATGACTGCTGTGTCTGCAAGTTGGCGGGTGAACTCCCGAATGCCTGCGCTGCCAGACATGGCGACTGGGTAGCCCTCTCTGGCATACCACTCTGCCTTGGCTGCATCGACTGCCTCTCGGTATGCCTTGCCCAGCTTGATGCCCTTCTTGTTGCCGCGCAGTCTGACGGGCACCCCCCACTTCTCCCAAGCACCCTTGCCCACCGTGCCCAGGTCATAGAAACGCTGGAGCATCGTGGTCGTCTTCATGGCGCCGGTTGCGTCCTGCGACACGCCACGCAGGGTCTGGTCGAGGACATGGGAACCGAGCGCACCGGCATGGGTCATGGCATCGCCGGTCACCATCGGGGTGGCATCGACGCCTGGTTGTTGAAGGAGACCATCGCTGATGAGCTTGGCTGTAGTCCCGTCGATCTTGCCGTGGTCGTGCAGCCTGTCCACCAGGGAATTGGACCTTGTGCGAGCGGTCCTCCAAGCTTTGTGGGTGGGCGTGTACCCGGACCTCGAGGCGAGGTTCAGAAGGTCTCCGAGTTCGTTGCGGACGTGGTAGCCGGGAAGATTGAAGCCTGTATGCAGCAACTTCCACATGCCCAAAAGAGGGCCGACCGACTTATACTGCTCTCGGAGACCTCTGAACGCTTTCGCAATGCTGGGCGGGACGTACTTGCCGGCCATGGGTCCGAACATGAAGTTGTAGGGGTCCACGTTGGCTGCGGCTGCCTGAGGGGTCACGTCCTTGGTGGTCAGGAATCTCACCCACCCGGTCTTGGGCTCCAGTGAGATCATGCCGCTGCTGTCGAGGTAGGACTCGAGTTGCTTGAAGTAGTTCATGTTCTCAAGAAGCCACTGACTGTTGTCCAGTGTCCACTTGACCGTCTGGTGGGTGGTGAACCCGGATAGATCGGCAGCATGTTGGGCGATGAAGGCAGACTGCTCGTCACCCGTGAGTTCTTTGGCTTCCCTCGTCCTTTTCTGGCGAAGGTTCTCAGCCGCCTCGACCTTCTCAAGCAGAGCGCCGGCAGCCTCAGCATCGGTGCGCTGACGCTTGTGCCTGGACGAGGTCTGCTTCATCGGGATGCCGAACACCTCTGCGCCCAGGTCCCTCTGGATGGCAGCCCATTTGGTGGTCATGTCGCTCCAAGAGCGCGACAGGTAGGCATCGTAGTTCTGGAGGATGGTCAGGGGGTGCTGACCCAGTGTCTCGACGAGGGCTTCCTGCTGCAAGCGGTAGGGCTCGTAGAAGCGATACAGGTCCGACTGCGGATTCGACATCTCCCGCGAGACCCACCGGGCAAGAGCCGGCGTCTTCGCGTCGGAGATGAAGCGCACCGTTGGGTGAGACCGGATGATGCCCAGGAGCCTGGCCTGCGCTGCGACAGCGGCTTCACTCCCGCCGGCTGCATTCTCGATCTGCTTTGCCCCTTTGATGAACAGCTTCATGGGCTGCGTGTAGAGCAGGGCACCGTGCTCCGACACAGGCAGTTCATAACTGCGCTTGCCGGCGGCGACGTTCGCCTCGTCCATCTTGGCGAGGATGCGTGGCAACTTCTCAGTGATTGGGTGGACGCTCTTCATCGGAACGTGGGTGTACTTGCCCTTGGTCACGGTCTCGGAGAAGGCATACGCCACCCAGTTGGTGTCGTGCTTCATCTTTTGAGCGAGACCCTTCATGGCACCAGCGACCAGTGTTGCCCCCTCCTCCCTGGTCATCATCCCTGTGATGCCTTCGTTGACGTTGTTGTACACGTCGGCGGCGTTGCGGAACTTGCTCCTGGGCATAGCGATCTTTCGGATCTTCTTGCGAATGTCTTTCGCCCACTTGGGTCCGCGAACGACTTCGTTCTTCTTGATCCAGGCGTCTACCTTCCGACTGTCGGCTGCCCAGAGGAACCGCTCTGCGACTTCCGCTGCTCCCTCGTTGGCGAGTTCTGGGACCGCATACTTCTGAGACTCAGGGGTTGCAACTCTTTCGGCGGGTGGGGTCGGTGGCTCACCGAGCGGCTGGACCTCTGGGTGCTGCTTGACGTAGCGGGCATGCGCCTCTTTCAGCGGGACGATGCGGGCACCAGCGTCGTCAATGACAATCGTAACTCGATGGAGGTTCCCGCTTTTCAAACCCTCCATGTGGGATGTTGCGTGGTATCCGTAGTCTACCAGGGCTTCAACAGCAGCAGAGGGGGCACCCCCTTCTGGGAACCGCTCGCGTATGCCGGCGACCAGTTCCTTATAGGCGTCGAAGTTCGTTTTGATTGGCCCATCAACACCGCGCACGGGCTCAACATCCATGTTCTTAGCAATTTGGTTCCACATCTCCATGTCGGGTGGGAGTTCCATGTCCAAGATCTTCGCATCCGGGTTCAGTTCAACGTAGTTGACCCTACCCTCGCCCGGCTTCCCTTTGCGCGTTCTGCCGGCTGCGTATCCCTCAACAACCTTCCGGCTCTCTGTCGAATAGAAGCCCGTCCCCTTTTTCCACTCCCTGGTGTGTGCATATGGGTCAATGAAGTCGAGGTCACCATCAGGCGAGCCGTGGTAGTTGTACCCCTCGACCTCTGGGCGTTGCGCCTCAAACTCGTCAAATGATAGGGGTTGCTCTGACTTCCTCTGCTGCCAGTCGCGGAGTTGTCTGATGTACTCGTGCTTCTGTTTCCTCAGAACTTCTGGCGAAGGAGCAAGCGACCGTCCGGTTGCCGGCCCATCCACAATCTCTTTGATGGCGGGCAGGGAGCGGATGACTTGCAGGTACTCCTGCGCCTGCTCTGGCAGCAGGTTCTCGACGGCATCGGGCACGATACGCTGGATGTATGCCAGGTTGAGTGCGATGTCCTCGTCGGACAGCCCCGCCTTCTTCATGCTCTCACCGAGCCGCTGGCGAGCCACCATGTCCGAGGGCCGGCTGCCGGCGCCGGGATCGCCCACCACCGAGTCGTACTCCTTCTTGAGTTGCACCGAGTCGTCGCCTGGCACAACGATCTCACCCTTCTTGTTGCGGTGCAGGTTCTTCTCCAGCATTCCGAACAGGATGGCTTCCTTCTGCGGGTCAGTCAGCGGCACCTCGTTTTGTTCCGTAAGTTCATCGACCTTCTGCCGGAACCCGTCGATGACCTCAGGCGAGGCGTATTCGTCCGCGAGAGTTCGGATCGCATCTCCATCCGGGTGGCGAGCGAAGCTGTCTCGGAAGGAGTGCCGCATCTCGGTGACCGCATCGGGCAAGTCCCACAACACAGGTTTCGCCCAATCCGGGGTGTGATGGAAGGACTTGTGCAGCCAGGGGTTCAGCTTCACGTCCCGCTCTGGGATGTTCACCAGACCGTAGAAGGCTTTGCGTGCGTGCTTCTTATAGTGCAGGGGTTCGCCGGCAACCGACTCTACCTGAACGAAGTCGTCGCCGGCACGCACCTTGACCGGAAGTTTCTTTCCGCCGATCCGCATGGTGGGTTTGAGCAGCATCGCCGGTCCAAGCAGGGACTCCACCGGGAACTGGTAGAAGGCATTGGCGAATGCGTCCCACTTGTCTCCCTTCTCCGCCATGGCAGCCGAGGCAATGGCAGGGCTCAGTCCGTAGACCATGGCTCGCCCGGCGGCCACCGTGCGCTCGTTGATCCTCTGCATCCAGGCGTCCCTCGAGTGGGCACCCTTTCGCAGGGACTTCTGGATGGCGGCCTTTGAGGAGTAGCCATGCTTGGCAGGGTCCCAGTCCTCTTCCGAGATGTTGGCACGCAGGGCAGGGTCGTTGTCGGTAGCCTCTGAGCCGGCACCGAACTTGGCACGCATCGCCCAGTGCCCGGCACCCTCACCCACCTCCCGGCCTAACAGCACCGAGCCCATGAAAGGCCAGGTTAGGATGCCGGCGGCGACCGCAGCCCCACCTGCCAGGACGTTGGCACCGAACTGGGCTGTGCCCGTCACCATCTCCATGGCCCGGTTCTCTCCGACCTGTGTTGCGAGTGGAGTTGCTCCCTGCCTTCCAGCTGTCTGGAGGGCAAGCCACCTGTCAAAGCCCACCTGCCCAGGACCAGGGGCTTCAGGTTGGCTGCGGATGAAACCGAGCGGGTCTCCGAGGGTGTGCAGGAACTGCCCGGTCAGCGGCAGCCCGGACTCTGCGAGGGGCTTGTCGAAGGCTTGGCGGCGAACGGTCTCTCCGGGTGCCACCTGGTCGCCGGCTACCAGACCGGGGCTGTCTGCACCAAGTTGGTCGTAGAGGTCGGGCTCTTGTGGTGCTGCTTGGGTAGGGGGTTCGCCTGCACCAAGCTGGTCGTAGAGGTCGGGTCCTGACCCCTCCTCAGTTCCCAGCTTGTCGTACAGGTCTGCCATTGCCTACTGCCTCTTTTGCCCGCTGGGGTCCCAGACACCCCTGGTCGCGGCATCACCCTTCCACCAGATCGCACCCTGGTGCATGACCGGCGTTGCTCCTGGCGGCACGCCCGGTGGACGTCTGGGTCCAGCCTGCTGCTGCGACTGCGGGATCGTGCTTTGACGGTGGTCAACGGAAATAGCTTTGTTGTAGTCAGCTTGTGCGGTGACGATCATGTTGTCGATGAGTTTGAGTTGTTTCGCCTTCTCATTTCCGAACAGGTTCTGACTGGTCACGATCCTCGCTCGAGAGTCTATCAACTTCCGCAGTTTGTTGGACTCCTCTTGGATGATGCGATCCCGTTGGTCAGATGGCTGCCTGGCGCGAGGCATGTCCCTGCCGGTCTGGGCATAGGTCTTGCCGGTGGGGGAGAGTTTCTCCGGGTCGATGACTTCTCGCGTGGCTCTTTCGAGATCTGGAGATATGCGCCGCAGTCGCCTGTACTTGGACTCCAACACCTTCCTTATCCGCTTGTGGTGTGTGGGACTCTGATCCATCTCGAGAGCGAGGCCCTCGATCTCCTTGATGAGTTTCTCTGCGCCTCGACCCTTGCCCCTGCCCCTGCCCCTGCGGGCGAAGCGGTCTCGGAGTCGAGCGGCGTGGGTCAACTCTTCCTTCCTGTCGGCGGCCCGCTGCGCTTGCAGTGCCTGCTGGTTCTGGAGTTGGTGCTCCATGAGACCGTGACGGGCAGAGGTCGCCTCCATCCGGTGCATGTCCTCCGGGTCGATGGTGTGCGGGTCCATGGCACGAGGGATTACGCCGGCCAGGTTGGTCAGTGCCTTGCTCTGCATCAGGGCTTGGTCGGTCATCGCCAAGTCCCGGCGAGCGGCAGCATCCTCGGCATAGGCATTCTGCATGCCCTGCCACTGGCGCTGCTTGAGAAGTTCAAATCGCTCTGCCATCGTCTACCCCTTCAAGGCTGCATGCCAATCGTCGTCCCAGTTGTGGATCTCAGCGACGTAGGTGATTGCTTGAATCCAAGTCTCAAGAGCCTTGCCCCACTCCTGTTTAGATGTGTAGGCATTTTTTTGAGGGATTGGGAGTTTGCCTGCCTTGCTCGCCATTTTTTGAACGATTGTAGGAACCGACCCGCTCTGCACCCACTTCTCAACGATTGCGCTGGTGTAAGCAGGGTTGCTGGTCATCTCTACCGAACTGGGATTGTACGCGAACATCTCTATTATTTCCTCGTCGGACACCTCGATGTCGCCGGCAAGGATGCCTGCCAGTTTGCCGATGGTGGCGTCGTCAGGATCTAGGTTGTATGCCTTGATGAAATTGATGGCTGCCTCGATGCCGGCATACTTCTTCTTCCAAGCGTTCATGTCCTTGGTTTCCGCAAACTTGTCTTGGGCGAGTTTCTGGGCAGCCTCTGCCAAGTCCATCCTGCCCTGCTCTGCCAACAAGCCAGCCAGAATGCCCGCTTGCTGTCCGTACAACTGCGACTGAGCGAGGGCAAACTTGTACTCCGCATCGACCATGGCTTTCGCTGCATTCACCGACTCCTGTGCCAGGAGAGGGCTGCCGCCCGCGAGGATGCCGCCGCCGGCTTCCGCCAGCGCAGCGTGCAGGGTGTCCTTCTGCTTCTGAATCTGCGACTTCGCCTGCTCGAGCATGCCCTTGTGCAGGGCACCACCCTTCTCGGTCAGGGCACCGAGCTTGCCTGCGATGTCGTAGATCTCCTTCCGCAGACCACCCATCGAGGGTGCCATGCCATTGGTCGCCTTGTTCCAGCCCTCCTTGGTGGACAGGTCGCCCATGTGTTTCGACATGCCTGACTTTGGGTCGCCGCCAAGTTTCTGATAACCGTCCTTGGTGGACAGGTCGCCCATCTTGCTGCCCGACTCCTGCTCCTCGAAAGGCGTGGCAGGTGGCTTCGTGTTCTCATCGTACGACAAACCCGCTGAGAAGCCTGTTGTGTCAGTGGCGGTGCCAGGGGCGAAGTGATTCGGGGGTCCACCGGGCTCATCGGGTTGCGCGGGGGTTGCGTCACCCGCAGGCTGCGGGGCGGCTGCCGGATGCTGCTGGGGTGCCTGGGGACCATAGGGGTTGCTGGGTCCACCAGGGGCTGCGCCTCCCGCTGCTTGGGGTGGCGGGGCAGACTCTCCCTGGTAGGGGATCTCGCCGCCGCCGGGCGGTCCTTCCTTGGAGTAGTCGAACTGCATGGGCGGGCCGCCAGGTCGCTGCTGCTGCGCTGCCTGCTGCTGCTGCCGCATCATCATGCGTGCCATGGGTTCTGCCGCAGCCTGGACCCTGGACTGCATGTCCTGCTCTTGGCGCTGCTGCTGAAGACCCTGGACCGTCTGCTCCATGCCGCCAAGGCGACCCTCAAGACCGCGTGAGCCGTGCTGCACTGACTGGGTGCGGAGGAACGAGGCTACTGCCGGCGACATCTCCTTGGTCTTGACGCGGAACTGGGAACCTTGGGCGGCGGGCGTAGCCTGCTGCACTGGTTGGTGGATCGGAGTCTGATTGGCGAAGGGGTTCTGTGCGCCCTGCTGATTGTGTTCAAAGGGTTGCTGCTTGCGCTGCGGCGGGAGACCTTGGCGCATCTGCCCCATCTCACCCGATGTGGGGAAGCCGCTCTCCTTCGCACCCTCGTTGCTGAACCCTCGAGTGAAGTCAACCATCTCTTCCCCCTATGGTTGCAGGCGTGTCTCAACGCCCACCACCACACTGGTCTCTTCGACCGTCCGAGTCGAGCCCGCGTCGGACACAACCTTGACCCGCAGGAACTGCGCCGCCGCGATGGTCGTAGCTCCGGGTGTCACTTGCTTGTAGTAGCCATAACTGTTGGTGCCGTCTGTCTCCACCGCAGTGCCTGGCGAGCCTGCTGTGAATTGAGCACTGCACCCGGTCACTGTGGTATAAACGCCATCGACAGTGCCCGACTGCTCCAGGGTCACCGTGAAGTCGTCGCCACCGGCAATGGCAGCACTCAGTCGGAGTTGGAACTCCACCGCGTAGACCTTGCTGCTATCACCACTGGCAGCACCAGACCCGATGCCCAACTTCTGGTAATTCATCATGACGGTAGCAGCGACACCCACCTGCCTGTCGCTCTGGAACGGCAGATGGGTTCGGATGTTGAACCGCTCCAAGTTGTCCACCGGGATGGAAGTCAGAAAATCTTGGATGTTCTTAAGCGCGGTGCGGATCTGTGAGCCGAGCAGCGCACCGCCATCGAGGATCTTGGGAATTAGGGGTCCGCTTGTCATGGTCGCACATCGATGGTTGCGGCGGGACCGTTGGCAGCCTCGCTCAGGTTGGTGCCCGTCATGTACGACAGGACATAGGTCCGAGTCGAGGACCACTTGTTGCCGACAGCGATGCCGTAGTCTGCGCCATCGTCATAATAGATGTCCGCGAACACACCATGAGAGATGTCATCCACAAACCTGCACATCATGACCCGGCAGTAGTCTGCGTCGATGAGGACGGCATTTTGCTGCGCTCCCTCAAAGGTGCAAGCTTCGATAGAGCAGTGGCTAGCTTGGATGTCCAGGGTCTCGGTTGCTGTCGTCCCGGTCTGCTTGAAGTGTAGTCCGCGCAGTGTGACGTAAGCGCCAGTGATGTTGAAAGCGTTCCCGTCGCAGGTGATACGGACCCTGCCAATCGCCTCGATAGTGACCTCTTTGTCCAGCGTCAGAGCGTTGGGCAGTCGATACTCGCCAGGCAGCAAGCGGATGACCTCGCCTGTGATGGCGGCCCGGACGGCACCGGCAAGACTATCGAGTGGGGAAACTTCCACACCCCTTCGCTGATACCTCTCGTTGAGGTCCTCCTTCATCTGGCGGAGACTGTGGTCAACGCCGACATGCAGGCTGGAGAGTGCGTCGAGCTGCTGGAACCCAATGTTGGGGTAGCTTTCCCTCATCGACGAACCCCCTTCTCCGGGGTCAGGACTAAGGAGATGTCGATGACGCGCAAGGAGGCACCCGAGGTGTCGTCCACCCGCTTCCGCAGTACCAACCTGGCGAACTGCGTCGAGGGGCATCGCACATCCACCCGGCAGTCAAAGGGTTGGTCGGGCACCCAGAGGTGGACATCGTCTTCAGCGGCACCACCGTCTGCCTGCCACTGACCGATAGAGTCATCGCCTGCGTCTGGCTGCCAGAAGTAGCCCGAGACTGGGGACTTGAACTCGCGAGGCCAGGGGGTGACCGTGGTGACGTACTCCTGGCTAGCGGTTGCTGCCGGGGCATCCTGCTGATTGATAGCCTCAAATGGGGCGAGTTCGGGCAGCAGGGCGAGTTGCACCTTGTTGGTGTCCGCAGACCCGCCGGCAATCCGACTGTTGAAAGTGTCGTCCCGCGTAGCGTACATCCGCATCCGCACCTGCCGGTAGATGCGGGGGGCGGCATCGCCCATGTGCAGCCGCTTGGTGATCGCAATCATCTCAAACGGAAGTTCGGCGTAGACAGGCGAGGAAGCAACGAACGTCAGTTTCTCGTCCGGGGCGTTCTCCCGATCCATCACCCCAATGGACATGTGGGACGCAGTCTCATCTGGGTTGGTGCGGGTCGCGGCATTGTACTCGAGGTAGCCTTGGGCGAAGAGTTTCTCGGGCTCTCTGCTGCTGGACATCAGCGAGTACATGCCAGCGATGGCAGAACCAACCGTGTCTGCCGGGGCACCTTCAGTCCCCGAATCGTATGCGCCAGCCCCTGTCCACAGCCAGCACCTGCCGGTCGGGTAGTGGATGCAGATGGCAATGTCGTTCAGTTCCGTTCCAGAACCGCCCTTGAGTGCGACGACGTAAACATCGTCCGAGGCAATGACAGCCGCTGACGCATGCTTGAGGACATTGTGTGCCACGATGTGCGGCATGTGGAGGTCTTCCCCCTGGATCGTCCAGCCCCGAGGCAGCCCGACAGGTGCCTCCCTGCCCCGGAACATCTTGTCCAGCGGTTTGCTCATCCGCTTGGGCAGCCCGCTGCCATCCCAGGCGTAGATGCCGTCTTGAGCGGTCCACATCAGGAGACCATCTCTGGTCTGCACGATGGTTCTATGGGCGGCACAGCCCACACCCATGACCTTCACCACCTTCGCGGGGGGCGCGTCGGTGATGTACATCTCGGTGTCAGTGAACACCACAAGCTGTTTGCGGAATGACGCTAGACCAGTGACCTTCCGCAGCGAGGGCATAGCGGAGAAGTTCACGGCACGGAGGCACCGGGGCAGGAAGGGATCGGAGAAGTAGATAAAGCGGGAATCGACGCGGATCTTCATCTTGTCGGTGGAGAGTTTGACTCCATCCTTGGTCTGGTCGTCGGTGGCGAAGATGGCGGTGCCGTCTGTGTCGATGGCAATGTCGGTGGTGAGCCAGACATCGTCGTCGAATCCGGCGTAGACCAGGCGTCCGTTATGCTCGACCACCATGGAGGCACCATAGAAGTTGGTGATGTACGCGAACTGGTCTTGGTCCGAGGGGTTCTTGTAGAAGGAACCGCCAGCGTCGGTGATCTCCTTGTCGTGCTCTGCCCACCTCCACAGGGTGCCTCCGTTGCAGAAGTAGACGAAGACACCGAACTGAGTGAAGGTATAGGGACGGTTGGGTCGGTCGTTGGAGCGGTTGTCGCTAGTCAGGACGGTGAGACCGTCCCCGATGTTGGCCGAATGGGCAGTGGTCGTCCATACGCCGGCTGAGACAATCTGCGACAAACCACCCGAATTGTCGTTGGGCACAGCGCAGGCGATGATATAATCGCTGCCAGAACTAGACGAGTACAGGTGAGCTCCCAGAGGGAAGTATTCCTCCCACGCCAGGGTCTTCCATTCGTCTGGGACGTAGCGGTCGGTGGCATCGTCGTCTGCCTCAACCTGCCAGGTCTCTGGGGACCGGAGGATGCGCCAGCCTTTGCGGGCCTCGAGCAAATCCCTGGACAGGTCACAGTTCAAAAGCAGATCGAACTCGACACTCTTCTGTCGAGCCGGCTCTGTCTCCATTCCCCCAAAGACTGGGAGCACTTGTGACTCTGTGTCTGCCATGTCCTACCTGTGCGCGTTGCTGACGCGGGGTGGGGTCTGCCCTTGCTGGGTCAAGCCAAGGATGTCAATCATGGTGCGGAAGCGTGCCCAGTACAGTTTCTCGTGCTCTGATGCGTCGGCCTTGACCGAGAGCATCGCCTCCACCGCAGCCCACATGGGGATGAGGTCGTGGTGGTCGAGCAGTTCGCCTGTCGTACCACCATCGATGGACAGCAGCAGTTCCGCGTCTGCCGCAGGGTCGTGAACCGGGGGCAGCATGTGAATCCACAGGTGTTGTGCGGTTGTATACAGCGGGTAAACGAACAGGCGCCGACCCAGGATCTTGTAGGAGTGCCCGGCGGAAGACCCCGTTTGGTTGTAGGGGTCCTCTTCGATGCCCGAGTGCGGCAGGTTGTAGAGGTCAACGATGTGCTCCTCGACAGGCAGCAGATCGGGCGTGTTGTTGTCCGAGATGTCTGCGTCGGAATTGATCTCAAAGATGCCCAGCACCTTGACCCACCTGCCAACGAGAGATGGTGTGGTAATGAGGTCGGTGACCGTGTCGAGCGTGATGTGTGGGCTGGAGGTGGGATACAGAATCCGCACTTCCTTGTGGAAGTAGTCCACCGTCCGGGCGCAGATGTCGTTGTAGACCTTGCGGTTCGCAGCCACGAGCAGGCTGTCGATCTGCGCGTTTGTCCACGAGGCGGCAGAGGGCTCATTGATAAAGAACCGGGTGCGGGTACGCGCATCACCGAGGTTCATGTGGACCCCCTAAATCGACAGGTTGCTTGGCACAGAGACAGTCGGAAACATCGTACCCTCATTCATCACCTGGCTCTTCCATCGGCGGATGATGAATCCAGCCTCCTCTGGATCGCAAGCGTTGAGCGCAGCCTCGACGTATTCCTTCTGCTCCTGCTCCTTGTGAGCGTTCATGCCAGCCGCCACCTGTTGACGGTACTGTTTGTTGGTCACCTGCCGGCCCGCCCAAGCAGACAGGTCGAGGTCGTCAAGGACCTTGAACTCCGACCCCTTAGGCACGTCGCGCAGGAAGAAGATTTTGCCGTTGTCACCCCTGGCGTAGATCTTGTTCAGACCATCGACCAGGTAATGGACAGCGACGACATCCGGGTGCCGTTCGCGTAGCAGTTGGAAGGCTCTGCCCGAGAAACCGTAGTCCCTGGCATCGCGGATGTCGTCGCCGAATCCATCCACAAAGGAGAACTCATGCGACTGCGCTTTGAGCAGACTCATGAACCCTCCTTCTAGTCTGCCTGGCTCGCACTGGTGTAGAGAGTCACGTCCTTGCCCGTCTTCGCTCGTGCGTAGGCAGTCCGAACGGGACCGTACACCAGAGAGCAGTTCACCTCGATGGGCGTGCTGCTCGTGTCTGCCTCGTCCTTGAGAACGAGTTCGAGCGAGTCGAACTCATCCACATCGAACTCCTCGTCCGAGGGATGCAGGACCGTGAAGTCGCCAGCGTCGATGCCGCCAGTCGCCTCAAACCAGAGGAACTTGGACTCGACATCGATGTCGGCGGTGCCGTCTTTGGTGCCCTTGGCAATCGAGAAGGGCACGTTCGCGGTCTCCCCCTCGATCTTGACGTAGGGCAGGGTCGCCGGGTCAGCATCACAGGAAGCCGTCACCGTAATCGAGGCGTGCGCGGTGACTATCTCGGTGATGGACTGAGCGATCTCATAAGCTCTCGGCGCCACTTCCGCTGAGGCGGCGGGATTGGTCAGCCCCGCGTCGTCCACCGCGAGGGCGAAGTCAGAGTTGTTGCTGATGATGACGTATTTTTTGTCACTCACAACCCGACTCGACACCGCAGCAATGAAGCCCGCCTCTTCAAATGCAGTAACATCGTTGAGTTCCTCAGCGATGCGGGTGGCGAACGTCGCAGCATCTTCTGGACTTCCTGAGTCGTTGGTAATGGTCTGCTCGGTAACACCCGTGGCGGTGATCCCGATGTCGTCGTCGTCCTGCACGTCAGCACCAGAGGTATCGACCTCGATGACGCAGGTGTAGACCGAGAAGTTGCCTTCAGTGGACTTGCCGACATCAATGTCGAACAGGACACCATCTTCGGCAACAGGCGTGCCGGTGACCTCGATGAAGGACTGCTGCTTTACACCAGTACGGGCACGCTGCCGGATCTGAACTGCCGCATCGGCGTTGTCCTTGATCTGGAAGTGCAGGTTGTCCACATCCGAATCGGCCTTCCGGTTGTCGAGCACGATCTTGCTGATGCGTGCGTCGAACGGAAAGGTCTGGTACGCGGTCGCTGTCTGCGCCGCTGAAGAGTCCTCGATTCGCAGGAGCTGCGACACCATCTGGGTGCCGAACACCTGGTCGAGGGCACAATCTTTCGCTTGGATTCCCGTTGCCATGCGCTATTCCTCCAACCACCTTCGCATGAGTGGTTATCTGGGGGTTTGAAGCAGGAAGGAGGTGACCCCAGCGATCCCCCAGATCTGGGGTCACCTCCCTTCTGTCCTACTAGAGGACGGTTCCGCTGACGGTGACGCCGTGCAGGATGCCGTGGGTGTTCATCTTCTCATAGGCGAGGTTCATGTACGCCTTGTAGAAGCCACGCACCGCGTCGGAGCCGCTGCCCGAGACAGCCAGGGACTTCAGCACGCTGCCGCCCTTGTCGTCCCAGTGGAAGTCGCGCCGCATCGCCCAGAACAGGCTCTCCTCGTCGATGGCGAAGAGGTGACCGTAGGGGCAGTATTTGTCGATGATCCAGTCGTACTCGCGGTCGCTGGCGAACTTGAGGACCTGGTAGCCACCCTTGAAGCTGTCGGCGGCGTACCGCGTCTGGCTCTGGAGCGAGGCCAGGTACTCGAGGTACATCGAGTAGTGGCTGATGAGGCAGGTGGGCTCGCCATCGGCGACTTCCTGCACGGCTTTGATCATCTGGTGGATCTCGTTCTCATCGAACGGACCCGCGCCGGTCACGTTGCGCGTCTGCCAGGTGTAGTCGCCGCCGCTGGTGTACGCGACGTTCTGGAGTTCCTGCGAGGCCAGGACCTGGTACTCGTTGGTCAGAGCACCGAGACCGTTGATGCCACGCTCAAACTCGTGGTTGCCGTCACTGTTGACGTGACCGCGAACAACGTAGTCGTTGACTGCCGGGTTGGTAGTGCCGCCCAGCGTGGTGATCTCACACTGCTGGTTGGGCGTGTCGATCGAATCGACCGAACCGTAGCCCGAGGGAGTGGCACCGGCTGCGAGTTCAGCCTGGGTGCCCCAGACCAAGATGTCGCCCACCTTCAGGTAGCGCGTGCCGCCGAATCCGGTGGGCGCGTTGCTGTAGCCCATCGGAACCTTGACGGTCGTGGTGCCACCGGCATACGCCGTGACCTTGCCGCGAACACCGTTGAACTTGCTGGCGTTCGTCGCCGACTCGTCCACCGGCTTGCTCCAGATCTGCACGCCCATGTGGTCGCGTGCGTCCGTCACCAGACCCTTCATCTCCGACTCCAAGGCACGGCGGAAGCCACCCTTGTCATCGAGGACCGAGTCCATGGCGAGGCCAGTCAGTTGGATCGTGCCGTAGAACAGCACGTCGGTGACTTCAGCCTGGGCGTAGTTCTGTCCACCAGCGAGCGGCAGGGTGCCGGTCTCACCACGGAAGCCAACACCCGTGTTGCGCTTGGTATGGATGGGGAACATGATCTTGCGACCACTCCACTTCATGTCCTTGCGCTGCTCCAGACGGTCTAGCGCCCAGTTGCGGTTGTTCAGTTGCTCGACAATGCGGGGACCGTAGAAGTCCTTCAGCAGACCGTCGAGGTCCTGATAGTTGGTGATTCCTGTGCCCTTACTGACACCTGAAGTGGTAGCCATATCTCAATCTCCCGACTTCAACCGAGGTTGGTTTCCAACCAGTTGTCCACCGCTTTGGCGAAGTCTCTGTCGTTCATTTTGGCAGGGTTTGTCGAGGGCTTCTTGCCCGCGACTGCCGAACTAGCCCCACGGGACCGGATCGGAGCTCGCCCTGACGGTTTGGTCTTGACCTTCCGCACCGCGCCTTCCTGGGCGCTCTTGCGGATAGAGTCGAAGGTGTTCCTGGCAGCCTGGATGGCAGCCTCCACCTCGTTGATGCGCCGCTGGTCGCCGCCGATCACACCCAGTTGGGTATAGCCGGCTTCCCACAATCGGGCCTTGACCTCGCGGTTGTCGCTGAACGCAGTCCCCGTGACTGCGGCATCGACGTAGTTCACGAGCGTGTCTTGGACCCAACGCTGGTACTGCTGCACCTGCTGGGTCCGCGACTGGTTCTCAACCTCCTGCTGCCGTTTGGTCCTCATGTCGAGGAGTTCGCGGCGCGTTTCACTGAGGTCGATCTGCAATCGCTTCACGTCGTAGTCGGGGTCATCCTCGTCGAGCGCGGCGTATGGGTCCGTCTTGGGTGCCGGGGCTGCCGGTGCCTGCTGACGCTCCAAGAGCATCTGGCGAAGGTCCCCAATCACACCAGTCAACTGCTGATTCTGACTGAGCACCGTGTCGAACTGGGACTGCATGTTCGTCATCTTGCGATCGAACTCAGCCTTCAGATTCTGCACGGGACGGTCATCTTCAACCGCTTTCTCGACAAGCTCCGCCGCCGACTCCTCGAAAGGATTCTCCGGTTCTGCGGCAGCAGTTTCTACTTCTACTTCCTCGTCCGGGCTTGACGTGCCCGCGTCGTCGGCAGCCGCATCATCCGCAGGAACGGAATCTTCGGTCTGTGGCGAGGTCTCATCCGCTGCGCCCATACTGGACGTCATGGCGGCATCGAAGTCGTCTGCTGTCCCCCAACTTGTGTCTCTTCCCTTGCTCATCATGCCTCCCGGTCGTAACGCGACCAACCGTTATACGGGTCCCCCGATAATCTCGAGAGCCTGCGTTTCTGGCACGTTCGGTTCCACGCCAGGCATCTGCGGGGGAACGCCAAATCCTTCGTCGGGCGGCGGAGGTCCACCGGGCGGGGGCGGTGCCCCTGCGTCCGGGTCCTCGACCGGCCCTTGCATCATCTGACCGTGGGCTTGGACATGCATGAGGAATGCCTGCTGGACATTGGGTCCCGCCTTGTACCAGCGGTCTTCCTTCATCGCATCCAAGTGGATCTCAAGGTGCTCGTCGTGCGCCTCGTGCGGGAACACATGAGCCTGCTCACCCTGGAACAACAGGTCGTTCTCGTGACGGGCACGCTCTTGGTCGCGGTCGGTGCCGCCGAGCAGTTCGCCAACATCACCGAACTCAAGGAGCTTGAGGGCTTTCTCCTGATTGATGAGCCCGATCTGCGCCATCTCAATGATGGTCTGGCGGCGACCCTCGCGGTTGGCGGGCAGCGAGGACTCGATGTGGAACTCCACATCTTCGTAGTTGATCTCGTTGGCGTCCAACGCTTGCGCCTCATGCATGGCGTTCTCACCCATGATGCGGTAGGTCAGCGGGAAGTCAGCGTTCTTCTTCCAGGTCTCCAGCATCATCCGACCCAGTTCCTTGAGGGCTTGGCGGATGCACTTCAAAGTGGGACCCAGTTTCGTATTGTCCTGCTCTGCGGCGAAGAGGATGGATCGACCGGACTGGGAGGCACCCTCAGACAGGCCAAGGGAGGGGTCCTGCACGCCCAAGGTGTTCATGATGCCGGCGCGGAAATACTCGCCAAGCTGCATCATGTTGTTGCTGACCGGGTCTCCCCGAATCCAGTGCGGTGGACCGTGGGTCGGGTTGTACTCGATCTTCTCGCCAGGAGCGGAGGTGATGCGCGTCACCTGCGACCCCTTGGGGATCAACCATTTGCCGTGGGCGGCCAGGTGCATCTGCTCGATGATGAGCGAGTAGACCTGATTGGTCGCCATCTGCATGTCCCGCGCCTGCGAGACCGGGGTCAGGCCGATGAAGCTCTCGGTGTCCGGGTAGAAGTTGCAGTAGATGAAGGGGAACTCGATGGCGTCCTCACCCTTCTTAGGGTTGGGTTCCTCGTATTCCAGCAACTCACTGCCCGCGATGACGATGCGTCTGCCACCCGGATGCTCTTTGGAGGCGAGTTCCCACAGTTCCTTGACCAGAACCGTGTCTGCCACCTGGTCGCGACCCTCGTTCAGCACCGACAGCCACTCGAGTCCAAAGGCGGCGACCCGCTCGCCTTGAATCTCAACGCCCCATCGCTCAAACACCTCGTCCACCGACATGGTGTGGGCGTGGATGATGAAGCGGGCATCCCGCATGGTCTTGGCGCCGGGATCGACGAAAATCTCAAACGGTGACACCGAGAAGGCTTCCAACTCGCCTTCGGGCCGGCTGCGCTCTGCCTTGGACAGGCCGAGGGAGTCAGCGATCAGCGGGTCCACCTCTCGGATGGGACCAGCTTCCGGGTTCCAACTGACCTTCCACCACGCCAGCCCGGTAGACCACAGTTCGCTGCACCAAGACACATACTCTCGGTCCATGCCGTGCTTGCGCCACTGATAGGTCATCATCCGCTCGCACGCACGAGCAACAGAGCGGTCCTTGTCGGTGTTGGTGGCGGGAGTGACGACTGGGCGCGGCTCCTGGGCGGTGAGCTTGGCGACGACGGTGCGCTCGACGGGTTGCATGATGTTGCAGGTGATCTGCTTGCGCCAACTCTTCTTCGCCACCCGCCGGATGTCGTTGTTCTGCGGATCAGCGGAGAACCACTGGTAGCCCCGGATGAACGCTTTGTTCAAGACCCAGTCTGCCGTGGTGGCAGAGCGGGCATCCTTGGCACGGTTGAAGTAGTGGTCTACCTCGTGCTGGGGATTCTTGTCCTTGTATCGCCGGGCGTGGCGAACACGGTCAACCTTGGTGCGTGGGATCGCCATCTACAGACCAAACCCTTTGCCGCGAAGCGACAAGTCGCCACCGTAGTAGTTGTTGACCGACTTCCACGCCGGCCCATAGGGCTTGCCGGTGGAATAGTCCAACTGTTCGGCATAGGCTGCAACGACAGGTTTGGGTTGCCCCTGGAGCGTCAGGGGCTTGGCTGCGCCGCCCATAAACGACGACCCGAATGGGTTTGCCAATGTGTTTGGGTCGGCGTTTATGTACGTAGATTGCGGTCGCAAAGGGAACGGGGGTCGAAGTGACCAAGCTCCCACACCCCCGGCCTCGCCTGGCAGTTCTGGCACCTTGGCACCTTCATAGGCTGCGACCATCGCAGGCGCACCCTTGAACAGGCCGATGGCACCCTGCCTGAGTTCCTTCTTGGACTTGGTGGGGTCATCCTCGAGGAAGGATGCCGCCATCTGACCTGCGCTATGGCCGAGCCCAGCCCCTGCGACGGCACCTGGTGCGTTGCCGGCCATGCCGCCGATGACACCACCGATGACCATGCCGCCGATCTCAAGACCATCTCCGAGGTAGTCCTTCCAATCCTTGCTGTCCGGGGTCTCGACTGGAGGGCGATACTTGACCAATGCCATCAGTTCACCTCCGCCAGTTGCGCCATCATGGTCTTGAGGTCTGCCTCGTCATTGATGTTGGCAACGCCAGCCTGCATCGACTGCTCTGCCTCAAGGCGGGCAGCCTTGGCCTGCTCTTCGCTCTCCCCGTAGGTCGCGATGTGGGCGAGCTCGGATGAAGCAGCATCAGCGTACTTGGACAGTTTCTGCCCTGAGTAGCCAGCCTGGGCGAGGGCTTTCTTGTACTCCGCCTGACCCTTGCGGCTGTTCATGTCGAAGACGAAGTCGGTGCCGTCGTCCACCACCAAGATCATCTTGTTGTGCTTGTAGTCCCGCACCGGGACGAAGGGGGCGAGACCCTGTCCACGGTTGGCTGCGGCAGACCGACGTGCCCGGATGAGGACGTCGTGCATCTTCCGCATGTACACATCACCGTGGCTGGCAGCCTGCATGATGCGCTCTCGCCAGGAAGGACTGGCCTTGTGGGCAGCCGGCCCGGCAACGGCAGCCTTGCCTTTGCCGCCGGCTCCACCTTTCCGCCTGGACAAGAGGGTGCGCGAGGCAGATGCTGCTGCACCTGCGACTGTGGTCGGGCCTGCCGGTGCCTGCTGGTCTCGGCGCAGGGACATGCCCACCATCTGCTCGACCGGACTGCCGGCGGCGAGACTCTGCGGTCCTTGAGCCTGGGCGTAGGGGTTGGCGAGCGACTGTCCGGCTGCGGGTGCTGGGGTGGCGGGCACACCGTAGCCTTGGTCTGGGCTGCCAGCGACTTGCGGCGGCCCGGCCCTGGATGTTGGCATTCTTTC
>Ga0098035_1000403_pt1 | contig 21979 bp, 20 predicted proteins | sample 3_EtaG_FD_75046 | JGI IMG/M metagenome (GOLD analysis project Ga0098035, IMG submission 75046) | Marine viral communities from the Subarctic Pacific Ocean - 3_ETSP_OMZ_AT15126 metaG | ecosystem: Environmental > Aquatic > Marine > Oceanic | place: Pacific Ocean | collected 2015-01-07
ATGGGAAACAAAAGGTATAGCTCTGGGAGATATCACAGAAGATGTATCTGTTCACACTTACGATGGACCAAACGGATTAGGCTATATTATAATCATGGAGAAGCCAGTTACAGGTGGCCGATTTATCAAAAGGGTAGTCCACGGTGCTGAGCAGAGTAGAGCGCAGGATTGGACATTTACCCCCGATGATGATGGCATTACCTGATAACGGGGACTTTGCACAATCTGGCTCGATAATTGGTCGATGGAAACTCGATGAGGCTTCTGGAACAAGAGTTGATTCTGTAGGAAGCAGCGATCTAACCGATAACAATACCGTGGGTTCTGATGCTAGTTCTCAGTTTTCAACTACTGCAGCTGATTTCATAAAAGCAAATAGCGAATATCTTTCAGTTGCAGATAGTGAAACACTCAGCCCGTTGGTAGAAATGTCATACTTCGCATGGATAAGGCCAGCTGTGGTGCCATCTTCATCGAGCCTAGCGATTGCATCGAAGTACGACCACGCAGATAGGGCATGGTACCTTGACTACAGCGAAGATGGAGGAGGTGCGAGACTACACTTTTATATAGAAGACTTAAATGATGATTCAGATTCTCCAGAGGTGTCAATCACTTTGGCAACTGATACTTGGCATCACGTAGGGGTTGTATACGATGATACGGCAAACACGGCAACGTTCTATCACAATGGAGCCATTATAAGCACAGCACAAACTGTGACTGCAATAAATGACATTAATGATAGTGGAGCTGATTTTCGTATAGGAGCCTTCAGTGGTGGAGGAGGAATATCAGGAGAGTTTGATGGAAACATGCAGGATCACATATTCTGGAGTACAACACTCACAGCAGCAGAAGTAGCTGCGAACTACAACCTATACGGTACAGGTTTACCAGCTACAGCAGCCCTTCCTCAGTCAGGCTCAATAACCGCTAGGTGGAAGCTAGATGAGCCGTCAGGTACAAGAGCAGACTCTGTAGGAAGCAATGATCTTACGGACAACAACACAGTCACAGCAGAAGGAGCACAATTCAACAATATAGCAGCAGTCTTCGAGCTTGATAATTCGGAAAACCTATCCATAGCGGATAATGCTGATATGTCCCAGACAGGAGACATGAGTTATTTTGTTTGGGTTCAGTTTGAAACTCACACAATGGCAGATTCAAGACTGATGGATAAGCTGCTATCTGCAGGGGATCATCGGTCTTACTACTTTGCAATGACAACCAATGGTACGCAACTAAGGTATGGAAACTACTCAAATGGTCAATCTGGATCTGACAATGATATATTAAGGAACTTTACCCCTACTGATGGGGCTTGGTATCACATGGGGTTTGTCTATGATGCGAGTGCGGGGGAGGCGAAGCTATTTATAAATGGTGCGCAGCTGGGGGCTACAGATACAGGAATGAACACAAGTGTATATGATGGCGATGCTGACTTTACGATAGGAGGAGCTTCAGCCTTCCATGACGGGCTCATGCAAGACGCAATCATGTGGGGTGCTGAACTTACAGATGCAGAGGTGGAAGACCTATACAACGCATACTTTAACCTTCCAGACGAAGGAGATTTGCCTCAGTCTGGCTCAGTGATTTCTCGTTGGACTCTCACAGAGGACGGTGGAACGAGGAATGACCAAGTGGGAACAAACCATCTTACTGATAATAACACTGTAACCTCTACGACAGGGGTTTCAGAAACTAACTCTAGTGCAGAAAGAGCAGCAGATTTTGAAGTAGGAAACAATGAATATCTTAGCATTTCAGACAACGCCACTCTCTCTCCTACTGATAACGCTTCGTACTTCGCTTGGATAAAATTAGAATCACAACCTCCAGCAGGTAATCACAGGTTTATTGCCAGTAAATATGATGGTGATGATCGTTCATGGTTCTTTAGTGTACGAGAAGAAAGTGGCAACTTCTTAAATCTATACATTGAAGATTCAAATGAAGATTCTGAACAGGTCAAGGTGTCTCAAACCTTCACAAATGATGTTTGGTATCATGTGGGTTGGGTGTGGGATACGTCAGACAACTCTGTAGTTTTCTATGTAGACGGAGCAAAAGTTGGTTCTACTCAGTACCCTAATGACGTAGGGGATCTTGAAGATAGTTCGTGTCAATTTCGTATTGGTGAGATAGATAGTGTCGGAGCCGCAGGATGGGACGGAGAAATGCAAGACCATATCTTCTGGAGCGCATCACTCACCGCAGCTGAAGTACTTACCCTCTACGAGCTTTACACAGTAGAACCCTCTACAGGAACTCCGAGCGGACTTACTCTCATGGGAGTTGGTAATTGAGCGTAGTGCAGTGCATGGACTCCTCACCACCGATTCCCTAATATCGACTCATGGCAGCACCATCAGCCACCACACGGGCAGAACTACGAGCCTCCCTCACAAGGAAGACAGATAGCCAACTTACAGCGAACGCAGATTTAGACCTCTATCTCAACCTCGCAGACCTCTATGTGGCGAGGAGGTGGATGACGTTTGACCCCGGAAGATTTAGGGATGCGGGCACAGCAGGAGCAACAGACGCATCTGGACTCCTGAGCCTTGAAGTAGATACGACAAGAGTAGAAAGGCTTGAGGATGCCAATAAGTCCAAGTACCCGCTCATCAGTCTTGAGGAAAGATGGACGAAAACTGGGTACTACCCAACGGAATACGATGCCGCAAACAAGAAATACCGCCTACAAGTAATGAAGAGTGGAGCGGTTCTCGCAAGCACCTCAATGACGTGGTACGACCTCGGACTCGTGCAAATGGGAGATCAGGCATCCGATGAACCATCCATACCAGAGGAATACAGAGATATGATCGCCACTTGCGCCACTTGGTTCTACTACAGAGATCAGGGGCCGCCGTTCCTGGAAACTGCAAGAGGGTGGAAGTCAGAGATCTTAGACGATCTATCAGAAGCCAAGCAGTTCTACAGGACGTTCGCTCAAGACCCCAAGTTTATGAGCAGCAACGACCCCGATTCAGGGGGAAGCTACAGGATTGCCCATGTAGTATCGTAGTTCGTTCACACGAATTGATAACACTTCTACTGTAGTAGAGTGACTAGGCTTAGAAGACCACCGGCTTTCTCCACACTAACCCTAGACAAATTCTATGGAATGGTTCAGGACAGAAGTGGTGTAGAAGTGGACGATAAGGAATTTTATGACCTAACGAATGTACGGAATAACAACCTAGAAGGTCTTTGTGAAAGGAAGGGTGCTGTAAAAGTGTTCTCGCAGACACATACGGGGTCTGCTACAGGAACTCTCGCTGTGCACACATTCGTTGATGATTCGGGAACCAAGACGTACATTAAAATTGACGATACTGGGAAAACGTACAAATCCACAGGGAGCTCATGGAGCGAGATAACAGCCTCAGCCCCCACCTTCACCAACGCGAATACGTTCGTGGTGACAATGAGCACAAAGGACACAGGATCTGCTAACTCCACATCAGGAACAACAACATCCGCAACCCCCACAGGAATCACTGACACAGGAGAGACAGAGACTCTCAATGAGCATGTAGGACGCTGCCTTACAGTCAACAATGAGATCAAATTGGTTACAGGTAACACCGCAGCGGAGGTTTTCATAGCTGAAAAATTTGACGAAGAACCTTCCGCTGACTCATATACTATAAATCCTCGTGCTCAAGAGTTCTTTGTTGCGAATGGAACCGACTTCTATAAGTGTGATGGAACAACATTTACCAATTTAAGCACGTCAAATTTTGCCTACCCCTTTGAAATAATTGAGGCTCACCAAGGAAGACTCTTTGGATGCGTAGGAACAAGGCTCCACTGGTCAGACCTTGGTATAGGAGAGCATTTCTCCCGCAACGCGTGGAGAGACTTCCAAACGCCAATACAAGCTGTAAAATCCATAGGAAATGTTCTTGTAGTTTACGAGCGCGATCGCGTGACTACTGTGTTCGGAGACAATCCAGACAACTTCTTCTTTCAAGAAGTTCTTGGTAGTATAGGAACAACCTCTCCAAAGAGCGTTGCCAACTATCATGGACTCTACCAATTCTTTCTTAACGAATCTCTCGGCGTTGTCGTTCTCTCGACGAAGAGTCTCGCCCCCGAAGGACAGCCCGACGAGCCGTTCTCCATCTCCCGTGACTACATCAGCGACGACATTACAGGTCAAAGCGCAGCGAACCTCCAAGCGTGTGTCGGGGAGGTCGACGAAGACCATTATCACCTCTGCATAGACAATGATTGGTATGTCCTGAATGTCAAAGCCTCAGGAAAGACTGGATTCAAGAAATGGATATGGACCAAAGACGATAGACCAGATGCTATGGACGCACAGGTGCTTGGTCACTTTGACCAAAAGTTTGTTTCAGGTCCGCAAGACGATGGACAGGTGTATGAAATCGAGACGGGAACGGATGATGATGGTACGGCGATTTCAACAACGATAGAGAAGCGCAACTGGAATCCGGGCAATGCACCCTCAGTAAAAAAGTACTGGGCTCTCAGGGCAATACAACCCGTTGCAGGAGCGAGCGCTGTTATGAACTTCTTTGCAATACCCGACAGCACAACATATGGATCTGCCATCACAACAATAGACTTAAATACAGCCTCATCGGATGAGCACAAATACAGATTCACTGGTAATCCAAGCGCCGTAAAGAACTCTGGACGCAAGATTAGCTTCAAGCTGACGAAAACCTCAGCCAACCCCATGACTGAAATAGAGCAACTTGAGCTGCTATTCATACCGGGCATTTACAACTAATCATGGTTCTCATAATCCAGCAAACGGCAATAAGCCACGGTACGAGCACATTTATTAATACGCGACCTCAATCTCCAAAGCCGGGCACACTCTGGAAGAACCTCGGAACGAACGAGGATGAGATATGGGATGGTAGCAAATGGATAAGGCTTGCCAAGCTTGACCAGATTCTTTCTACGTTTGGCGATGGCTCCGACGGTGAGGTAACAATCTCTGCAAATACGGAAATGACTGCGGACAAACAATATAGCGACTTGACTGTAGCCTCTACATATACCCTTGATACAAATGGCTATGTACTAAGAGTAAGCGGAACACTTACCTTAGACGGGGATATTATCAGTAATGGGAACATTGGATCAAATGGTAGCAATGCAACATCGAAGCTTGGTGCAGCCGCGGGTGCAGGAGGAGCTGCTGCTCACTCAGGCGCAACAACCCCCGACTCTATGGCAGGGCAAGCCGGTGGAGCGGGTGGAGATGGGCACAGGGGCGATGGACATAGCCCGTCCTCAGGTAATGCTGGGGGGAATGGGGACACGGGTGCAGCAGTCGCGCAATCAATAGGATCAAATGGTCCAGCAGGAGGAGCAGGAGGCGTCAGTGGGCACGCAACATCGTGTTCAGCGGCTGCGGGGGCTTCATCAGGAGGAACAAGCGCGGGAGGTACAGCGACAGCGATAACCAATGCAGAAATGTTTGAAAACGCTCGGATCGACCCTACACACATCCAGAATGAATCGGCAGAAAGGCTGCATGGAGGATCTGGTGGTGGAGGTGGAGGTGGCGGAGGAGCATCCTGCAGTGACTCTGTATATACTTTCGCCGAAGGTGGGGGTGGAGGCGGGGGCGCGGGATCTGGTAGTGGAGGAGGAAATATGAGTGTTCATGCCAACGCAATAACAGGCGCAGGAGACTTTATTGCCACAGGTGGCGCTGGCGGAACTGGTGGCGACGGTGCCACAGGAGTTGAGGAGAATGGAGCAGGAGGAGGTGGCGGTGGAGGTGGTGGAGGAGGCTCTGGTGGGTACATCAAGCTAACAACGCGCACTAGCACGGGCTGGAGCGGAACGGGAACTGTGACTGGGGGCGCTGCAGGACCAGGAGGATCTGGCGGAAGTAGGCTTGGTGCCTCTGCAACATCTGGAAGCAGCGGAGGCAACGGGGGTGCAGGGAACACTGGAAAGTTCTTCCACCTCTCTCTTAGCTTCCTATAATACTGCACTACGTTGATACAGGTATTCCTTATGGTATATCGTGTTAGAAATGGCGAAAAGCGACAAAACTGATGGCAAGCAGAATGAGCGTATTCGTGCACTCGAAGTTCAAATGGACGGCATGAAAGAGATGATCGCCGAAATAAAGGATATGGTAACGGTTAAACTGCCGAAGCTAGTCAGAGACGGCTTTACTGATCTCCGAAAGGAGACGAAAGACGAACACCGCAAAGACCTCGCCCTCCTAGAGAATCGGGTAAAAAAAAATGAAGACAAAATCGCGGGGCTCGACATCTTCTCCTTCATCATACGCCACCCCAAAATCTCCCTGTTTGCAGGAATAGGATTGTACTTCCTCGCGATTGAGGATTTCAGAGATCTTGTGTTATCATTACTCTAAATGAAGACAAAAGGAGTGCTCCACCACACGGCGGACACTACACAGTCGCCTCAGTACGACAAGGTGTGGGAGTATCACAACTCTGGAGCTGGGGGCAAGTGGCCCGAAGGTTTTGGCATACAGTACACATACTTCATTGAACGAGACGGCATGATTATTCAGGGAAGAGAAGAACACGAAACAACATGGCACGCAGGAAACTGGCTTCTCAACAAGCAGTCAATCGGGATATGTCTTGCGGGAGATTTCACAAGAGAAGACCCAACGATGGCACAACTAAAATCACTTAAAGACCTACTGATAGACATACAAAGAAGGCGAGGAATACCCAATGACAACATATATCCCCACAGAGAAGTCCGCGCGACTCGCTGTCCGGGGACTGATTTCTTGAGACTTATAGAAGAAAAACTACCCAATAAAACATTAAAGCAGAAAATTGTCCAGCTACAAAAAGGTGCAGATAGAAGCAAAGAACACAACCCCTCACGATACAGGCGCATTATGAGGAAACTAAAACGTCTACTTAGGCTACAATAGCCACATTCCCCCTATTCTTATGTTGACCAGTCCAGTAACAATCGCAGTCACAGGTACAGCTATCCTCCGAAGGCTCGGCCTCGAAGGTGCAAAGTACAGTATGATTGCCTCCATTGTCCTCGGTGGACTCGCTACTTATTTCACCATCAATTATCCAGAAGGATTTGAGATGGCTACTACATACCTTGTTGGTCTTGAGGCCACAGGTGGTGTTGCTTTCCTGTACGACGTACTTGGAAAGGTGAAGAAAGGACGCTAATCATCTGACTAGCCCCGCCTTCAGGATCATTGTCATGTTTGTGATACTTGCTATCACATGGTACATCACGCGCTATTTTGGGTCTGATCCATCCTTCTTCCGTATTCAGCCATCAATAGAGCCTCTGCCCTTCCATGATGCTTTTTCAAGGTAATGTCTGCGAGAGGGAATAGCTCTTGCGCGACGCGTATAGAGTCACCCTTCTCCTTCTTAATCAAGCCAAACTCTTTCTTCCACGCTTGGGGGCGCACTCTCACTGTTCGGATATAGAGACAAGTAAAGATGGCATGAAGTGCACCGAGCCCATACCCCATGTTAAACATACTCGTCACGCCTTGGCCGGGCATAGCGTTAACCTCTTCGACAAATACAGCATGACCAGAGTTTGCTCTATCTCGAAATACATTGCGGACACCCACAAGGTCAATACGGCTCTTCTTCTTCTTGCCGACTGTGTACTGCATTATTGGCATATCGTGCAGCTCCACGTTTCCATCGAAATCTAGTACAGCAATCGCCCCACTAATGCCGGGATCGACCCCGACATAGGTATGAGTAGAGTTCATATGAGAGAAGGAAGTTTGTGGCTAGTATCATAGCATGGCTTCATCCCGTCCATCAAGAAGGTCAATCCGAGCTGGTACAGCTGGGAATAGAGTTGCATCAAGAGAGAGGGAAACAAGTCCCCAACCACAGAGTAGTGGTATGCACGCTGTTAACCGACGAGTCCTAAGTGTAAACCCTCAGCACACTATAGAGCCTATTGATATTGGTAAGGCTAGGGATCTTCTGGGCAAGGAATTGAGAGAAGGTGGGTACGGCTTTGACTACAAAACAGCTGCTCAGCTAAAGAAAGAAGCTCAGTCCAGTGCCCGCTCTTCATTTGGGACAGGAAATAAGTATCAAAGAGAGGTCGCATACCAGATAGGAGTTAATAAAAGAAGTCAATCTATTCGTTTCGCAGCAGAGATACAAAGTCGTCTACCAGATAAGGTTCGAGAGATGGAAAATAAAGCCTTGGCTGATCTTCGAAAGAAAGCCACGGCCGCAGAGGAAGCAGAAAGAGTTGCGGACAGGAGAAGGAAAGAGGATATAGCAGCTGGCAAGGAAACAGAACGAGCCACTTTCGAGGGGCTAAAGCCAAACAAAAGAAGCCTTAGGGTTCAATCAGCCATTGAGAGAGATAACGCTTCATCCATATTAAATGCGGCGGAGGCTGCAGGACGAGCTAAGATGGCCGAAAGCCCAGACGACCAAAGGCTATTTGGAGAATTTACCGTGGGGATAGAGGACGATGAGGTGCAAAGGCTACAGGACGTAGCACAGAACAGTTTCGATGAGTATTACGAGAGGCAAGAAGGATTTGTACGCGCAGAGCTTGCTATTAAGCTCAAGAACCTGAACGAAAAGTTCAACATCTTTAGCAAAGAATCCCAATTCTTCCTTGAAAGGAATATCGGAGAGATTGATAGGGACACAGCCGAGGATCTCCTTGATATGGTAAACAACGCTCAGGTGTCAGGGACACTTGACTCTGGATTGCTTCGGGCTGCAGCGGACAAAATCGTAGAGATGAGAGAGTTTGACGTTGAAGGAGAGGAAATGAAAGCTGAGTTCGCTCGTCAGAAAGCAGTTCTTGCTAAAGAGACAGGAATAGCTACGGCAGAACTGACAGCTGATAAAGCTCTGGACGTACAGGCAAGAGAGAAAGAAGAGGCAGAAAGAACTAGGTTCACCGAGAATTTGCAGGAAGAAGACAACAGGAGAAAGATGGAGCAGGAAAGAGCAGCCACAGAACTCAACGAAGACTTCGAAGATCCAAATGCTGTTAGCGGGAACAGGGCGGGGCCAGCTGCAAGGTCGCAGATTAAACCAAGAGAGTTTACACCACCCAACCTCAACTTTAGCGACCAACAAAGGGCTGAGATTAGCCGATCAGGAAAGGGTTCCAGAGGGGGGTCAGTCCCAAGCAGATTTGCTGGACAGCTCAAAGCTTCCACAAATGTTACCGGCGCAGGACGTCAGCAATCACGCACAATAACTCCAAGCCGCTCAACAGTGGCTAGGGCGAATACGAATACAGGAAGAACCGCTATTACTGCGCGGAGCTCAGGAGGATCACTTACTTCAAGAGCAGTCTTAAGAAGGACTGCTCGCGGCGGATAATTATGGCTACAGCACAAGACTTTCTAACATCGGGAGACAGAAATATCGGGGGCATCACCCAAGAGACCCTCGACAAATATCCAGTTGTATCGTACTTCGCATCAAGGAAAGCTGCTCAAGAATCGGGGCAAGACCCTAATGACCCAGCCACACTAAGAGGTATCTCCCAAAGCCAAGGTCACGCCAAACGGATGAAGCAGGTGGCTACAGTGGGAGACAGGAGAACCATTGAAAGGATCGCTGGCATAAAAGACTTCGGACTTGCTGGGCCAGATGCCCCTACAGCTGAACTAGAAAGAACTGGAAACGCCGCACAATTCAACGCATCCAACATGCTTATAAGGGGAAGGCAAGCCACATTCAGGCAACAGATAGACGCTCAAAACAGGCTTGATGAAATGGCTGGAATGGAAGCCGACTTACGAAGGAAGTCTAATGTGATGAGAAGGAAGGCTCAGGAGGAAATAGACTCACAGGTTGCCAATACACAGAACCAGATGTTTGTGTCAAGGACAACACTAATGAGCCAAATAACGCACCTCTCACCTGTACAGCAGAATAGGATTCTATCGTCACAAAGAGGATTCTTCCAGAACAGGATCAATAACCTTGAGTCAATCCGAAAGGCTCGTCTTAGCGCAATAGACGACCAAATAGATAGCGATGAGGCACAGCTACAGAAAGAGACGGATATGGCCAACAACAGAAAAGAGTTCCTAGAGAAACAGATAGAGTTCCTTGAGGACACAGCGGGAGACCTAGATTCTGCAGCACAAGCAAGACTAGATCTTGCCAAATTAAACAAGAAGGGTGCAGGTAGTAAAAGCACGCCCGAAGAAGACGTTATTTTCCATGACATACTTAACAAATCAGTAAAGTCAAAACAAGACGCCAACCTCCTAACCGGCGAGTCTAAAAGCACGGCTCCTACAACAGCAGAAATCGCAGAAGCCAAAAGGCAAGCTAAGGATGTTGTCGAAAGGAGGAGGAGGGGAATAGACAGTGTCCCGAAAGATGCAGACCCCTCTGTAAGAGGAGCTATAACCGCTGCATCAATAGGGATAGCTCCCGTAGGAATAGGTATAACCAAATAACAATGGCAATCTCATTATTTCCGAAAAGGCCAAAGACCAAGGACCTTCGGGGACCAGCCTTCCCTGAAAGAAATTTATCCCTAGAAGACGTTCAGGCATCAGTAAGTGGTAAGACCACAAAACCCGACGTAGGGCAATCTATGGGCGCAAACACCTTCCAGCAAGGTGCTGAACTCATGGGTGGCAGGAAGCCGCTGGGACCAGAGAAGCCAATGTTTGTCGCGGATGTTCATGATGTGGGAGAATTGGAAAAATCTGGTGAAGAGGCGCAAAAGGACATGATAATAGATCCGACAGAAGTTTTCGACCAACATAGAAGAAGGCTGGAGGAAGAAGCTGAAAAGTGGGGCGTAGTCACGCCACAGATGAGCGATTACGTCAAACAGATCAATAGGGAAAAGGAAGAGAAATTCATATCGGAGCGCGAAAAACGGGGAGACTTCTTCGCAAGTGACATGACTGTGGGATTTGCTCCCAGAACATTTTTCATTCCACCAGACGTAACACCAGAAGCATTAAGCATAGCGATCGTTGAGGAGCGTCTCGATGAGATCAACCGAAAGTACCTCAGCAAGCTCCCTGAAGGCACGCCTGTAGGCATGTTGGGAAAGAGACTAGACCCAGAAGCCACAGGTAGGCGCTTGCTTAGTGCTATTCCATTTATGCCAGATATTCTAAAAAGAGTTGAAGACCCTAAAGAGAGGGTTATACAAGAGTCCATAGAAAGAGTGACCCCAAGACCCATAGCCTTCAAAGCTGCAACAGTCATTCTCGATGTTGCAAGGATTGTAGGAGAATTCAAACTTGTCACAGCCGCTCTTAAACTCCCTATAGGGCCACTAGCAACGACTGCGAGAGGAAGGGCAATGATTGATCTATCAAAGGAGTATATGAAGAATCACCCTTACACATCAGGTCTTATAGGATCAGAGATAGTATTCAATGCCCACGAAGCATCTGGGCAAATAGCTCGCGGAAAATTGGAACCAGAGGGATTCGCTATGGCTACAGCTGAGGCGCTCATATTTCACTCAGGATATGAGTTCGTGTACAAGCCAGTAGACAGGGGTGTGCAGAAGTTCTTTACGGTTAGACAAAATATAGAGTCAAGAAGCATCACTGCTTCCCGAGGAGAAATCAGTGATGTTTTTGCGAATCGTGGGCCAACTGCAAATCCTAAAAGGTTCAATGAGATTTCAAAAGCTGTATATCAAAACTCCGATGATATAGGTAGAAAGCTAATGAAAGGAAGAGGGAAGCCCATAAAGCTTCACTACACCGTAGAGGTCCCGGGAGGCGGAACCTCCCCCGCAGGAGCCCTTCTAAAGAAAGCTAGGAAGGGTCTAAAGCAATTCACAGAACAGGTATTCGTACCATCAGGAAAAAGCAACGTCAGTCAGATCCGCGTGTCTGGTGGCAAGAAGGCACGTACCATGCGCTATATACTGACTAATGGAGAACAGGTGAAGGTAGTTTCCAACGGAAAGAAGTTGTCTGTATATGCTACACCGGGAATAGACAAGCCTTCATTAGAAGGGTTTTACAAGAGCATATCAACAGAATTTAACGTTGGAGGATCTGATATACGCGCATTGCCTCCAGAGAGGAACGTAGAATATGTTCCAGAGTCTGCCGAGCTAAAGTTCGTTGTAGATGTATCTATTGATCCAATCGTCTCCGAATTCAGGAAAGACCTAGAAAGCAAGACCGAGCTACAAGAGAAAGCTGCACTTGAGCCATCGGACGCCAAGAAGCGCTCATCGGAATTCCTAGCAAGAAGTCGAGAGGTACAAAACATCGAAAAAGAACTACAAGAGGCCGAGGCAAAGCTCGATCTCCAGAGAGCTACGTTCACAGGTCTAAGCACCGGCCCTACGGGGGAGAGTATTGACCTTCAACCTCTTACAAACAAGCGGACTGGGGAGCTTGCTGAGGTATCAGGAGAAAGAGGAGGACCGATATTTGCTCAACAAGGAGACGACATATCAAAATCTCTTGGGTTTGAAAGCTCTGAGGATCTAAGGTCACTGCAGCCCGAGATACAGAAGAATAGAGAGATTCTTAAGGGCATGGAGCAGGATGTAGCTGAGATAAAAGGAAGGCTAAGAGAGGCTAAGAAGATCAGAAATCAAGCCAAGACTGCCATAAAGGATGCCCAAAGATCTGTTCCAGCTACAGAGAAGAAAGCAAAGAAAGACCTTATACCAAAAGGACCATCAAGAGCCGAATTAAAGGCTGACCTCATTGAAGCCGAGTCCCTACCGCCCAGCGAAGCGAGGGATGCAGCTGTAGCGCAGATAAAGGAAGCCATTGCTGCATCGGGCACACCTTTGGAGGTTGCAAGGAGAGGTGAGACAGCCGCACACAAGAAGATGCGCAATCTGCAGAAATCTAACAAAGCTCTTACGAAAGAGCTACACAATCTTACGAACCGACAAACAGCTAAGAAGCTGGATAAGACCATAAGAACAGCAAAACTACCCGAGAAGGTTCGCAAAGAGCTTGAACCTCTACGGAAATCCCTTGCGAAGCCCGGGTCTAAGATCAGGGGAATAACTGAATTGGCGAACTTAATAAGTCGTCAGCCAGAGAACCATGTATCACATCAGGTATTAGATTTTGTCCGGTCACTAAACGGGAAAAGGATGTCTTCACTTACGGCAAAAGACTTGGCACTTATCGACGACCTACTTAGCTCATTTGTCAAATCAGAGCATCTGGCGAATAAAATCATAATACGAGGGGAGAAGAAGAATATAGATGATGTGGTCAAAGAAGCACTGGCGAATGTAAACCTGCGGCATGAATCAAAGAACAACGCGCTAACAGGACTAGACTCCATGCAAAAGGAGAGTGACGGTACAAGGGTGGGGAACCTCGCGACCATAGAGTCGTACAACATGGAGCTTAAGGCGGAAATCCTAGACGGTAAGCTTAGCGGAATTATTAAGGACGTTATGTACAATGAGGTAAATGCAGGTGTCGACAAGCAGTTTAGGTTTGAGCACCAAGCCGAAGACTTCTTCAAGGACAAGCTAGAAGGCATTGACATAAGTGGCTGGAGCCATTCCTTTAACAAGAAGGCAAAGAATGTACACAAGGTCACTATCAAGATAAGCGGGAACAGAACACTCTCTATGAGCAAAGGAGAAAGGGTAGCCCTATTCCTCCACACCCTAAACGAAGACAACCTACGTCACTTGGTAGAAGGTGGGATCTCATTCGAAAGAACACCATCAAAGATAATAGAGCTTAACAACAATGACATATTGGTGATACAAGGAATCTTGACCGATGATGAAATGACTGTTGCAGCTGCAATCAATGAATACTTCAACGCTGTACAAAAGCCCGCGCTCAACGCAGAATCCCGACCATTGATGGGACATGACGTTGCCCGAGAGCCTGACTACTTCAAAATAAGAACCAACTTCCTCGACAAGTTCAACAGCGACATTCTCCGTCAAAACATCATTAATCAAACACTTGAAGGTCAAGGGATGTTCGAAGAACGTGTACAAGCCGATAACGCCATTATCCTAGAAGACGTGTTCACCGCAACATACAAGAGCATAAAGAGGTCTGGAGCATTTATAGGGCTCGCATCTCCCGTAAGAAACATGAGGCTACTACTCCAGAACGATGAGTTCTTGATCGGGATGAGGAACGCTGGGAAGAACGCCTACGTCAAAGACATGAAAGAATATGTGGACAGGATAGAGGGCGACCCGATTAAATTTGACAATATCAGCAGCTTAACGATCGAGGCTATCAACAAGCTCGATGTGGGTATCCTTGGTCTCAACCCGTTTGTCATGGCGAACCAGCCAATATCTCTGCTCGCAGCGGGCACAGAGATGAGTATGGCAGATTTGTCAAAGGGTATTGCCGAGAAGGACGTCGACATTGAGAAATATACAATCCAAGTCGGCAAAACTAGAGCCAAAATGCACAAGTGGTCGCCCCAAATAAGAGACAGGCTTGACGGGAACGTCTCAAGAGAAATGGGAGAGGTCGCGCACGTTGGAGCTCCTATGAGGTTCTGGACAGGGAAAACTGTTGTTAGTCAGAAGTTCATGGCGGGTGTAACAAAATTCGATACAGAGGCTATTGGGGGTATTTGGGAGGGGATTGAGATCGAGACAAAGAGATTGCATCCAGACCTTAAGGGCGACGACTTCTATAGGCATGTAGCTGAACGACACTGGGAGGTGGTACGGAAGACGCAGCCCACATTCCACATCAAAGACCGATCAACAATCGGGATGAGAAGGGGCACGCTTACAAGGCTTCTCACGAAGTACTCATCACAAAGGAACAAGAACTACATTATCCTAAGAAGGAGTGGAGAGAAGTACAACCGAAGTGGGAAAACAGCTAAAGACAAAGCTATCTTCGCCAAGACGATCGCCATTGTCACACTACTCACTCCCATGATGCTGATGGCTAACCGCGAACTAAGAGGGAAGCTTTATGGCAGGAAGGAGAAGAGAACGATGTTTGGTAGAGCCTTAGACATCATTGAGGTCAACCTCGGAAACATATACGTTCTTGGTGCTGCGGTGGCATCGCTAAGAAGCAAAGTGGAGAAGGGGCCGTTCGCGGGATACGAAATAAACACAACTCTACTTGGAGTTGTAAACGAGCTTATAAGCGACATTGCTACACTCATACGCGCGGGTATACAGAAGTCCACAGGAGAGACTTACCAGAAGGGAGAACACAAGAACGAGGAGAAGTGGAAAGTATCAGCGAAGAAGGGTCTCATAGAAACCACGGAAGACATAGCGAAAATAAGGGGGATACCCCTGCACTCGATAAGGAAGCTGACCGAATCAGGATTTAAGAAGATCCAAGAGGGGAACATATCAGAAGAAAGGAAAGATCTTCTCAAAAGAAAGAAAGCCCTTGAGGAAAAAAATTCTGACAAAAAGAAACTACTTCTCAAGAAGAGGAAGAAGCTACTTAAAGAGCAAAAAGCAAGAAAGAAAGCCCTTCTCAAAGAACGACAATGAACGACTGGAAATTCACCCCTGACGAGGATGGCCATCTACGAATCTACTGGATGAAGATGATTCTCTATCCCGAGAAGTCGGACAGAAGCCCTACGAAAATCCATGTCACACACGAAGAAGAACTCCAAGAGGCTATTGAAGAGGTTGTCAGATTATTGTACGACGACTAGCCTGTTAGCTTAGGCGGGAGACGACGCCTCTTGCTTCTTAACCTACCAATACCGCGCTTCGTAGAACGCAGTCTGCTCTTTGCGCCCGAAAGAGTTTTAATATTGCGTATCTCTACTCGGCCTACGCTTTGCTGTGGGGCGAGCTCTCCTCTTTTTGTGTATCTTTCTATCATCTCTTCGACTTGAACGCCGCCTAGAAGGAGAAGCACTTATGGCTGGCCTAGATCTTAATGCACGCTTTCTGCTGGCTGCCCTCATTTTCCTTACGGTCTTTGCTGCTTTTGTAGCCTTTCTCCCTTGTGACTTAGCTTTCCTGTTGGCTGCCATCGCCCTAGCCTTTGCGCTCACACCTACGCTTACCCTTGCTTTTGTTTTCTGCACAGCTTCCTTCGATTTGAAATGCCTGACGTTCTGTGTCAAGAACCTAGATTTATCTTTCGCCATTGTCTTTGGTAAATTCCTAAGCCAATCTGCATGCTCTCTCTTTCGCTTCCGCTCAGCCGCATCCGCATCAGCTCTCTTCTTCCTAATAACTCCAACCTTCTTCGCTGCCTTAGTTGCCTTTTTTCCCTGACTCTTAGCCCTCCTATTAGCCACATGCTTTCTAGCATTTGCACGAACGCCTGTCGTATAACCTACACCTTTTGGCATATCGCTATTATACCTTGGCAGGAGTATAATACAATCCATGGCTATGCAGCCTGAAGATGTGGAAAGGCTAAGAGAACAGCATCAGGATACGAAAGTACCACCGCACGCGGGCTTGGAGTTAGCGCAGTTGTTAGCCCAAATACCCGAAGGCGACGTTGAGCTTCTTACTGAAATCGCAACGACATACGCGCGGCAATACAGAGTGGTCTTTGGTACTGAACTACACAAAATACTCCTAAACGAAATCAACAGGCATGAGAAGGATAGATTCGATATTAGGCAGACTTACTTCCACGCACTTTTTTTCGCGTGCATAGACGATGGAAAAACGGTCTACCCTACAAACTTTACCAAGATGCTCAATGACGAGGATGGAGAGCCCCTGTAAACACGGCTGGTACGACATAACACTTTGTAGAGAATGTCGAAAAACTCTGTACGAGTATATGCCAGACGAGTGTGATTAGTCGCCGCACGTCGGACACATTTCGCCACCAAGAGGTTTTGTCTTACCACAAACAATACATTCCTCAATGTCTTTAGAAATAGGGTACCAAGCGTGCTCATGCTTCGGGCTCTGGTCGCTCATGGGAAACATGATAACACATTAAAGTACGGTACTCCACAATGGATTAAGTTAAAACTTTGTGTATAGTTCATCAAGTGCAACCGATCCGACTTCTCTCTCGGCCATCCTTCGTCCCCTCAACGTGGATTGGTTGCGCTTTTTCATGCATTGGGGGGACGATGGGTGGCTTTGTAAGCCCTCATGTCTGAACACCTAACATTACCGGGACAGGTTATAATTCGCATCGACGATAAGAAACGAACGATGGGAGCTATCGTAACCAACCCTGAAGAATGTAAAAGCTTCAACGACGACGGATGGGGAATTTTCTTCACGCCAAATAGCTTCCGCACTCCCACAAAAGAGGAGCACAAAGCCAACGTAACAAAGACCCCGCGCAATGAGCAATATCTCACCGGTATTAATTTCGTATACGGCGATCTCGACGTAGCTAAGGATGGAGAGAAAACTACACAAGAAGAGATTGATAAGCGCAAGCAAACTTTACAAGAAGCTCTAGAGGAGCACTGTTGCCCTAATTTCATCATCATCACTAGAAATGGCCTCCAGCCCCTATGGGCGCTCAGTGACTCCTCGCCGGATCAAGGGGTCCTCGCAAAGAGAGTCATGTGCGGAATCATTGAATGGAGTGGTGAATACGGAGGCAAAAAGGATAACGTCAAAGATCTCGCACGAGTCTTGCGAACCCCTGAGTACACCCATAACAAACAGGAGCCGTACATGGTTGAGCTTATAGAGTATGACGTACCAAAATACACACTTGAAGCTCTCCTCGCCAAGTTCCCCTACGAAGAGTTAGCCCCGGGGCAAGCTCCAGAGGAAGAAGACAATATTTTCTCGGGGGTTGATATTAAGGATATAGCCATCAAAGCGTTCAAAGAGATAGGACGCGAGGCCTCTTTTGACAAACAGCTTCGATTAACTCTCGACGGACGGCTCACGGGTACTTTCCAAGGAAAAAAAGGAGCTAGGCAGTACATTGCCACCACATCAGGGCAGGACCCATACGAAGGCAACAAAATTACTGTCGTTTCCCAAATTTTGGGGCTTAATAATAAAGAAGCTGCTGAGTGGGTGCAAAAAAACTTTGAGCCCAAGAAAGCAAAAGCCATACCGTTCCTCTCATGGTCTAGTTTGGCCACATCTACCCTCGATTTCCAAAATTATCTACAAGGTCAAGATCTCGCACAATTTCACTTCGCTCCACTCGACAAAATGTTCGGCGGAATCCTACCAACGGACCTCATAACCGTCGGAGCTGATACAGGTTGCGGTAAATCCGACTTTCTACTCCATATTGCGTACAAAAACGCACAACAAGGGAAGAAGGTCCTCTTTTTCCAGCTCGAAATGGACGAACACGAGATTATGGTGCGACGGTTGCTGCAACGCGCCAATGCAGCTCTCGGATCAAATTACATTACCCCACGCGACATGCGAATTTTCAACATTTCAGACAAGCAAAAAGAAGAAATCGGAAAAGCTGTCATAGAGGAACAGAAGAGTATCGGTGAAAACATCCAAGTGTATTCCGGCGGAGCTATGAAATTCGACGATTTTTCCGCAGCTCTCGAGAAAATACACGGTTTTGACCTCCTCGTTCTCGATCACGTCCACTACTTCTCTATGGACGGCAAATCCGACTCAATGGCTACGAATCTCTCTGATGTTATGCGTAAAATGCGTACAATCGTCAAAACTCACAAAATTCCGATTATTTTAGCTTCTCACCTCCGAAAGAGGGACATGTTAAAGGAGCCAGAACTCGTTGATCTTCATGGATCTGGTGATATTGCCAAGGAATCTACATGCGTTATAATGATCCACAGAGACAGGGAGAAAACTGAGGACGGCGCATACGAACTCACTGGCAGAACTTCTCTCTACGTCCGCAAATCAAGAGGCACCGGAGACCTCGGCGAACCCATTTACTGCACTTTCGACCCCATCTTACGTGAGCTTGTACCAGACGAACCCCCCGCAACCTTTGAAACAACAAAGCTTCCGATCTGATTATATTAAAATTGAAAGACAGCTCCAAGACGCATTGGACTTCTTTGAGGGTACGGGACCATACACACGCCCCATAGTAAGCAAACAAGGGCGCTCTATTGTCACCATATTCAGCGGACAAAGATTCGCGACGAAAAAGCTGCTCCGGGACAAAGTTCGAAGGATTCTTTGGGATGAGAAAAACCTTACTACCCCTCTTTCTGGCTTAGATGAGACAATTATTCGTTACATCTTCTCTCAACATCCTCGCTATGAGGAAATGACCAATGGATTGAGCGTGTACCAAATTTGGGTCAGGGAAGTTCACAAAAAGAACCGGCACTTCGTTTTTGAGCTAATGGACGGCACTATTGACTATTTTAGCTATCAGAAATGCTTTTTCTTCTCTGAGCGCACTGAGTTTATGGCCGAATGCCGGCAGTCAATTTCGCAGTGGATCAAAGTTTGGAGAGAAAAGAATGCCATTCCAGACGGTTTTCACGTCCATCACAAAGCTCCCGCGACATTTTCAATGATTGCTGAGGAGTTTGGAGAGCTGACTAATTGGGTACGCCCCGTGGATAACTTGGCGTTCATTCAGTTTCATGCTGATCGTGCCGATCTTGAGGGTCTTCCAGCTGAAGCTCACCAAAGTCTTCACTCGCGATCTTGAAGTTTTTTGACCGAATGAGCGCTTTGAAACTATCCACATGAATAGCTATGGATTTTCTTTTTTTATAGCTCTTATTATGGATAACAAGTTTGCCGGCAGAAAAGACAGCTGAGGGCTCATCAAAGGAAAATAGTATAAAATTTCCCTCTCTTTGAATTGCTGCGCTAGAACGAGTTAAGGTGTAGTGCTTTATCATTATCTTCGTCGGGAATAGTAAAAACAGCTGCATACTCACCCTCCTCATTGCTCGCACAACGGAAAAGCTTGTATCCCTCAGGAATATCCACAACCTCTCCCACGGGGAGTTTCTTTACTAATATCTTCATGTTACTATGGTGGTAGGTAATAAGACCCACTAATTATAGTGGTACCTGCCAAAAACGCAACGCGGTTTTTTGGCTATACCACTCAAACCCAGCGCGGCTCTCTTGACAACAGCTTACTCTCTTGTTACACTGCGTCGTGTCCGTTGCGCCGCTCGCAAGCAACGCGGCGACGGCAACGCAGGTAACAAAAGTGAGTTAAATATTTTATAATATATTTTTTAACAAAACACATCAAAACAGCTCATACATGACGTACAACAGGTTTAGCTCTTATTTTGTCGTGCGTATGAACGGCTCTATGTTATATATGTTACTACGCCGTCATGGAACCTGAGGGGGGAATGGGGGTGGGTGCTCTTGTGCACCCACATAATAAAAGGATTGTTTACTATTATATCGTATGCCTATGGCATACACGCATGGCGTACCTATGAGTACGCACGCATGGTGTACCTATGGGTACGCACGACAGCATGGGGTGTGCTACGCACACGCTAGTTAGATGCGAATGATTGACAAGTGGCACGATATGTGGTATGATGTATGAGGTGGGGCAAGAGGGGCACGCACCCATGTAATTTTATACCAGAAGCGCACCCCCGAGCAAGCCAACAGCAAACACCAGAGCGCACCCACTAGCCTGCTAATACCCATACCAACACCACATGTACAAATACATTATACCTATTGCAGCCTACGCAATAGGCTACGTCCTAGCTCATTACTACGACATCATCATCATTCCGCTAGTGTATTAGTATCCGCATCATCGTCCCACCGTTCAACCTTGTGGACACCGTCCGAGGTTTCGACAGTTTGCACGATTTCGCCTTTATCCCAATCAACACGATTTCCGCCTTTCAAGTGATCGCTGATGCGATCATTCATTGATACGGTCGTATGCACCTCTTGACGATCAGCCCACGAATGGAGATTTTTGAGTGCAAAGATAGTGCCAGCAGTTTGACCTACACCCACAATCAATCTTTGAGCCATGATCTCTTCTTGTAATGCCTTGCCCTTTTCGATAGCGTAATCAAACTCTTTGATATTCTTTTTCCATTCATACAGTACAGCAGGAGAAATATCGAGCCGAGCAGCGAGACCCCTTAGCGTACCGAGTTTTAGCTTTGTGATGTCGATGTCGTTCCAATCCCCTTGCGTATCAAATCCAGCCATATGATCGAGCGCGACTTGATCGTATTCCTTGCGATAGTTTGACGGTCTACCCATTGCAGCAGCTTTTTGATTGATAACCGCGATTGAGCCGTTTTTTGATGCTGTGCGAGCCATACGCTTACTATACCATACCATGCTATGAATCGCCTATTTATGGGCAAATTATGTACTCAACAGCCATTGACACTGACAAGCGCGCATGGTACAATTAAAGCCACATTCCTACCCTTTCCAAGCATGTTTATACCAAGATTATTCAACGACAACCGCGAGACCGCCGAGCTTGTAGCAGTACCAGTGAAGCGTAAGAAAATAATCACTTGGCTACCATGTCCCGAGTGCGGAAAAAACATCAGTACCGAGACAAAGCAGCGAATTGGCTCATGCCTACCATGCTTCCATAAATACGACTAAATCCTTTCTTCATTCAATCGTTTTTACCCTTTCCAATCATTTTATGATTACACCCGAAGCCCTAGCGCAAATGCTTGCGCTTGACGAACTAGAGTCAAGCGAGCGCATGTTAGAAGCGTAAAGCCCACCACCCGAGTACGCGCCCGAGCTAACCCCCGAGCGCGTATCTCTTTTTATTCATTCCTACCCTTTCCAATGCAACCGAACTTTTTCGACCGCGATAGCTACTCAATCCCGACGGTACAACGCGCCCGAGAGATTGCCGTAGCTTCGCCTTGTGTATCGCTAGTGAAGCAAGACGGAAAGCGCAAGGCATACTTGCACCTACCGCACGCGCCCGAGGTAGAAATTACCGACACCGAGCAATTTTGCAGTAGCCTACACTTTGAACACCGTTTTGACATATCATCGAACGTCAAAGCGCAATACACGAACAGTGAACACTATCATTTTCCGAGCAATACACGCGAGATGCAAAACTTGTTTGGAATTGTGTTCAAGAGTGTTAATTGGC
>Ga0098035_1000404_pt1 | contig 21869 bp, 16 predicted proteins | sample 3_EtaG_FD_75046 | JGI IMG/M metagenome (GOLD analysis project Ga0098035, IMG submission 75046) | Marine viral communities from the Subarctic Pacific Ocean - 3_ETSP_OMZ_AT15126 metaG | ecosystem: Environmental > Aquatic > Marine > Oceanic | place: Pacific Ocean | collected 2015-01-07
AACAACGAGAAGATCCCCGAGATCGACATCAAGGTCGATTCCGTGGCTGTGACCGCTGTTACCAAGAAGCTCAAGGCTAAGTGGACACCGGAGTTGGGTCAAGACCTCAACGCCTACCACAACCTTGATGCCGAGGTTGAGCTTACTTCAATTCTCTCCGAGCAAATTGCTCTTGAGATTGATCGCGAGATTCTTACCGATCTCGTTAAAGGCGCAACCGCTGGTCTCCAGTATTGGTCCCGCTCCCCGGGACTCTTTGTGAACCGCTCAACTGGTGCTGAGATTGGAGCTAGCTCTGCTGCTCCGGACTTCACTGGTACAGTCAGCGAATGGTATGAGACTCTTGTCGAGACCATTAACGACGTGTCTGCACAAATTCACCGTAAGACTCTACGGGGTGGTGCTAACTTCATCGTCTGCGGACCTGAAGTTGCCAACATTCTTGAGTTCACCGCTGGATTCCGTGCTTCCGTCACTGGTGACGATGAGCGTGGTTCCATTGGTGCGGTCAAGGTTGGTTCACTAACCAAGAAGTGGGACGTTTATGTCGATCCTTACTTCTTGCGCAACGTGGTCCTCGTTGGTCGCCGTGGTTCCTCTTTCCTTGAAAGCGGATATGTGTATGCACCGTATGTGCCACTACAGACCACACCCACTATCTTCGGCCCGGAAGACTTCGTGCCCCGTAAGGGAGTCATGACTCGTTACGCGAAGAAGATGGTACGTCCTGATATGTATGGCCTAGTTGTCGTACGAGGACTAGTCGGTGAGGCTGGAGCTACATCCTAATAGATAAACATTTGTTACATATTAGGTAAAAAGCACGGCTAAACGTGATACAGAAAGCCCTCGCCTTGAAAAAGGCGGGGGTCTTCTTTATGTGAAGAACTATTTATGTGTGAGGCAGGAGTATATCTTTTGTCTCACCTAAATTATAAACACATAAATGGAGGGTTTTAAATTATGGGAAGTAAAAGAGTAGGCTTGGCGAGAACCCAAGCACTAATTCAAAACTTAAAAAGAGAGATTAACTTAAATTCGTCAATTGGCAAATCCGCAGGCGCCGCCGGCGCTCAAGGACCAACGAAGCTTATTTTCGGCAAAAATGGCACCGGAGAAGCAGTTGCTGATCCTTTCCAGGAGTCTTCAACACAGCTTTTTGACTTCGGGACGTTGCTGTTCTATGGCGATAGGGTGTTTCGCTATGCAGGAATCGGTGCGAGCGGCGTTACTGCCGGCAAGACTTTACAAGCCGCAGCGCTTTATAACGCTAATCACCGCGACATGGCTGTGCAAGCTGCTGCTGCCGCTGGTGCAACGTCGGTTGCTGTGACATTTGGTGGTGACACTGATGCTGCAGAGGATCTGTATGCAGAAGGTTATATTCATATTAATGATGTCGCAGGCCAGGGTCAGCTTTTGAGGATCAAGGGTCACGATGCCGTAGATGCCGGCGTATCCACCACTTGCACGCTTAATCTATATGATAAGGTAGTAACTGCATTAACCACATCCAGTAAGGCTGATCTAATCACAGCTACATATAATGACCTTGTTGTGGGACCTACCACATTTACTGGTCCTGTCATTGGTATTACCGTTATGGATATGACAGCGGATTATTACGGCTGGGTTCAGATTGCTGGTCCTTGTTCGGTACTGCTAGATATTAACCCCACCGGCGCCACCGAAGAATTGGGCGGTCTTGTTATCCGTTCAGATGATAACGCGGGTGCATGCATGGGTATCGGTGTTGTCACAGGCGATGCTGACTTGGCTCATCAGGTAATTGGCACATTGATGGTCAATAATGGTGATACAGACAATGTCGTTGTTTGGCTAAGTATTGATTAAATTCAGAGTCATTAAATTATAAAATAAACCTTTAAAGTTTTGCCCCCTCTTCGGAGGGGGCTTTTCTTTTGGAGATCAAAACTCAAAAATGTCGATCTGCCAAATTTTTTTCGCCTACAATTTTTGAGATTTTCGTTTTTGGTATTATGAAACTACTTACTTTAAAGGAGAATGTATCATGCACCCAAGAAGAAGACTAATGCTCAGAAGGCGTGACGCTGCCAAGAAAGCCAGCACAACCCCCCCTATCGTAGCTCCCGTCGTGGAACCAAATTTGGAAGAGATTGTTCAGAAAGTTGCAAAGAAAGTTGCTGTTGAAGAAACAGTATCCGTTCCGCCCAAGAAGAATAGCAAGAAAAGAAGCACACGAAAAACAGCCACCACTAAGAAAAAGTAATAAATTTATTGATTAATCAAAACGAAGCTCAACATATGATTGAGCTTTGTGTTTTTTAAACTATTTACTTAGCAGGAGGGTCATCTGTGTGCCAACGAACTTAAGTCCAAAATCACAAACCAGCGCAATTGTGCTCACATCAACTGGAAGCACGGATTTAGTCACAGGTTCGTTGCCTTTTGGAATATATACTGGATCCGCCGGCTTTATTAGCGGCGCCTCGTCGCAGGTTGCTTATGTATACAAGAAGCTCGGCGGCGATGTCGTTGACATCGAGATTACAGCGAATCAGGTCTATGCAGCCTATGAAGAGGCAGTTTTAGAATATTCCTACATAGTTAATTTACATCAAGGAAAGAATGTCCTATCAAGTGTCTTGGGAAACACCACAGGCACATTTGATCACAAAGGTCTCATAACAGGCCCCGATAGCGTTAATCTTAGATATCCAAGATTTCAGGTCGGCTATGGCAAGAAAGTTGGCGATTCAATGATAGCGTCTACAGGCCTAGGTGGCACTATTCCGCAATATTCGGCTTCCTTTAAACCTACATCAAATAAACAAGATTATGATGTACAGCAAATAATCGAGGATGCATCTTCTTCTGGCCTCGACGATTCCGGCGCTGCCGTGCCTTTTGCCGGTAAAGTTGACAGCAAGCGAGTCGTTATTACACAGGTGTTTTATAGGACACCCCGTGCCGTATGGAGATTTTATGGATATTATGGCGGCGTCGGCGTTGTTGGAAACATGTCGACATATGGACAATTTGCAGATGATTCATCATTTGAAATTATTCCCACGTGGCAGAACAAAATGCAAGCGATCATGTACGAAGATTCGCTATATACGCGAACCTCACACTGGTCGTATGAACTAATAGATAACAAGCTCAGATTATACCCAGATCCTGGTTATTGGAACTTTAGCGATCTTGATCGAATGTGGATACGATTTTATGTTGATGATCAAAATGCGTGGGAGCAAAATACGGGATACACGGATGGCACACAGGGAATAAATAACCTAAACACAATTCCATTTGATAATATACCATATAAAAATATAAATTCTATGGGCAAACAGTGGATTAGAAAGTATGCCTTAGCTCTTTGTGAGGAGATGTTAGGCCAGATTCGTGGAAAATTTACCACAATCCCAATTCCCGGAGAAAGTGTCACACTAAACCACTCGGAGCTTCTATCGCAAGCAAAAGAAGAACAAACACAGCTTAAAGACAAGCTAGTAGAGATGTTGAAAGAAGTGGAATACAAAGAACTTGTTAAATACGATTCAGAGACGACAGAGGCGGTTGAAAAGACATACAAGGGTTCTCCTTTACCAATATTTGTAGGATGATGAGTTATGGCAAATGAATGGAATAGACCCGCCAAAGCCCCGCCACCACTTTTTCTAGGAAAGAAAGAAAGAGACCTAGTAAAACAGGTAAATGACGAATTAATTGAAAAAGTTATTGGTCAACAAATTCTTTACTACCCTATTGACATGGAAACAACCGATTTTCACGACCTTTATGGCGAAGCAATAGAAAAAACGTATTTGCCTCCCATTCGCGTTTACGCAATGGTCGAATTTACTGACTTTGCTACCGATTACCTTGATAATGTGGGTATTGATAAAACTTGGGAAATTAATGTACATTTCCACGAAAGACGACTGCAAGAAGATCAAGACATGTATGTTCGTGAGGGAGATTTTGTTCTTTATGGTAGTTATTATTACGAGATAGTTAAATTGACGGAAGCAAGAAAGCTTTTTGGTCAAGTTGACTACGGTTTTGAAATTTCTGCAAGATGCAGAAGAGCAAGAAAGGGACTATTCGATGCTACCTGATGATTTTGACTTTGCAATGTTGCCTACCAACGCGGATCCGGACACCCTTAAAGAATTGGGTATCCTGGCATCAACAATTGAAACAATAGATTATGCTATGGTTTCTTGGTTAAAAGAAGATTTGAATTTAAGTGCTAAAACAAACGAAGGATTTATCAAAGTTCCGGTTTTGTGGCAAACTCCTGAGCGTGCATATCAAATTAAAAACGATAAATCGCTAAGAGATGAAGCCGGCGCCCTTAAGCTGCCTTTACTGAGTATTGAGAGAACTAGCATTGCCAAGGACCCCGCACGCAAGGGAGCTTACCAGGCACAGACCTATTCAACGGACAAAAACGGCAGAACAGGACGAATTGTGCTAGCCAAGAGAATAAAACCAGACAAAACTAGAAACTTTGCAGTCGCCGCTGGTACGCGCACGAATAATAGTGGAAAACTTCAACGATATTTTCCAAGAACAAACAAAAAGATCGTTATTCAGTCGTTGTCAATACCTATCCCCATATATATTAATGTAGAATATAAAATAGTCATTAAAACAGAATATCAGCAACAAATGAACCAGCTAATGACCCCCTTTATAGCCAGAACCGGCCAAATAAATTCGTTTGTTATGCGAAGAAACAGGCACATGTATGAAGCCTTTATCGATCAGAACTTCACTCACGGCAACAATGTTAATAACTTAGACGAGGACACTCGTATGTTTAGCACCGAACTTACCATCAGGGTTTTGGGCTATTTAATAGGAGAAGGCGAAAACGATGATCGCCCCATAGTTAGGATAGACGAAAACTTTGTTGAGATATCATACCCCGTAGAGAGCACGGTCGACCCAGACGCTATTTTTGGGGGAGCAGTATTTGACGACGAATCCTTGTTCTAATGAAGCCACATCGGCAGTTCCTGAAGTAAATGGACAATATTCGTTTTACTTCAGGACTTTTAGAGACTTTTGAGTTGCCAAATACTATTTAAGTGTGAATGACAGAAACAATTTAATCCGTTTGTTTTAAGAAGGAAGGGCCAACAATATGTCAGTAAAAGATTTTAAGTTTGTATCTCCGGGGGTTTTTATTAATGAAATTGATAATTCTTTCATACCAAAATCCGCCGAGGCAATCGGACCAGTGGTTATCGGGCGCGCCAAGCGCGGCCTTGGACTACAGCCAGTAAAAGTACAATCATACTCGGAATTTGTGGAAGTTTTTGGCGACACAGTTCCCGGCGGTGCCGGCGGCGATGTATATCGTAATGGCAATGAGCTACAAGCTCCAATGTATGGTACGTACGCGGCCAAGGCGTTCCTAAACGCCAACGTGGCGCCCTTAACATATGTTAGATTGCTGGGGACACAAAGCCCAGAGCAAGATGGTTCTACCGCCGCGAAAGCAGGCTGGAAGACGGACAATCAGATGGGCGACTCAAAGGGTGGCACATTCGGCCTGTGGATTGCAGAATCCGGCAGTGCCGCACCGACCGGCTCAACAACGCCTATGAGCTTTCAATTAGCAGCAATTTGGTACAATGACGACGGTGGTGTAGAGCTTTCAGGAACAGTGTGGGGCACCGGGTGGGACGAATGGATCGCCGCCAAGCCTGCAACCGTCGGCACAAAGCCATACGATGGAACAACTGGGACATCCCAGGGTACGTGCACGCTCATAACTTCAGACGCAACGGGTAATTTCACGGCAGTTATTAGTGGCTCTACGTCAGCTAGCGAGAAAGTTACGTTTAACTTTAGCGACGACTCAGAAAACTTTATTCGCAAAGTGTTCAACACAAACCCCCAATTAAGAACTGCCGGCAGTTTTTATCCCACCAGCGCCGAAAAGGATTGGTGGCTTGGTGAGACATTTGAACAAAAGGTACAAGATGATTCGCTTGTTGGCAAGCCACTAGTGGGTCTCATCGCCGGCATTCAGCTGGATACCACCAATGATTATGGGCCCGGAATGATGCTTGGCTCCTCAACCCGCGAAGCGGTGGCAGGCTGGTTTATCGGCCAGGATAGCAAGACCTATAGCGATTATGTCCCCGAAAGTGCACAGAAGCTATTCCGTCTGCATGGCCGCGGCCACGGCGAATGGTTGCACAAAAACTGTAAGGTATCAATTGAAAGAATTCGCCAATCAAACAGCACAGTAAGTGATTACGGCACATTCTCGGTTGTAATTCGCTCACTAAAAGATACCGATAACAACGTACAGGTTATGGAGAGGTTCGACAACCTTGATCTTAATCCTGCATCACCAAATTATATTGCCAAGCAAATCGGCACAGAGTATTATACTTGGAATGAATCCGAAAGAAGGCTTACAACTCCGCCATCCTCATATCCGAACAAATCGAAGTTTATTCGCGTTGAGATGGATGAGTCCGTCGATAACGGCGCGTCCGGAATGGAAATATTTCTACCGTTTGGGTACTATGGGCCCCCAAAGTTTACAAATGTGAATTTGGCGTGTATGCCGATGCCCGCCGGCACAGACACTGCTGGGTATATCCAGCAGGATAGTTTTTACATCGTTACAGGCTCTTCTGTTCCGGGTCACCACGTGGGCACTTCGGGGCTGGCGGCACTCGCCGGCCAGTTCCTTTCTGGCGGTGTTCCTAACTTAACCGCTTCTTGCGCCTTCCCGGTAGCACGTCTAAGAAACTCATCTTCAGACGGTGGTCTGACTAAGTTTACTGATGCGTATTTCGGACTGCAAACAACAAGAACTTCTGGAAGCTCAGTAACAGATCAGAGCATAGCAGATATACACAGATGGTGGTCGACCGCAATTGCCGCAGATCCAGTCAGCAGCATTGCCACTGGAACGGACGGATGGGCATATGTATTCACCTTGGACAATGTGGTTTCCGCTAGTTCGACGTCATACTACTATCGCTCTGGATCCCGCGTCGACGGTTCTTCCGCTACTGCGATTACTGGCGCAAACACTTATAAAGACCTATTGGACGCCGGCGTTAACAAGTTTACTGCACCATTCTGGGGCGGTTTTGATGGCCTTAACATTAGAGTCCCGGATCCGGTGTATAACAAGGGGATGTCTTCTGCCGCCACAAATACAAATAATAGCATTTATTATACATGGCGCAGAGCAATCGACACCATCGCCGATCCAGAATTCGTTGATATGAACATGCTATCAGCCCCAGGCTTGGGTACTCCCGCACTTACCACACACATGATTAATGTATGTGAAGATCGTGCCGATGCATTGGCGCTAATTGACCTTGAGGACGCTTACAAGCCAACTCACGAGGTTCGCGTGTCGACTCTTGCTGATCGCGTCACATACACGCCCACCCAGTTGGCCAACAACCTTAAGACAAGAAGAATCGACTCTAGCTACGGCGCCACATTCTATCCGTGGGTACAAACTAGAGACGCAAATACCGGCCAGCTATTATGGGTACCGCCAACCGTTGCAATGATGGGTGTGTTAGCAAGTTCGGAGAGAAAGTCAAAGATTTGGTTTGCTCCGGCTGGATTTAACCGCGGCGGCCTATCTGACGGCGCCGCCGGCATCCCAATTACAAATGTTACGACGAGATTAACATCCGACAACAGAGATGAGCTATATCTGGCGAGAATTAATCCGATTGCTTCATTCCCATCAACGGGAATCGTAGTATTCGGTCAGAAGACTCTGCAAGAGCGCCAATCTGCACTGGATAGAATCAACGTCAGAAGAATGGTTATCTATCTTAAGAAGCAAATTTCCATTCTTTCAACCCAAGTATTGTTTGAGCAGAATGTTCAGGCAACATGGAACCGCTTTAAGGGCTTAATCGAGCCGTTCTTGTCAAATGTCAAGACTGAGTTTGGTATTACCGACTATCGATTGATCCTTGACGAGTCCACCACTACTGCTGACTTAATTGATCAGAACGTTTTATATGCGAAGATTATGGTTAAGCCGGCTCGTGCCATTGAATTCATTGCGATAGACTTCGTAATTGCCTCAACTGGCGCATCTTTTGATGATTAATATTAATATTAGACACTATTTAAAGTAAGACACAAAAAGGAGTACACAACAAATGCCATTCTGGTCAACAAATTTTGGGGAAGAGGGAGCTGAATACCGAGATCCTAAAAGAAAGTTTAGGTTTACAGTAGAGTTTCAAGGAATTACCGCCGGCATTGGAGGTGCTTCATTGTGGTACGTAAAGACAGTAAATAAGCCGTCTTTCACGATTAATACCGCAGAGCACAAGTATCTAAATCATACGTTCTTCTATCCGGGATCCGTTAGTTGGCAAGATGTTTCCTTAACTTTGGTAGATCCGGTTGAGCCAGATATGGCAGCGACATTGTCCGATATCATTCAACTATCAGGCTATAAGCCGCCCACGAGCCCGGGCGTTGAAGATAGCATGGGCACCATGTCTAAAGCAAAGTCCGCAGGAGCCTTGGGTCAGGTCACAATTACCCAAATCGATTCCAACGGAGCGCAAGTTGAACAGTGGACTCTTATGAACGCATTTATTACAGAAGTTAAGTATGGCGATTTGGCCTACGGCGAAGACGATCTAACAGAACTTTCACTTACGTTGAAGTACGACTGGGCGCGTGTCGATACTTCCGGTGCTGGAGTCGGTTCTTCGGCCGCCGGCGGTGGAAACGAATTCTTCAACATATAAGATAATTTAAAGAACAATTAGAGGTGTATATTGTCACGAAATAAAAACCGGGTAGGATCAAGTCAATCAGACAACAGTTCCCCCCCACAGCCTGCTGCACAGAGCAACAGTAACGAGAACGTTGGATTTTCCTTTGTCGTTCCGACAGAGTTTGTCGATCTCCCTTCCGGGGGTCGGTATTACCCAGAGGGACACCCCCTGCACGGGGAAGAGTGCATAGAAATCAAGCAAATGACCGCAAAAGAAGAAGATATGCTAACTTCGCGCACATTGCTTAAAAAGGGTGTTGCGTTAGATCGGGTTATTGAGAGCCTAATTACCAACAAGTCAGTAGATCCCCACAATCTTTTGATTGGTGATCGAAATGCTATAATTGTAGCAACCCGAGTATCTGGCTACGGTAACGAATATCTGACCACTGTAGCATGTCCAAGTTGTGGTCAAAATCAAAAATATTCTTTTGACTTAAATGATAGCAAAGTATACCACGGCGAAGACATCGACAACATGGATGTCACAGACAACCAAGATGGAACTTTTTCGGTGGAGTTGCCGAGAACTCGGTTGATGGTGCAATTCAGACTATTGACAGGGCGAGATGAGAAGAAGATGGTTAAAAGTGTGGAGCAGGCCCGAAAAGGCCGCGGCCAAGAGAAAAACGTCACCACTCAACTGACAAATATGATTGTTTCTATAAACGATGAAACCGATAGAAAGATTATCACACACATGGTCGATAACATCCCATCACTAGATTCCAGACACTTAAGAATGGCATATAAGCTAGCTGCTCCGAATATTGACCTTACACAGCAGTTTGAGTGTCAGGAGTGTGATCACGAAAGTGAAATGGAGGTCCCGCTGACCGCGGACTTTTTTTGGCCTGAGCGGTGAGTATATGGAGAACGTGTATGAGCAGTTCTTCTTTTTAAAATACTCCGGCGGCTGGTCATTCATAGAAGCATACAATTTGCCTGTCGGCCTTAGAAAATGGTTTGTCGAAAGATTGGTTAAACAAATAGAGGCTGAAAATGAAGCCATGGAAAGAGCATCCAAGGGTGGCGGCAGCGCACAAACGTTAAACGCGCATAATCAGCCCCCGCCGCCCCCTAATTATTCTAAGAAATACTGAGAAGACCACTAGCTGGTCTTTTTTGTTGTCAAACTAATTACTCTAGAGTAAGAAAAGAGGGATTTCTCTGTGGCTGAAGATAATGGCAAAAAGATCGAAGAACAGAAGAGATTAATCGATCTAGCAAGAGAATATCTCGGCATTGTCGGAGAGATCGATGAGGCCGAAGAAAAAAGATTTGCCAAAGTTGGCAAATGGGTCGATGCACAGAAGAAGCGCTCAGAAAACCTTGAGGCTGAAGTTGGCGCGCTAGATAAACAAATCGAGCGCTATAAGGACTTAGGAAGCTCTCAAGAGGCCCGGGCCATACAGGCTCAAGCAATATTAGATCGCGAAAACAAAATGCTGGCGCTGATCAAGCAAGAAATTGCGGATGGCAAGCGCTCCGGCGACCAAGCCATCAAAGATTTAAAAACCCAAGAAAAACGAACAGAGCAGGCAGAGAAACAACTTAACAAAGTTAAAGGAGCAACCGAAGCTCTGAAAGAAGGCGTCAAGGCCGGAAAAGAGCTAGGCAAATCACTAGGAGCCGCTTTTGCTCAATATGGCAAGCACCAGTTCTTTAATGCTGATAAGTTGGTTGGGCTCGGAAAAGCTTTGTGGTCCTTAAAGGATGGCATGGCCGGAGTCAATGCATTTATGGGCAGCCTTGTTACGGGCGCCCTCTCGGCCATCACAAATTCCTTCATTAATTTGATCTTTCAACTCGATGAATCTCAAAGCGCCTTCCTTCGCGCCACCGGTGCTGGTGATGAATATGCGGTACAATTATCAGGCATTTACGAAAAAACTCGTGAATATGGTGCTGAGTTGAAAGAAGTTCAAGGGACAATGCAAGAGCTTTATACCACGTATACTGATTTTACGATGATATCCGGGGAGCAGAGAGACGATCTAATTGAAACAGGCGTCCTATTAAATGAGCTTGGTGTTTCAAATAAAGATTATGCGAAAAGTCTGCAAATATCTACAAAGTCCCTCGGCTTGAGCAGCACGGCCGCCGCCGCAAACGCAAGAGAACTAGCCAGTTTGGCCAAAGAAATTGGAGTAGCACCAGCAAAGATGGGTGCTGACTTTGCCGCAGCCGGCGCCGGAATTGCCAAACTTGGCTCAGAAGGTGTCCGCGCATTTAAAGACTTGGCAATTGTATCTAAGACCACCGGTCTAGAAATAAACAAATTATTGATGATCACCGACAAATTCGACACATTTGAAGGCGCAGCCACTCAAGCCGGCAAGTTAAATGCGGCCCTCGGCGGCAACTTTGTAAATGCCATGGATTTAATGACTGCCACTGATCCAGTTGAGCGGTTTAACATGATTCGAGATTCAATTCTCAACACTGGCCTAACTTTTGACGATATGTCTTATTATCAAAGAATCTTCTATAAAGATGCCCTGGGCCTCTCAGATGTAAGTGATCTTGCGCTCATGCTTTCTGGCGATATGAGCACTTTGGCTGGCGCCAACCAAAAAACAACCAAAGACTATAAAAAGCTAAGAGACGAAACAGAACGAGTACAGAACATAACAGAGCAATTTAGAGCAATAATGATGAGCCTCATTCCTGTTGTCCAGCCTCTCGTTAAAGACATCCAAGACTGGGTGCAAAAACTTAAAGACGGCAGCCCAGAACTTGAAAGACTCAAAGCCGGCGTGGCGAAGTTTACAGAAGTTCTTATAGCGGTGGGCCATGGCATAGCATTCGCAGCAAAACATTGGAAATGGTTAGTTGCCGCGTGGGCGGCTTTTAATATCCGCGGATGGCTCGTCTCGCTGGCGCGCCCAGTGCTTACATTCTTTTCGACCCAATTCCCAGCATCCGCCGCAGCCTCCGGCGCCGCCATCGAGGAAACCGGGAAGAAGGTTGCTGATGCTGTAGACGAGGTTGGCTCCTCGGCCCAGAGAAACTCGGCCGGCCTTTTCACACTTGCCACAGCAATCGTATCAATCGGGGCCTCGGTCGCACTAGCGGCGATTGGTTTGGCCATCTTGGTTAACTCATTTGCGGAAGTTGGTGATAATGCAGGATGGGCTGTCCTCTCGATTTTCCTTGTTTTGGCAGCGATCACCGCCATGGTGTTCGGGCTTTTGCTTCTGGCTCCATCGGGCGCTGCAGCCGCAGCCGGCCTGGCGCCTCTTGCCGGTATTATCTTGGCAATTGGAGTCGCCGTGGCTATTGCAGCAATAGGGGTAGGCTATATGTCCAAGATGATGACCGGGATGTTTGATAGTCTTGATCCGGTAAAGGTGCTGGCATTTACAGCATTCCTTCTTTCTGTTTCCCTGTTTGGTGCCATGGCGGTCTTTGCCACCGCAGGCCTTCTCCTGTTTACTGCTGCCATGGCGGCTTTCGGATTTTCGCTAAGATTCTTTCCATCAAAAAAATTGAACCCAATTACTGGATTTTTTGCCTCATTGGCAATGGTCGGCGCCGTCGCCACAGACTTGCATAAGGTTGCACTAGCCATTGCAGAGATCAATAGTAGAATCAGAGAATTACCCGATAAAAAGGCGATAGATTTTACAACAACAATGGATTCTTTAACAAATGCGCAAGCAGCCGCTAAGAATATTGTTGCAACTGCCCCGGCCCGCGCAGGAGCAGCAGGAACAGGAACAGAACGCCCATATGAGGTTAAAATGGAATTAACGCTAGATGGCACCAAAATAGGGGACAAATTCTTCACCCTCATGGCCGGTAAACTAATGGAAGAAGCACTGTCGTAAAAAAGGAGACACACAATGTCAGGCACACCCCCAAATTATTTTAGTACTTTCAAATATTATCGAGATCCAAACTCCACGTCCTATATGGACCTTGAAGGGAGATTAGCAGAGTGGGAGCAAATGGTGGTTTCGTTCATGCACGAACCAACAGGCCACTCAGTCTTTTTTAAGGCATATATAACAGCATTTAATGAATCATATGCCAGCGATTGGGTGTCTGAGACCGTATTTGGTCGAACAGACCCGATTCAGCATTTTAAGCAAACCACGAGAAGAATCTCTTTAGCCTTAAAGGTGCCCGCCGCATCATCTGGCGAAGCATATGACAATCTCGGAAGAGTACAACAATTAACTCAATATTTATACCCTAACTATACAGGAACAACAAACGATACTTCAACATTGTCTCAGAATCCATTTGTGAGATTAAAGGTGATGAACCTCGCGCGCAAGATCATCACAGCCGGAGGTGTAAACAATATGGCCGCCAGCCTCGGTCGTACCGAAGACAAGAAGTCCGCCGGCGCGCGATATACTTCTTACAAGTCTACTGCACACGCAAACAATGGACTTTTGGGAACTATAACAAGTTTGAATATCATTCACAACTTAGAAAACAGCGATATAGGAGTAATCCAACACAGCAGTAACGCAATATTTTCAAAAGCGATAGAAATTAATTTGGATTTTGTAGTGATTCATGAAACACAACTGGGTTGGAATGATTCAGGCAACTTCATGGAACCCCTATTCCCATATGGAGTAGATCCAATAATTCCAGAGACCATCGACTATGAGCCCCCTCTCGCGCCCGCACCAGTTAAGGTAGACGATGTCCACGCGGTCTGGCCCAAAGAGTACATCCCCGGTGATCTTGATCTCGATCGCGTAGTGTTAACTCGCCTCCAATTGGAGGACATCGATGCAGACGACGACGAGGCCTTCCAGAAGCTCCTTAAGGACCGCGACAAGGCCCATGCCGACCGCTTGGCCATGGCCACGCTTTCCGGGCCCGGCCGGCACTTCACTCACTCGCGCCAGCTGACTGCCCACGAAATTATGGCGCAGGGCGCCAGGAGATATGGCGGCGGAGACTCGGCGAAATTCCGAATGGCGCTCGAGGCCAAGGGCTACACTGAGAGCGAGTATGTCGAACGTGTCCGGGCCCGCAGTAGCAGCGGCCCCAAGCCGGATGTCAACGCCTTTGACGACTTCATAGACGGCTCCGGGTAGCAATAAACACCACATAAGGAAAACACACAAATGGCATCAAGATACGGTACTGACGAGATAATAGACAATTCAAGTAATTTTTATAGTTTTTTAAGAAAAATGCGACAAAACCAGAAAAATATAAGGCAGTATGAAACTCCGGTTCTTCGACACCCCACTGTAATAGAGAGAGCCGTCATTTCATCTGATAGGCATATTTGGACTGTTGGAGATCGCTTTTATAAAATAGCCGGCCAATATTATAACGATTCAAGATATTGGTGGGTTATCGCGTGGTATAACGAATACCCAACCGAGGGACATGTGCAGCCCGGCAGCCTCATTGACATTCCAATTAGTTTGGAAGAAGCACTTTTGGCGTTGGGGCAATAGGAGCAACAATACATGGGCAAATGCTTATTTAAGACAACCACTCACGGCATCTCATCGCCCGAGCCCTGGTATACAGGCGATTGGGGAGAGGGATCGACGGGTGTCGGTACTCCGGAGGAGATTCGCCAATCAGGCAAAGATTTCGCAAAAAAAGTAAATGATTTTGTTAACACGAATTGTGAGAAGATATCTGCATGCGCAGAAACGTTAGCTGGCATGCCGGACACGCTGAACGAAAACATACCCTCCAACCTCATGTTCCACGCGTCAAAAAAAATAGACGAGACGATCAACGAAGCCCTCGGCATGCCGTCAACTGAGGGCGCCCCATCGATCCAGACCGGCCACGGGTATGCTGGTTACCTATATTACGAGGAGTATGGCACCGAAGCTCTGCTTAAAAGAATGACCGGCTGGAACCACATCGGCCATCCCGGCGAAGTTGCATATACAGGGCCAAAACTTGAGGCGATTGTAGGAGGAAAAGATTCTTGGAAGTGGATCCAAAAATCTGGATACGGAGTAGATTACATGGACGAATTATATCGATATTCCAAATCGATGAAGGAGTCGATTGAGAAGAATGGCTCTATTGGGGAAATATTAAAAAATGCCCCCGATGCTAAAGACCGCGCCGCCTGGGCCCGGGAAGCACTCACGGAGACCAAATCGGCTTTGGAAAAGATGTTAATATGGGTACGTACACCAGCCTTCGCCGGTTCGAAGAATAACCCCCTACAGGATGATGGCACTTTGGCTATGAAGTCGAGAGATATGGGATGGAAAGATGCGCATATTATCGATGCAGAACCTGGCAGTCTGAAGACGGTGATCGGGCAAATAGATTCGGCCCTGGTATCCCTGAAGGCCATCGAGACAGCAGCCAAGTGTTTGGCGGATTTCAAAGAAACATACGACAAAATGTTCGCTGATGAAGCGGCACGCCTTGGCGATATGATGACTAAGCTAGCGGCGAAGGCCCAAACCGAGCGCCGCGGAAATCTCGCAGAACTCTGCAAGACCGACACATCGGTCATGTGCCGAGCATACTTAGAAGCAGATAATCTATTAAAGGCGTGGAAAGATCCTCCCAAGTTTGAAGAACAACTTGATGTAATTCCAGAATCCGTATCTGGTAAGGTAATGCCGCGCACCTTTAAGGAACAGTGCCTTCTCCTGGCAAATGTACATACAATTGCGCATTATAAAGCATATGGCCTAGAGGCCGATGCCACAACGCCAAAAAAACTTGCGTATTTTGGGAACGATAAGAATGCCTGCATAATGGCCCAGAGAGAGCCGTGGGGATTCATGAACCAACTGGTTCAAGATCCCAGCTATGGTTCGTTTTTTGATATAAAGACCGAACATCTTTCTCAATTAGCGCCAATGATCCGTCTTTTTAAGATTGAGGAAGTCATCGGCCGCACCGGAAACCAGCTGCAAACTCCGGTTACGTTTGATACTCACTATAATGCAGCAAATGACTTGGAAAATATCACAAAAAATAGAGACAAACGCGGATTTGGAGTTGGTCTCAAGAGTTTTAATTTTTCCTATGAAGGAAGCAATCCATTTGCTGTTAAAAAGAGCATTAAAGCAAAGCTTGTGATTATTGCTAGTTCCTTCGACGATCTTTTGGTACCTCGCAAGTCGACCGCCGGCGGCACATGGCGATACGCGGATCTGGCATTGAAAACCGGAGGAAATTTAAAGGAATTTCTAGATCGAACCAATCAAAGCGCCGATGCCTTAGTTAGTAATGTCTCAAAATTAAATTTTAGATTAAAAGCTGTTATAGGGTGGCAGATGCCAGCTAATTTTGATAAATATGGATCTCGTACTCCTGTAAACAAGGCCGACTGGGCCGCGCTGACTACCGCCATCAATAATTCATTTGTAACCTTGAATTTAACGCCAACAATACACGAGTTTGATATTGATGATATGGGTCGTGTAGTGTTTACGATAAACTATCTTGCTTATATCGAAGATTTCTTCGATCAGCCCAATTTTAATATTTTTGCCAGTGCCACTAATCAAATTAGAGCTTTACAAAGAAAGATACGAATCAGTGCATGGGAAGAACATTGTGACTCAGAAGAAACATCAAAACTAAAAAAAGCAGAATTCAAAAAAATTGCTGGCGAAAAAGAAGATAATCTTAATAAAATAATGCAAAAATTGCTTGAAAAGAAGAAAGTTTTATTTGTTCCGATTATGCATGAACAGAAGGCGCGCTTTAATGAATTGGGTCCATTCTTCGATTTTAAGCTAGCAAACACAACGCCGGCCCCCCTCGGCGAAGGCGAAATAACAAAAACTGCGACAACCCTAAAAGAGGCGCTAAAAACTGAGTTTGAGGCATACAAAGAGAAAAAAGATCTTACGACAACACCCATCGCCGATATGAATAAGACTGATTATATCAAATTTTTCTATTTGAGCGATCTGGTTGATGTGGTGCTTGAAAATGTTGAAGGAGGCCTTGAGGAAATGTTAAATTTACTTACAAAGGGAGTAGCCGCGCCCAAGGGCCTTAATAAAAGTAGCGATCTTAAGTGGGCCGACATAATAAAATCTGAAAAACATCGGCTGCGGCTACTTTTATATAATTTTCAACATTTTAGAGTTATACTAGGCCCCATGGAGGTATACGATTTTAAAACAGGAAAAGGCCGCTATGGCAAATCTGACCGAGGCCTAAATCTTGGAGATTTGCCAATTTCGGTTTCCTACTTCATGGATTGGCTTACAGACAAAGTGCAGAAAAGGGACAGCCCTGTTTACACGCTTTCGGTGTTTCTAAATGATTTATTAAATGGCCTCGTGAGAAATTTCTTAAATGATGATAGGTGCCATGATTTGAACATAAAACAAAAAACTAGAGTATTTCAATCGGTTGTCACAAGCTACAAGAAGAAGAGCAAGACCGACCAGTTAGATGAAATGACGCAGATGATTTTGGACGCCAGAAATAAATCAGACGATAAATTTATTAAAAACGCAGGCAAACTATGGATGAAAGATCTTAAAGAAATATTGCCATCAGCGCGCTCTACTGGGATCTTAAATGTGATGGGGGCCCGAGATTCTCCGATAAACACAAGAACACTAAACCAAGAATATAATTATCTTGTATATTACGCCGGCCGTGTACAACCATCAGAGAAAATGAACGGCATTAAAGCCCAAGATCATTCGCATGGCATTTTCCACTATATGATAGGGAAGCCACAGGGCATTGTAAAGAATATTCAACTGATCAAGACAGATTCTCCAGGTCTAAAAGAAGTAAGGTTTGAACAAGAAGGGTATGATGGCCTATCTCAATTGAGGGAAGTTTACGATGCCAAAATCACCTGTTATGGATCACCAAACATAGTGCCGGGTACATACATATACGTCGACCCGAAAGGGTTTGCGCCTAAAGACCATGCCGGCAAATATACCTACGCCCACGCTGCCCTTGGCAGAGAGCAGAGAATAGACACCATGATGCTGACAAGATACGGCATTGGGGGCTATTATATGGTTATAAAAGCAGAAAACAGTCTAGGCCCGGGCGAATTTAACACAACAATTACAGCCAAGTGGGTGGCAGAACTCGGCGCCGGCGATGCCACACAGAAAGGCCCAAAACCATCGAAGTGCAGAATTGCAGAGACCGGGACCCCCAACCCATAGGAAAAGCAAATGTCAGATAGATATGCCGAAAGTAATAGCGAACATATAATAGAATTATTCTATAAAAGACAGATATATCTGAGACACGCGAATAATGACAGATATTATGGATTTGATGACCCAGGCCAATCAAATTTAATAGATTTCAATCATGCAGAAAAATTTCTTTATGGAAGGGTTGATAGGTATTACGTGCCAATTATTTTGAACACGACGGAGACTCCGCTGACCAGTATTGCCGCTAGCTCAGATACTTCAGTCTCCATCCAGGCCCCGGCCTATGTTGCGGAAGCCTTTAAGGATTTGTCGCTTCAATTCCAAAAAGCGACCATGTCGAAAAAAATATCCAGTAAGCAAAAATATTTAACAACACTGACACCATATAAGGCATATGAAGATCCTCAAATGGCCTATTATAATCATTCTGTTTCTGTAGAAAATGCGATGGCAGAATTTTATACCGAGCACAATATTAAATTTAAAAATTTTGATGAGTTTGTAGCACATTTTATGGCATCTTTAAAAAGAGTCGCCCATCAACTCCCGATCACATTTCCGGCATTTGTTAAAAGTCGCCTTTGTCCCATCTCTTGTAGTGGTTTGGCAATTGAGATTGCGGATCTAAGCTTCTCCAACGATCTAGAAAAAATGCTATCCTTTGTTAAGAGTCCAAATTGGGCCTTTTATTTAAATGCGTGCCGCACCTATGGGTTCTCTGTGGATCGTAGAAACCCGTTTCGCATAGTTGCTGACATTGGCTCGACACAGATGATTGAATACGCTAATAAATATAATTTCGGAAACACAGATAAAATATTGATGCTTGGCTATTCTCCCGCACATCTGGGGTTTTATAATGCATTTAAAGATTTTCTTCTTAAATTTTATAACAAACTAAAAGCCCCCGCATATATTGAAATCGAATATTGTCAAAATAGCCCGACCATTCAAAGATTTGTAAGCCCAATAAAATATACTGCGGGCGATTTACAAAAAAAATATGGTGAGCCGTTTTTTCTTGACATATATTTTGAAATAAGATTTATGGAAGAGGAGTCGGTATTTTCAAACGAAGACCGCAAAAGAATCATTAATCATTGTTTAGATCTGCATCGTATAACAGGCTATGTAGAGGCGCTATCCATATTCGAAAAAATTCTTAATCAGACATATGACTACAGTGGGTCCTTGACAGACTATATTAGACGTGTTACAATAGGTATTGAAGCGGAGTGACTCTTGATATTCCAAACTTTAGACGACAAAGAAGAGTGTATAGGTGTATATGCTAATGGGAGACTATACTTCGACAATATGCCGGCAAACTTAACAAAAACTTGGAGATATTCAGGCTCCAATTTTAATGAAGCAGCCGAATACGCGTGGGTTTACGCCGGCGGAAAAACAATGGATGAGGTCTGCCCCGAAAACATGAGGGAATCTTGGTCTGCTATAGCACGCAAGATGCGCGCATATAAAAAGTCATTTGACATCGCGAAAGTGGATCTTCGAGATCACTGCTTTTTTGACCTAGTACCGCATGACGCATTGCTAGAGTTTTGCGAAATTAAGAACCATATCACAGAACACGTTTTTGACAATTATGAAAAACCAGATAACTATGACTACATGGTTCAAGCAGAAAAGTTGCTCTATAAGATAAAGTATCAAAATCTCAATTTGGATAGTTCCGATTGCCACAGCTTGTTTGTCGCCAGCAATTTGAGAAATGCATCGAAAAAACTCATTGCCGGCCCAAAACACATCAATTACAACCTCTTTGGCACCGTCACAGGGCGTCTTTCTACACACCCCCAGTCCTTCCCCATTTTGACAATGAAAAGGGAGCTGAGGCGCCTTATAAAGCCGCAGAATGACTGGTTCTTGTCTCTCGACTATAATGGTGCAGAAGCCAGAACTGTTCTATCTCTTTCTGGGCAAGTTCAGCCAGATTATGACATTCATGAATGGAACATTCACAATGTTTTTGAAAGTCCAAATATGCCAAGAGAAGAGGCAAAGACTTTGTTTTTTGCATGGCTATATAATCCGGATTCTGAAGATATCAGTGCAAATTATTATGATCGAAAAAAAGTGCTTGACAATTACTATGATGGGGATTATATTAATACTGTATTTGGAAGGTATATCCAAGTTGGCGCCTGGAAGGCGTTCAACTATTTGATTCAGAGTACGACGGCCGATCTTGTGATCGAGCGCGCCATTGCAATTAATCAGATGTTGGAGGGCAAAAAATCATTTATCTCTCACATTGTTCATGATGAGATTGTAATTGATTTTGCTGACGAGGATCGACAAATGGTGACTGAAATTAGAGATATGTTTGCTGCCAACAAGCTTGGAACCTTTATGGTAAATTTAAAAGCTGGAAAAAACTACTACGACTTGGAAAATTTATCGTTATGATTTCTATTGTTGGAATTGGAACAGGCGCCTCAGCGATAGCAGCTAAGTTTGGCGATATCGATCAATATGATGTATACATGTTGAATAATGATATCGAAAGGAGCAGCAAAAGAAAACGTAAACTTAAACTTTTTAAGACTCCCGAAGAATACGAAAACAATATTCCAGATCTAACCAAGTTTTTCAAAGACTTGAAAGAACATATACAAGTTTTTATTGTGGGCACAACTTATAGCTCTAATTATTCTCTTGGGATCCTCGAACAAATGAAGGGTAAGAAGATCGATGTTTTTTATATTAAGCCTGACATAGAATTGATTAACGGGGAACGAAAGCTTATTGAAAATGTCACTTTTGGGGTTCTTCAGGAATATGCTCGCTCTGGCCTTCTTAGCTCATTTACGATTTTTTCAAATTTAGAGATCGAAAAAACCCTTGGAGATGTTCCGATTAAAAACTATTATGATACAATCAACAAGTCAATCTTTTCTGCTGTACATTACATAAATTATTTCGCGCACTCAGACCCAGAAATCGGGCAAGTTGCAAAACCAGCGGAGATTAATCGAATTAGAAGCATTGCCGCGCTGAACATTAAAGATCTTCAAGAAAAGTGGTTTTTTGAGCTTGACGTTGAGCGCGATCTGTGTTATTATTTATGTATAAATGAGAAGAGATTAGCGACAGAGGGAACGTTGCACAGGAAGATTGTTGATATGCTAAAGAAGAAGCCTTCAAACGCATTTCGTAAAATTTCCTATGCAATTTATGAGACCCCCTACGATGATTTTGGGTACGTTGTGGCCCATACCAACAAAACACAGCAACAAAAAACTCTTGACAAGGTAGATTAAGAGTGCTATATTAGATATCAAGGAACGCTTGATATACTCTAACCATAAACAACAAAGGAGACAAAAATGTCAATCAATATGGAACTAATGAGAAAGAAGCTCGCCACACTTCGGGGCGAGGGAGAAAGAGAACAATCAGCTTGGTTTAGGCCCGATGAAGGCGACCAAGACATTCGGATTGTCCCAGCACCAGATGGTGATCCACTAAAGGAGATGTATTTCCACTATAATGTTGGAGATCACAGGGGCGGCATTGTCTGTCCAAAGCGCAATTTCGGGGATCCGTGCCCGATTTGCGAGTTTGCCTCTTCCTTATGGAAGGAAGGAGTATCCAGCAACGATGAAGAGAGCAAGAAGCTTGCTAAGTCATTGTTCGTTAGAGCACGCTTTTTCTCACCCGTCGTGGTTCGCGGCCGGGAAGATGAAGGAATCAAGATTTATGGGTACGGTAAACGCGCCTATGAAAATCTCCTGGGCTATATTCTAGATCCAGATTACGGTGATATCACCGACACACTAGTGGGCACCGATATTGCCCTTACCTACACCAAGCCAACGGCGCCTGGTGCATATCCACAAACCAACTTGAAGATGCGTAGAAATACTTCCTCGCTCTTGGAAGACACGGAAGCTATCCCTGCCCTCCTTGATAGTATGCCTGATATTGAT
>Ga0098035_1000406_pt1 | contig 21804 bp, 12 predicted proteins | sample 3_EtaG_FD_75046 | JGI IMG/M metagenome (GOLD analysis project Ga0098035, IMG submission 75046) | Marine viral communities from the Subarctic Pacific Ocean - 3_ETSP_OMZ_AT15126 metaG | ecosystem: Environmental > Aquatic > Marine > Oceanic | place: Pacific Ocean | collected 2015-01-07
ATATAGACGGTGAAACTAATACATTAACCAATGTTGTTATCACTTCTAATGGCACAGGTATGACTACGAAGGATTTACGCATATATAAAGCAGGTGAATGGCGCATCGAGAGTATAAAGGAATACCGCGACGAATATATGGAACTTGGTTGTACCAAGATTCGAGGAGAGCGGGGTAGCCGGAGGAGGGCATACTAATGCCATATGACGACACTGATAATAAGGACTATTTAAACGTTATAGAAAGGAAGATAGTTGATGAGTTACGCATATTCTTTAATGGTATCGACGGTACTCCTACTAATCCGAAAGTATATGTTTCGGGTCAATTCCCAGAGCCAGAGGACTTGAGCTTTCCTTCTGTAATATTACAACAAATCGGTAGTGGCCACGAAGAGCAATTCATCGGCAACAAGGTTACTATGGGTGGTTCTTCTTACGTCGGAGAGATTCTCGGTATAGGTTTTCTAATACATATCTTAATAGATAAAGAATCAGAGCTAGACGTAGGCACTGCTCCACAAGGCTCATCTAAGTATAGACAAAGGAGGTTGCTTAATTGGATGATGCTTAATATATCCAATACTATCAATGATATAGATTGGTCTGTTGCCATGCCGAGCCATGCTAATTTGAGCTATAATCCTGCCTTTGATGCTAGCGTAGAAGTGCTTGAGAGGCACCTTCAAGCTTGGAGAGATGTTGGGTACAATTCCCAATTCCAGTGGTGGGGAGCCTCAGCACAAATGATGATTGTGTTTAAAAATTATAGGTAAATTACTATGATGCGAGGTGAAAGGGCAAGATATGATGCTCCTACTGATGTAAGAGCAGTCTTAACTATTAATATTGGTTATCGTTCTTTAATAGACTGGACCAATACACCTGAATGGACACATGCTTTTCAAGGTCCTCAAGGGCGCGGGGAAAGAACTCCGGGAAGTGTGATGGGACAAGATGTAGGCACAGCTGGTATTCCTACGACTCCTGAATTTTGGTCAGGTTCATTATCAAATGCCCCCAAAGCTAGTCCGGGCTCAGGTAATGTTCATTTACCCGGAGATATGGGAGCTGCTTGGAGTGTTCAAAATTATAGGCCTCCAAATATGACTGGAGGCCATAGAGGTTTAGCAGAGGCTTTTGGCCATCATGTACCTCAATGGTTATATCGCATGGCTGAAATATTGAAACATGGAGGCGGAATGTCTATAGAAGATTTAGATACCGAATCAATGCATCGGACAGACCGAGCAAGGACAGAAGGAGAGTTTATAGAGGAAGAGCATTTACGTCGTCCAGATGCTGATATAGTTGATAGAGGAATGACTCGTCAACAAATATCGCTACCTTCATCGGGTGGAACAAACCTACAACCTGCTTGGGAAAGATTACCACGTTTTGCTAATAATGCAAAAAATAAGAATTATGCTAGAACTTTTTCAGAATCTGTTTATGCCAATCTTAATAATTCTGTTCCAATACAATTTGGTATGCTGAAGGACACAATGATGGAAAGATTTGGCTCGATTGGTCAAACAGGTGTTATACAACAAGCTATGGGACAGGTCGGCCAAATGGAAGGAGGAGAAAGTATTATGGGAGCAATGGGGAGAGGCACAACTGGTCATCGCGGTGAGGAAATACAGGCAACTAGTGGCTCTACTCATCAAGAAGCTATGATTGGAGTAATGGGAGTAGGTACTGTTGGAACTGACCCGGAAGTTCAAGTTTTTGGTGGCTGGACGACTGTTGACCCTGAAGGTGCCAATTTTGGTGCTAGAGGTATTGATGTTGAGTTTTATGACGAAGTAGTTGATAGAACTCCTGAGATACAAGGTAGTAGAGCCGATTTAACTACTCAAGCTTATCAAGATAGTTATCAGCATGGTATTGGTAGAACTGGAGCTCGGGCTGATGTTACAGTTGATGGAATTCGGCGACTTCAACAAGAGAGAATAACACGTTATAACCAAGTGATACAGATTTTAAAAACAATATACGATGAAACTGATTTAAGAATAATACGCCAAAGAGTAGGTTACGAAAGAATGCCTTATGGTGCAACGGGTAGAGGAGGATGGGACCAATCAAGAGGTGCTGCCCCCAGTGTAAAAGATGCCACACAACTAAGAAATGAAGTTATAGATGATTATATCAAGATGACAGGAGAAATTCAAGACGATGTAATTATGAAAGAGTGGGATGAAACTTTAAAATTCATCATGCACGCTTCTGGTACCTTTTTAGCTGACCAACCTTGGGCTAATATTATGCCTATAAAATTAACAGACCAGTTTGGACAAGAGTATCTAGGCACAGTAGTAATAAATTATACACAAGACCAAGATGGTTATTTTCAAGATTTACAACCCGGAGATGTTGCTGTTTTAGAATACAGTGTTGAAGAATGGATTTGGCGTTTGGGTGTTGACAATGGTAGTGAGTTATCACTAGAAGAATCATTACAAAGAGGTAATGAGTCTCGTGCTGTAGAAGGTTATCAGGCAGGTGCCGTAATGGGAGGATTGGCTAGAGTACAGAGTGGCTCCGTTGGACATCAAACTGCCCATTTAATGATGCCAGTACCCGGTGCATTATCTCAAGCTATGGATGCATATACAACTTCTATTTTAGAGAGAATGGCTTCGGGATTAGAAACTGATTTACAAAGTGATGTAGTGGCTGAAGCTATACGTTTTTCTAGATTTGCTAGACAGAGACAACGTATGGGTGATATACCACGTTGGATGGAAGCTATAGCTAATGCATTCTTGGTTCCAAGAACTGGCGGTCATCGAATGGACGCTAATCCATATGTTGGTCAGGGTGGCGCTCTTTGGTTTTTATGGGCCGCTCCATATGTATCTACTTATTATCCAAAGGCTGGTGGAGGAGAACAATATAGAGGCTCTTCTCAGGCAAGTCTTGCTCCATAGGAGCATAACCTTTATATACTACCCCCTGCTATATATTATCTGAATGTAATGAACCTCTTATCTGAGAGAGAAGAATAGGAGAAAAATTAAACATGGCATATTATTTAGGAAGAGATATAGACATCGCCATCACAACCGAGCACGATGAGTATTGTGTCGCTATGGTGACTACAGCCAACGAGCAAACCGCTGGAGCTTTTTGTAACAACGCTAGCGCCGATACTAATTCAGTAGCATACTCGAATTCAACACACGGAGATTTTGTTTTTGCGGGCCCACGTAATACTGGAAGTGAGACCAACGCAGCTAATAATCCTTGGAAAGGGACTATAGCTGGTGTAGGAGGAGGCTCAAACCTGTCAACAGAAGCATGGACAAATGTTCCAAAGAACATTACTGGTTTGGATTTATCGTTTGGTGTACAGGATGAAGATGTCGCATTTGTAGGACAAAGAAATGTCCTTAAAGCAGAGATTAAAAAAGATAACTCTGTTACTATAACAAGAAAGAAGTCAGACAGCGTATGGAGCGTTATATATAATGACGCAAGATTCGGTTTGGCAGAAGAACCGGCAGCTGATGGATATTATCATTTACCAACCTCAGTAGTAAATCCGTTCCACGAGGGCCTAACCGCTCCAGATTATGTGACTTGCGGATATAGAGTTTACTTGAGATTTGGTTCAGAAGATGCAAACGGTGAAACTTTTATTTTGAGAAACTGTTACATTACCGAGTATTCAGTTACTTTAGGAGCAGATTCTTCTCAGGAAGAAAGTATAACATTACAAACATACATTGACCCTATTATCAGTTCAGGTACGGCAATTGATGGTTTTGATACAGCAACAGGTTCAACGGAGCTCTGAATATTATGGCTTATTATACAGGAAGAGATGTAGACGTATATATTTCTACAGAACACGATTCACATGGAATTGTTGAAGACGTGACTAATTTAAATTTGGAAGCATGGACTAGTAGTACATCGGATAACATTATTGTTTATCCTTTAGCAGACCTAGGGGAAACAACCACAAAATTCACAGATGTTACAGGTGTTGATGTCAGTGTTGGAGCACAGGATGAAGATGTTAATTATATGGGTCTTCGTATTGTTGGTAAGATTGAGATTAAGAAAGATACTTCAATTACTATTACCATGAAGAAAAAAGATAGAAAATGGTTACAAATGTTTCAAGGTTCAACTGGTGCAGGACATAGTAATACTGGCTCGGCAGCTAGTGCACATCCAGCTCGTTGGGGATTAGAAGAGACAACCATTACTGATTATAATATTCAGGACGGAACTATAGACCCTAAGAGTTGTGTAGACGCAGGAGCTACAGGAAATACTACTTACGGTTATAGGCTGGCTATAGAATTTAAAGCTTCTTCAACTGGTACTGGCACGGATGGCGCTCTTTTAGTTATACCTAATTGTACGGTATCTGAGGTTACTCACACTACTTCGAATGAAGCAGCTGATGAGGAAAGTGTAACTTTCACTTCTCAGGTTAAACCTATGGTTGGTAATGGTGCAAGGACTGGAACATCCGTAACTGACCCATTCGAAGCTTGGGCTACTACCCCAACACTATTAACAAACGTGTGATATTATGACTAAAGAAGAAAAAGAAACAAAACCAAAGGCAAAACCAAAGCCGAAGTTTCCAGAAGCATTATATAAGAAATATTGTGCGTCTGGGCGCTGGAGTGAAGATAGGTTACTTGCTTATATGGAAGCTAATGACATTCCTTTCGAGGAATAAATAAGAAACAAAGAGGGGAGACAAACTCCCCTCTATAAATAAATGGAAATAAATATGACAGAAAATGAATTTTGGAGTATAGATGAACTAGTCACCCTTACAACTAAGGTACAGACTAGTGAGGTAGAATATAACGAAAAGAAATTAAAATTTCAATTTTGTGAACTGACAGAAGGAGAAGAACCTAAATTGGAACTTCCTCCTGCTGACGCTACACAAGATGAACAAAATATAGCATATCAAAAAATAGGTCAAGCAAGAATTATGACTATGATTGATAAGGCTAATAAGATGAATCCTGAAGGAGCTACAGTAAGTACTGAAAATTGGGAACAATTACCCTCTACTATAAGATGGGGCCTGTCTCAGGCCGTCTTAGGTGGTGGGGCGAATTTTCGTCAAGTGGATGACTGATTCACCGGACGCGATATATTTATATATACCTTTAATGAAAGAACTCCACATGAGTTGGAGCGAATTGAAAAGATTACCGCGAAATGAGTTAGAGGGTTTACTCTTTGGCCTTTCACAGTATTCTAAAATGCATCAATTCGATGGTTATGATGAAAACGATATTGGGGATATGGCTAAGAACAGACCCCAAGTAAGAACCGATTATTATAATTATCGTGAATTGAGAGAGGAATATGAGGCGAGGCTTGGGATGAAACGTAGAGCTAAAACGCCTTCAGAATTAGCAGGAGAACTAAAACTATAATATGACACAGGGCAAATCCTTACTTTCACTTCGCGGAGAAATCAACTGGGTATCAGGTGATTATTCTGACGTAGTCGCATCTACCAAGAGAATGGTAACGATGTCGAATACCGCAGCGTTAGGTGAAATAAGGTCTGGTTCGAGACAAAGAGAGCAACAATTTAAACAGTCTTTGCAGAATATAGACAAGATGGAAAAGGATTCTGCAGAACGTTTAATTAACGCTAAAAAAGATATAGCAAAAAGAGTAGCTGGTACTCGAATACAGAGTAGAGTTCCTATTCCACCCAAAGCAAGAACTACAGAAGCTTTAAAAGAGAGTGGGAAAGCAATAGATAAAGTTATAAAGGGTGCCGAACAAGGTTATGGTAGACTGAAGCAGATAATGAAAGACCGTGGTGTTGAAGGATATGCCGGTAAGACTATGGCTGACGATTATGGTAAATTTGCTCAAGAAGATGCTGGCGCTAGACAAGTGATTATGGATGCCAATGCGGAGGCAAGGAAAGATGCTGAAGCGGAGTATGCAGCATTAGAAAAAGAATATGAGTTAATGGAAAAGAAAAATACTTCAGAAGCTTATTGGAATAGACAAAGACGTAAGGATATAAAAATAGAAATTGAGCAAAATAAAGAGCGTGGAAGAGATTTAAGAGAAATAGATAAAGATTCTCAAGGTATGGAAAAAAGAAGAAGAGATGAGTTGAAGAAAACTCAAACTCTTAGACAGCGTCTTTTTGGCGATTATAGACAAATGAAACAGGAAGAGATACAATTAGAAAGGGAAACTCTTCAACTGAATAGAGATGTGGCAGAGGAGATTGGTAGAGTTCGGCAGGAAGTGGGAGACGGTCTACGACAAGCTTTTACATATGCTACAGTTGCAGTTACAGCCTTTTGGTATAAACTACAACCAGTGGTAGACACTTTTATAGAGTTTGAGAAGGAACTTATTAATGCCCAATCTATCTGGCAGGAATCCAATGAAGTTTTATTTTCGCTATCAGACCAAGTTGTGGAATTCGGTCAGAATTTCGGTATCAATATGGGACAGGCCACAGAGGGTCTTTACCAGTATGCATCCGCTGGTGTCGAAGCGGCAGATGCGATGGAAATGTTAAATCATACTTTGATGCTATCAATGGCTGTACAGGGCGACCATAACACTTTGGCTAAACTAACCACTCAGACCATCATGGGTTTCGGTATGGAATTCAGCGACGCAGCAGTAGTCACGGACAAATTCGCACATGCTATTAATAAATCTTTGATAGAGTGGGATGACTTAGCAAGCTCTGTTAAGTTTGCTTTACCTTTCTTTATCTCTACTGGACAAAGTCTAGACCAATTACTGGGAGCTCTAGCAGTGCTGACTAATAGAGCCCTAGAGGCAGGTATTGCAGGTAGGGGTCTACGTCAAGCCCTAGCGGAATTTACTCAGCACGCTGAGGATAATTCAGCTGCGTTCCACAAGATGGGAGTAGAGATTCTTGATGTTGATGGTAACATGAGGGAGCTTACAGATATTGCTGCCCAGTTCCAAACACAGTTGGGTGATGGTGTGAAGGATATGGACATTATGATGGCATTGATGGAGGACTTGAATATTCGTGGTGCCACTGCTTTTGTTCATTTGGTGCAAAATGCGGATGAATTTCAGGCACAAGTTGATGACCTACAAAATTCTGCGGGGGCAGCGGCTTCAATGGCAGAAGTTCAGCAGCAGTCGTTAGCCAATCAAATTCAATTGGTTAAGAACGCTTTACAGGCTCCGTTCCTTATGTCGGAGAAGATGGGTGAAGGACAGGAATATATAAATTCATTTGCTAAACAATTGCATATGATGGTCCAGTCCTTTGAATCATTAATAGTCGTAGAGCATGAGGGGACAAAACAGTTGACTGAATTTGGTCATTTCATTAAGAAGTTCGTTATAGTGGCTATGAAAGAACTTCAACAGATTATGGCACTTGTAATTGGTCTTGTTAAGAGTTTTGGTGACCAAGGTGAGGCGGCTGCGGGAATGTTAAGTTTATTTACTGTACCGCTTAAGATAGTACTTAAATTATTAACAGCGCTTGGTCCTGAATTAATGACTACTGTAATGATTTATGGAAAGATGTCTCAAATTTTACCGATAAATAGTATGCACATGATGACTAATATTCAAATGCGTATGATGGAGATAGATTCAATTAATGCAAATATATCAGCATTACAAACAGAAGCGCATTGGGTCGAAAAGGGTGGTGAGTTCTTCGATGCTGGGGTTGTAAATATGGACAATTATACAATGGCTATTAAAAGACAACTTAGCGCTCAATTATTGATGAAAGGGGCTATGTTTGCAATGATTTATCTTACACAGAAATATGCTAAGGATTCATGGATAGCAGCTCCTGCAATTGGAGCATTTGCTGGTGCTCTTATGGGTTTAGCATTTTCTATACAAATGACAGGAGCAGCTGTTAAACAGTTTGTGGACCCAACTTCTATTTTAAGAAATATGGTTATTGGTGCGGCAGCAGGTGCGTTATTTAATACATTGATGCAGAAAATGATGTCAGGTACAACGCAGATAGAGCAGCCACAGTTTAGTGAAACCATACCAATGGCCCGTGGTGGAAAGGTTTATCCACGAATGCAACATGGGGGACCTGTTCAACAAAAACCATATATGGTTGGAGAACAGGGACCAGAATTATTCATGCCTGATACATCTGGTAATATTATACCTAATAATCAACTTCAACAGGGAGTTACTATAAATGTACAGGGCGATGTATTTGATGGAGATAATTTCGCAGATAAAATAGGGGCAGCTTTACCCGACGCTCTTAGAAATGTAGATTTAGGAGGAGGACTCTAATGGCTTTATTCTGGAGAAAAACCAATATAACAACAAATCCTAATGAAGTAGCGGACGTAACTCTTTATGGTTATTATAAAGATTTATCGGAAGGACAAAAAACCTTTTTGTATACTCAAGGTGGGCCAGATGGTTTACATGCATTATTTCAATTTCCTGTATCTCCGACACCATTGAGTGGACAGGGAAAGATTAAAAGATTCGATTTAAAATTTTATGTAAGCAATATTGATGCTTCAAATCGTAGTTCTGGAGCTTTAGCTTATGATATATATAGTTTAAACGATGACGTTAAATTAGTAGAAGGTAATATTAATCGTGAACTTTCTAATGTTTTGGTTTTTGGTTCAAATGCAAGCAGTTCGCTCACTTTTTCGAGTTTTACTAATAATTTTAATGATGTTAATCCCGATGCTTCAGCTGTATATGATGATGTTGCTTTTGATATGGTTAAGGGCAAACCTTATTTATCGGTTAAGGATGCACAAGATTTAGCGATAGAAAACCAAGATATAATAACACAAATAGGATGGGAGAGCTCTGCGCGCAAAAAGGTGAAAGACCTTTATGCAACAGTACTTCCGGGCACTGGGTTAGTTGTTCCTATAATGAAGGGCGATGATGGAATTGCTTGGCCTGCTAATGATGCTGGAGGAAGAAATAAATATTTCTGGAGAATAGATAATATAGCTTTTGGTAAATTTTCAGAAATTAAGAAGAAAATAAAATGGGCAGAGGCAATTCAGACGGGAAGTAGTAGACCTGAAGCTGAATCTAAAAAGTTAATCAGTTATAATAATAGTAATTTTATTGTATTGAGTACAGCTCAGGATGTTAATTTAGATGGGAAGCCTCATATGTTGAGTGATATTAAGGTATCTACTACAGATGGAGTTGATGGTCCAGCTATAGAAATGATAAATCATTGGGCTGCTGCAGGAGATGAGGGAGGGAGTTTTGCAAGTAGTGCTCAACCAGCCTTTAATACTGGTATACGTAGTGGTAGACCTGCTTCAGAATATCAGAAAGGCCTAATGCATTCTCAAGATTCTTTTGCTTGTATGAAATTACCTATGCCTGTTAGATTGGAATCGAATTTTAAGAAGATAGCAGAATCAAATACCAAGGGGTATGGGGTTGATGGTAAATTAACTTATTCACCAGCAGCACCCATGGAACTAGTTTTTGATATGAAAATTCCAGAAATAGGTGTAGAATATATAACTAGAGACCGAGCCTATGGTGATGCTGATACAACAAATAGGACAAGACTAACTACACATAGAGCATTTATATTAACCTTTTCTAATCTTTTACCGCAAGAAGGAGAGAGTTTTGGTTATCATATTTCCAGAATGGTCGCAGCATCTGGAAGCGGCAAGAGAGGAACTAATGACGAAGCACTTACACTTAATAATAGCTTTAGTGCCCTTATTTTTGTTGCAGATAGTGATGCAGATGAACAATCTGTGAGAGTTTATTCACCAGCGCAAATATGCAACAGGAGTGGTAGTTTAATAGAAATTGATAGCATTGGGAGTGGCGGCCTAATTAATCTTTCTGAGGCTCATACATTGACCATTGGCGACACAGTACAATTTTATCAAAACACTGACAGCCCAAATTTACCGGTTGGTTTAACTGAGAGCGCCATATATCATGTTGTAGACCATGACCTCTCACCATCTATCAAAGTATCAGCAACTAGTGGCGGTACGGCAATCGTAGTATCAGGTGGAACTGGCACTACTTTTGTATATAGAGCTCCGGGAGAAGATAACAGACTTGATTTATATTTATCAAATACAAATGGATTTGCAGACGGTAGTACAACCAGTGCCTTGGGTTATACCGGTGTTATAGAGGGCACCCCCGAAGGCCATATACCTATAGGAACATGGTTAAAGGTGCGTATGACGTTTGATGTGAGTGGTGGTATTGCTGATAATTATCTTACTTATACAAATACTGGTAGAGCAGATTATACTATTAATACTTCTGATGGGACGCAACTGGTTAGCGGGACATTACCCAAATGTGAATTCCCTAGCGATAATAATGTATGGCCCGGAATTGAAGACCTAGCTTATGCGAATTATCACACTGCTCTGCAATTTGATACTGAGTTAGATGCAGACGATGGCGCTACTGCTGATAAAACAGTGTTGGAAAATTCATGGCATACTATAGTTGATGGGCAAAATTATGGATGGACCCCATATTTTACTATATGGAATACCAATAGAAAAGTTGAAACAATTCTTGGAGGTTCTAATTTAGCTATTGACGAGGCACAACCACAACGTACTAGCACTAACGTTGATGCAACAAAGGTAAATGATTCTGTAAATAAAATACTGATTGATAATATCACTATATACAACGCTGAACATCAAAAATCCAATATGTCTCCAACTTTTAAAAGTTCAAAACAAAAGGCAGGTAAGATTATAAGTAATGAAGCTACCATAACGGGGTATCGTACACAAATTAGTGGAGGAGAAGCTTCGCAATTGGCATCATGCTATATAAATGTGGGATATAAGAATAAGTCAGATTTTACTAATTCGAGCGGATTCTGGTTATGGAATAATTATGGAACCAGCGACATCGATAATACAACTACTATTACGGACGCTGCTATGGGAGCGGGTTATTCCACTAGGAATGAATATTTAGGGGACCAATTTGGTATAATGTCTACGCACGGTGATGATGTTGATAACAGACTTGGGGGTGACACAAGCGGTTATACTTCTCAAGGTGGTACGACAAATAGAGAAACTGGGGTTTTTATAAATAATGGTGCTGGTTATGCCGCTGGAGTAACAGCTTTAGTTGTAGATAATGGAAGTGGTGGTTCTTCAGATTCACTCACAAAGTTCAAAAGAGGTGATTTGGTAGGTGCCGCAGATGGTACTATAATAGGAAAGATTCCAGAAGCTGGAGGTACTTTTAATGCAACTAATATACCTATGCTGGCAACCCAAACAGCGGTAAAGGATAATGATGGTTTATATAATATTAGATATAATCAAAATTATTATCAACGTATAAATATAGGCGCTAATCCATCCTCTGTTGGTACCAATACCATTGATGTAACTCAGTGTTGGACCACAAAAGACGACACTACTTTACAGACAACTGGTTCTTCTACTTTTGCTACTTTGGTCGTGGGTCAAACTATTACAGGGTTTAATGTACCAACTGGGACAAAAATTGCTAGAATAGATTCCACTACTTCATTAGAAATGTCAAATAATGCGACGAATAGTATGACTAGTTCTCCGGGCTCTGTTTCAGCAGCTAATACATTTACTTTTGATTACTCTCCTTTAAGATTACCTAGAATTTATACTGAGAACAATGTAGGTGATTCTTTATCTCATTCAGTTAATGGTTTTATACAGAAGGGATTTACTAAAATTGTTGATGGAGGTTCTTCTTCTTTATGGGGCTTTTCAAAGACTGATTCTTCACCTGAATTTGCACCGGGTTTATGGACAAAAAGAGAACATATGGGAGCATCTACTAGAATATTAGCAATTAGAGATACTAATAAATTTAGAGTTGCTGATTCTACCGTTTGTGATATAGCGGATAATGAAGATTATATTATATATCTTGCGTATGAATCGTTCCACTCTATAGATTTATTAACATCAAAGCGAGATATAAATTGGCTAGCACCGGTTAGAATTGTAAAGGATGGTGATTGGTATAAGATAGTAAACGCTACATTGTCGGGAGGGGAAATAATAACGAATCTTGCACAGTTTACCACAAGTTTTTCTGATGTTTCCGCAGTTAATTTTATTACTACCTCTAATATAGGTAGATTATTTATATGCCCTTATAGATATTGGATATCCATATGTGTGAATAGCGCAGCATATGATTATTATGTTGATAGGGCCGATGCATTTACACAAAAAACTGGTACTTACGAATCAGCAAATAAAGTACCAACTCCAAATAGACATTATACAAGTATTACACCAGTAGATTCATCTACCGATGTTGGGAGCACTTTTAATGAATCATTATTTTATTATAATACAACTACAAATAAAGCTCCTTATTTTAATCAGTGGACTATGGATATATCTATGGAAGATAAAACAAGTGCAGTTGATTTAGCAGAAGATTTTGGATATGGTGCTTTTGATGCTGAAGAAGGAAGTGGAGGTATGGTTAAAAATAGTAATTTTTCTTCTGGTTTTAATATATGTAAATTAGATAAATTACAGGAGAATAAGGGATATGAGGCTGGTGATTTAGTTTCTTTATATATGACCACGGCAGATGGAAATGTTGACCATAATATAACTATTAATTCTTCTCAACATGCGGATTCATATAGAAGACCAGAACTTCTAACTGTTTATGAAGATGAAGTACCCGGAACTCCTTCTTTGAATATATCTAGTATAGAAGAAACCCCTAATAGTATGCAATTTACTTGGGACAATCAGGGAGGCGATTTATGGTATGGTTTAATATTTATAGATACTATGAATATAAATAATCAATATCATAGAAGTATAGGCCATTTACCATTAAATGAAAATATAGAAGGTACCCCCACTGCATATAATGAAATATATATGAAATATTATAATGTAGAAACTACTAACACTCCACCCACAGCTGGCCGCTGGCTGAATGATATAACAGGAATAGCGGGTTATACAAAGGATTTTACTTCTGTAAATGGATATAGAGATGGTGGTACTTCTAATAATATACTTTATGATACTGATGGAGAATTCTTTTCTAAAGATGTTCATGTTGGTGATAATGTATATAATATAACTAAAATAAATGCAGGAGAAACGGCTGACATTTCTACAACAGTAAGTTCAGTGGATAGTTCTTCTCAATTAACTTTAGCTAGTAGTTCTATATTTGATTCATTTCAGGAATACGAAGTAGCACCAAGATTTTTAAAGTTTGGAGATACGGCTCTACTGAACACTCCCCTTAAATTAACAGGAACCGCTTATATAACTGCAGGTGCCACAACCCTAAATGGTCATTTAACTCTTTTCTCAACTGAGGTTTCCCAAGGACAGCAAATAAGAATAGTAGATACTATAGTTACCGTAGCTTCTATTACTAGTGACACGGCTTTAGAAATAACACCTCCATATCCGGGAGATACTATAACTGCCAACGGTGTAACTATAATAAAGGGTAATTCTAATAATAAATTCCAGAGTGAATTTAGTATAGTGGCTCATGTGGTGCCTAATAAATCTGTTTCTAGTCAAACTGGCAGTGTTCAATATATTTTTAAGAAAGAAAATTCTATAGAGATAAAAAGATTAACTACCGGTATTTTGAGAGCAGAGGTTAAATACGGTTCTAATACTAGCGATTTCACTAGAGTTGATTCTACTACTAGATTACCAACAGACGGGGAAACTCCTACTTGTGTTATATTAACAATAGATACCACTCTTAAATACGGGAATGTAAAATTATATATCAATGGTAAATTAGAAGACCAGAGTGGTAAACGATTGGCTCTTCCAGAACAAGGAAAGGCATGGAAGGGTTCTCCTGATGGATATGGAATTTATTGGGATAACGCTTATTCGTATTTTATTGGTGCAGGGGATATTTATGGTAGATACAGTTTCGAAGGAAAGATAGAAGAAGTAGTCTTTTATGAAAAGGTATTGTATCCAATTGCCCCGCAAGATGAAGAATTTATTTTTGATAAACCTGTTTCAGAGGTAGAAGCAGCAGGTAATAGCGCTGGAAATTTCAAAGTCTATTCAGGTAAATTATTTATAAAGGATTATCATAATATCAGAGGAACTACTATTGATGAGGTAGCTTCTTCGAATTCAATATCATTTAAGAAATCATCATTTTTAATAGAGGGTTAAAATGGTTTATCACGACTTCGTACCAGTAACAGGAACAAACTCAGACCAGCAAATCGATAATGGTCAATTAACAACCAATTCGGTTGAATGGATTTTAACTACATCAGGTACGGGTAGTACATCCACACATGATGCTGGAGCAGGTCATGTAGTATTAGTAGGCGGCCCAGTTGGTACTGTTGAAGCTGCTATGACTCAAGAAATAGTAATGGCTGGAACTGCTCATGGAAGCGCTAGATACAGGGGTTTAAGAGGTAGATTTACTTTCGATGTGGTGGATGTTAGTGGAGCTGCTACAGCTGATGCTGAAATATATTTTATTGATACATATGACGGCTCTAAAAGAGTTATAGCTACAATCACAGGGCAAGCAACAGGAAGCACTGCGACTGTGGATACAAGGGCAGAAACCCTCGGTGCAGTATATGCTTGGCCGGATTGGTTGGCCAGCCCAACTGGTGGTGACCCCGGAGAGTATGCAGTTGGTAATAAGATTTATGTGAAAATAATGGTAAATACCAATAGTAGGTCTTGTGCCATTGATAATGTTTCATTGGAGATGAATACTATGGATGTGGGTACTATATCTTCTCCTTCAGCTGTTTGTAGGTCTTCAGTGTCTGGAGAAGCAACTAGAATACTTTCTGCACCTACTATCTTTGAAGCTGGGGACGGAAGTTACAAATGGTTCCATGATTCACAATTATGTGAAGCTACGTCTACTAATAGTTATGGTTATAAATATGGGATTCCCGGATTATATCTAGATGCTGACCCTACTGTAATAGAAGGTTGTGCAACCATTGCTGGAGGTGGAGCTCCAAATTTCGCTATTGGTAATGGTATACAAGATGCAGCCCAATCAGGAGGACCGACTGCCCCTTCGTCAGCCTATTCAGGAGGAACCACATATCATGCAATTGGTAATAATGATAGAGCAACTATAACAGTTGGTGGAGACCCTACATCAGGCTGTTCTATACATATAAATGGTGCAGGTGGAAAGCCCGGTTTTACTTTGACCGAGGGGGTTCATTGGGATATAGATGCAGGTGATAATAATGGTACGGCTGCTAATATAAAAGATGCTATACTGAAATATATAACGCATCCGGCTACAAACTGGAATGATGACTCATCTATGGGAGATAACGATAATGTACATTTATGTTACGAAGTAAATAACACTCTTGGCACTATAACTGCTGTTAATGTAATTAAGGGAGGAGACGGATATACAGGCGCAGCTCCATCAGGACACACAGGTATTCCAGCAGGTACATTTATAATTGGCCGTGATTATGCAATTAGATATAGAGGAACTACTGATTTTACTACTATTGGTTCGTCTTCCAACACCCCCGGAACTGTATTTACTGCAACAGGTGTAGGTTCTGGTGATGGCACTGCGGCACCTCACCCATATTCATTAGTTAATTACGGGTTCTTTTTCGATGGTCAAGGGGCGTATGAGACGGGTGGAATGGGTGACGACGCCGTGTTACAATCTGGTACGGGATTTTCTTCTATTGATACATATGAGGCTAATAATAATTTATTACCTGAATTTGGAGAGGTAGCTGGTGTTAGAACAGGTACTTGCGATGCTACTTCTACTCATTTAGTACTAATAGATACGGATATAGACGCTCAGGGTAGAAGATTGGACCAAACTGATAATTTTTGGATAGGAGGCACGTTGGAAATAACAGGTGGAACTGGAGCGGGGCGGACGGCTACTATAACAGATTCCGACCAAAGTTCTAGGAGTCTTACCTTTGCAAATATAGGTGTTACTTTAGATACAACATCTACATACAGAGTTACAAGCGTGGGCACTAGAGGTATTGCATCTATAGCTGTAGATAATGCGGGTACTAATTATAACATGTCTATACCTCTAAAAGGATATATAGATAGTGTATTGAAAGATGGTGCTTATACAACTTCAAATGTGGTTTCTGTATTAAGTCCGTGGAGAGGTGGTTCCGATTCTGCAACTCATTATTGTGATTTTGTAGGGGATTGGGCTCAGAGCGCATTGAAATGGAAACCTCACCCGAGGTCCCCTTGGATTCATGGTGAGTCCGCGAAAGGTACTATTCGATTACCTACGAAAACATTGGATGGAGGAGAAAAGATACCATACTATTCTTATCCTGTGCAACATAGCAAGACTTTAGGTGCTACAAGACAATTTGCTCAAGCTTATCCGACGGGTAGTGGTAAAGTAGTAGCGAAAGCTTCCTATGTAATTACCGTTACAGGTGATAGTAGCGGTAATTTAAGTGTTACGGCTTTTACTGGTAGCACAGCTTCACTAGTAGTGGCCACTTTACCTTATAGGGGAAGCACTGTTGAAGCTATGGGTAATGGTTACACACATCAGAGAAATAAGTTTTATGATAGAGGCGATGCTTCTGGTGCGCTATATCAAGGACATGGTACAGCTTCACATTTAACTAAACTTATTGTAGAATCTACCAGTGTGACACATGATTTAACCGCATTTACAGACCACCCTATTACTGGAGGCGCAACTACTTACTGGGGCGAAAAAGATATAATAGGTGGAAAACTAGATTCTGGTTGGGGTAACGGAGGCAATAGTGTAGATGGGTTCACTGACCCTGCTTATACATCAATGGAAGCGCCTTTAGATTATCCTCACTCAGCCGGTGATGATTCAGGAGGGGAATATCCATATTACTATGGTTCAACAATGAATTATTTACTTGCTTGGGAATTTAGTGGGTGTGAGGAAGGCGATACAGCAACTTCTACTTTCAGGCATTTATTCAATCAGCAAGGCGTGGTCACAACGGACTCGGGCTATTTAGGAAGTTCTCAGGCATTAGCTACTACTAGTCAAGTTTTTAGTACTGCTAGTGGCCCAACTGTTACTTATGGAATAGGTGGAGAGGATGGTGCATATAGAACCTTATTAGCTACGGTGAGTGGAAATCTTAAACCCCAAGGTGGTGGTTATACATATAGATGGATAGATACAGCTAAGGAACTCATGCCAACTCCTTCTCCCCAAATAGATTTAAATATAGTAGCTTCAGGAACTCCCGGCGGTGCAGGAACTTTTTATGAGGATGTAGGTCCCGGAGAAGTTGATAGTGGTATATCTCCTGCTACCGTGGAAATAAATAATCGTACTCCAGAATATAACGCTCTTTACTATAAATTTGAGTTTGGTTGGTTGGACGCTGGAGGAACAGTTTTTACTGGGTTATCCACAACAGATTGGCAAGGCTCACCAACGGTATCCAACGCTCCTTCTACCAATACAACTGGAGCAGATGCTACGGGCTCAGGAGTCACTAATGATTATACTGATGGTTCTGGAGGGGCGGACTTATATACTTTTCCATATAATACAGCAAATAAGTATCAACTAAATTGTACTTCTGCTAATGAAGGGAATGTAGCAGACCAGATTCTATTGTTTAATTCTACTATAGCAACTTCACAGGGGCACCCTACCTATGTCGAATATATTGTTAAATTAACAGCTTTTGAAGATTCGAACTGTCCGAATGGACGTTATAGTAATCCAGTAAGAATATACAGAGATTTATCTGGTTCTACAGGAAACTTAGGAGCAGCTATAGGATTCAGTAATGATGATATAATGGAAAACGAAACTATCACTTTCCACGCTCTTGATTCATCTCCCGGTAACAGTGATGCTTCTGGAACTTCTCTAATTGGTGTTGGTCATACTTTCTCATGGGATTTTTCTTATGTAGCTACAGGAGACCCAGATTTAGGTCATAATAATGAGGCAAGTGGTTTAACAGTGAGCAACCAGTATACTTCTCCTGCTTCATTTCAAGTAAGACTTTTGGTGACTGATTTTGATGGAGATACTAGTGCAATCGAGAAGACTGTTGTAGTTAATGATAGGGTGGGTATTCCTGATGAATTTGTTATTCAGGTGTATCAAACGGAAGCACTTGCTTTAGAAGGGGACCTTACTAATGCCCTGTATACCTATGAAAATACAGGTAAATTGACTATAGCTGATAATTATTACATATATAGAGATTATTGGTACAGAATAGAATCTAATGACGTTGTAGATGGATTTTATATAGATTGGGATGATGGAGAAGATAATTCAAACGAAAAATCCAATTCTCAAACTATAATGTTGAAGGAACCACAGTTTTTTACGGTGATTCCACATACATATACTAAGAATAATAGATTCTTTCCTTTAGTGAGGGCAATAAAGAAAGGAATATATTCTAAATATTATACTAATGGAGTTACTGCTGCTCAATTATCTGCACAGGCTACTGATTTAAGTCTTACAATAAATCCAACCCTTAATAGTTATACTGCTTTAGAAACTGAATCCCTGAATAATGGTAATAATGAATTTAGTATAGTGCATGCAGATAGTTTCGGCACAGAACAAACGAGATTTGTGCCCTTTTTGGAGCCGCGTAATTTACCACCAGTAGGTATTCTAAAGACAGACAGGAACGCAGTTTATGCTGGTATTGATAATTCAGTGATAGGTACTACTGGTTCTGCACAACAGATATATTTAGATGATGATACTGGAGTAGCAGAAGCCTCGGACAGTTATATAGAAGCTACAGTAGTGTATGAAAACACAGCAGGAGTGATTATATCCGCTGATTGGAATACGTACACTAATAGAAGCGCAGCGCCAACTGCTGTCAATAAACTTCTTTCTATTAAGTTAAAAAATCTGTTAGAAAATACTGGTGCTGCAGCAAACGATTCTTTAAGGGCACAAGATAGAGTAAACCTTAAAACGAAGGATTCAAATGAAGTTGTAGCTACAGTTTCTTTAGGTTCTCCTTATTTAAATACTAATCAGCCTCGGCATTCCGTAGTGGCAGATGCTAGTGAAAGTCGAACAAGAGGTTCTAATAATTCAATAGCAAGTTATTATTTTACTGACGGGGTAACTAATGCTGGTACTGTTGGTGTTTGGTCTTCAGGCACGCAATTAACAGATGTATATAATAGTGGTACCTTTGCTTATACTAACTCTAAGAGGCGATTTATGTATACCTTTGATGGTGATAACTTTAAACATTATAAAGACCCAGATAATCGTTTTTATGATTATGAAATGCTTATAAAGTTGCAGGTTAAGGATAACCACACTGATTATAGTGGTTATGACAGGTATTATTATTCAAAAATACAAGATTATAATAATGATGTTTATAATACAAGTATTACACCAGATTTCCTTAAGAGGAACTCTTCTTTAAGATTCTTTGATAGTGTTGCTGGTACATGGTCTAATACAAACTATAATGCTGAAGGAACTAAACTAGAAGTACTAATTGATAGCGGCACTTATGGAACTGGAGCTAATAACGCTTTCCTATTAACTGATAGCGAAAAAAGAGTTAATAGATTGTATTTCCAAGTTAAACATGGTTTTACTTTAAATACTACGTCTAGAGACCCTAAAATTAGAGTATCTCTAATGTATTCTGGAAAAAATGACGCTGGAGGGGTAATATGGAAATCTGTGCCCTTTGTCACCACAACTACTTTACCAGATTATTCTGACACAGGTTTATACAGGTCGGGTATAATTTCTTTCAATATGCCAGAAGACTGGGTTAAAACAACACAAGCTGGTATCACATGGGAGTCAACCTTCACAACTGATTCTCAATGGGATTATTCTTCTTATGGATTATTAATAGCAATAGAAGTAGATGCAAGTAGCGCGACTGTATCTAACTATATTGAAATTACGAATATATGGCCTTATGATGATGAACATGTGCAGTTAGTAACAGTTCAAGACCCCCATCATGTTTCTTTAGGTTCAGTAAATATAACAAATGGTATTTCATTTGTGAGGACCGCTAAAAACATGGATATAACAGATAAACTTGGTCGTACTATGTTTAAAAGAATGGGAGTGGACTCAGGAAAACTTAGTTTTGGGGGTATACAATTATCAGGTAGTTATATTGCTTCATATGATGCAATTAAAAGATATCAACAGAACAATACTCCTGTTTATTTAGATATATTAAGAGAAGATGATAGTTATATTAGATTCTTTGGAACAATTAATAGTATGAATGAAAACTATCCAACTAGTAAAGGAAAACCTAGATTTGATATACAAATGGGTATTTCTCAAGTTATTGAGTTTGATTCTTCAGGAAACTGGTTGCATGATATTCCATTAGCATTGGGAGGAATTATAAGTGACGAGCCTAAATACACTAGTTAGACCTACATTGACTATAGATGGAAGAGAAGAGGCTTCTGTTATATCTGGTAATGTTAATTTTCCCGGTAATAATACAATTAATACTTTATCTGTAGATATATCTGACGTAGAAAAAGAGGAACGAAGTATTTTAGGTAAGAAAATAGAATTATATTTAAATTATGATAATAATGAAGGTGTTCCTATATTCAGAGGATTTGTTACATCATATAAGCCTTCTGGAGATAAAATAGGAATAAAAGCTAGCGACCCTAGAGTATATCTTACTAGTCAGTTGTCTCCTTCCATATCTTTAACAGATAAAGACAACTACGATGGTCATTCTTTAGCTCAATTTTTGAGTTCATATATAACTAATTATATTAATACAGATGAAATTAAAATAGGGCTTGATATGTTACAAGACACAGAGCCCACAATATCTTTAAAGAATATTAGAGAAGAAAAAATTAATCCTTACGACTTAGTAAAAAATAGATTAGAAGAGGTTATAAATGAGGAAGGAGGTTTAGACGATATAAGAAAATTTTACTGTATTATGGTTGAAGGCAACGACAATTCAAATATAACATTTGTTAAACGTAGAAGTTTAATTGAAACTCCTTCTTTTACATTTTCAGGTTTAGATGGTATTCAAGATATTACTTATACTAAAAGGAATGCACCTAATACAGCTTTTGTATCAGATGGAACAACGTCTGGTACTTTTAAATATGGAAATAGACCAAAGGGGTTCTTTTCCAAGGAAGTTCAATATAATATTGAAAATAAGAATATGACGGGAAGAGCAGTGCTAGAAAGAGTAGGTATGAAAAGTATATTGGCAGATAGAGCTGAAATATCTGAAATAACCTTAAATGTAAATAAAGGAGTACATATAGGATTAGAATCTTTGATATCAATTGAGAGCGGGCATTTTTCTCATAAAGATAAATATATTATAGGTAATCATATAGTAGTAGGAAAAACAATTACTTTTTCAAAATCTAACTGTAATATTGCTTTAAAATTAAATAAACCTAAACCAAGATTATCAAGTTATCGACTATAGTTTTCTACTTCAGGTAGGTTACGCGCACCACCACTAGCTTCTCCGTGAGAAGGGTTCTTAGTCCTGTAACGAATCGTTCCACTAGGTTGTTTTACTCCACCTAGTTCATGCACTCCATCCATAACTCCTCCACGGTCTGCGTCCAGTCCCATCTTACGGGGCTGTCCAGTAATATCTATTTCATATGTCACACTTATCACCGTTGCAAGCATATTCCTTAGAACCGCCAGTTTCGTCCTGAAGCTCATAATCGGAAAGCTTGCTATAGTTAATTACGGGGTATCCCTTTATAAGCCTTTTGTA
>Ga0098035_1000408_pt1 | contig 21801 bp, 11 predicted proteins | sample 3_EtaG_FD_75046 | JGI IMG/M metagenome (GOLD analysis project Ga0098035, IMG submission 75046) | Marine viral communities from the Subarctic Pacific Ocean - 3_ETSP_OMZ_AT15126 metaG | ecosystem: Environmental > Aquatic > Marine > Oceanic | place: Pacific Ocean | collected 2015-01-07
ACAGTATAGACCCTGACACTATTACAGTCAATACACAAAATACGTCTCCTCTTGGAAGTGTTCAAGTTTCAAATGACAATTTTATAACGACTGTACAAATGCAAAGTCAACCTAGGTTTACTAATAAACGTAAAGAATTTGAATTAGTACCTAAAGCAAATTTAATTTCCGGTACAGAATATAAAGTAAAATTTACAAATGAAATCATGAGCACTGATGGTCTTACTGTCAATCCTCAATATGGTGTTACTGAAGTTACTGATGGCATTTCAAATTCTACAATGTATGTTCAACCTACGGGATTTACTACAAACTATCCTTCGATTACAAAATTTATTCCTAACATTTTGGCGAATAATGTGTCTGATGTTCCGCTCAACTCAACCATATCAGTCACTTTTGATCGTAAAATGAATGTGGATACAATTTCTACCAATAGAAGCAATTCTGATGTTTCGGGTACTATTCTTGTTTCACATAATTCACAATTTGATGTGGCGGGTTCTATAGTTCAAATGGAAGACCACCCAGTATCAAATGGCATTGATATTTCTGGCAGCACTGACAGATTTTTAAGTGAAGAGGGAACATACGCTAATTTTCGAATATTACTAGAAGATGGCACCACTACATCTGATAATGATTCCTCAGTAGGTAGTTTTTTGTTAGAGTCATCTGATTCTTCGGTTGATCCTGGTGACAATACTTCTTTTACATTGACTCCTATAGCCAATCTTGCGTCTAATACAACGTACTATATTAAAATTACAGATGGTATGGAATCATTTGACGGTGGTAATACAGTATCTAATAATTTTATTACATATGGATTTACTACAGGAAATTCTCAAACATTAGATTTTCAGTCGCCTCCTTCAAATACAAATGGAAATTTTGTAAAATATACTCTTGGGGAACGTGTTATTGGTCAAAATAGTGGATCAGAAGGTAATGTAGTAACGATTCCGAGTAATACAGTTATTACAATAAATTCTATATCTGGCACATTTCAAAATGAAGAAGAGGTAAAGGGAGATATTAGTGGCGCCATAGCAACATTAAGACAAGTACCATATGCAACATTTGCTCCAGCTGTTGTGGGAACATCTTTAGAAGGTGCTGGTGATGTTTTACCGGGATCTAATATTTCGGTTTTATTCAGCCAATCAATGAATATTTCAACTGTAAATACATCAACAAGTGCCACAACTACTACACATAGCATTCTTGTTTCACGGGCAAATGCATTTACTATGACATTTTCTACTGCTCCTGGAGGAGCATTTACTATACATGAAAAAATTACGGGCTCTGTTTCTGAAGCAACAGGAAGAGTAATAGATGAGCCTTCTACAACCACATTGAGATATGAAGCTTTAACGGGTGTATTTGTTCCAGGAGAAACGGTTACTGGAGAGTCTAGTACACAAACTGGTGTTGTTGCTGATAGTGTTTTTGAGCCAGCTGATTTTGAAAGTAATTTGATAGTCGCAATGTCTTCTACCACACCTACTTCAGAATTAGGCAATTCCATTTTTACAATGGTACCGGCAGCAGATTTAATAGAGAATGGTTTTTATAAAGTTAAAGTTAAAAATTCTGCTCAAGATATAGGGCAAGCCAATATAAAATCTGAATTTATTAGTGAAGGATTTACTGTCCAGGCAAATACAACATCTCCTGAAATTGCTCATGTTCTTATTGGAAGTGATCAATCAGGAACAAAAGTAGTAGCAAATGGCGCAACTGGTGTTCCATTAAATACTGGTACGGCCAAATTGTCAGTATCATTTACTAAACCAATGAATGTACATACCATTTCTTGCGCGAATAGTACAGCACCAAATGGTACTATTCAAGTTTCAATGGATGATTTTAATTCTCTTGTAGAATTTGCGGCTTCTAGCCCTGTTGCTAGTAATTCTAATCAGACATATACTTTAACACCAGCATCTAATTTAGCTTCAGCAAGTACATATAAAGTTAGAGTTGGATCTGGCGTGGCGGATAATACCTCTTCAGAAAATAGTTTAGGAACTGTAAATACTAGTGTTTTGGCTAATACTACTTCTACTGGATTTGTTACTGAGACATCTACCCCTACAGTAATCTCAATTGAAATGTATAATTCAAGTGATGCAAAGAAGAATATTAAAGCTGGAGCACAGACAGCAATTAAAGTTGATTCAAATATTATTGTAACATTTAGTCAAGAAATGAATGTAGAAACAATGAATGTAGTTTTTACACATGAAAGCCACGATCCGTCTGGTTCGATTTTACTTTCTTATGATGGCACGACTTATTCTAATTCTGAGTCCTTTGACATTTCTACTGGAATTTCTGATTCAACAAATTTTTCTGTTGTAACATTAAAACCAAAAGAAAAGTTAGGTGGAAATACAAATGTATATGTTAGAATGACAACTGGAATAAAAGATAAAGGGGGTACGGCAATTGCTCAAACAAATGCCCACGCGGATGGAGGTAGAACATATACTACGGCTCCAACTGTTACTAATGTGGCTGTTATGATAGAAGGAACCGCGGGGTTTACACATTTACGTACAAACGGAACTAATTCAAATAAAACAGGTGTGGCAAATACTACACCTATTATAGTTACTTTTGATCAAGCTATGAATCCAGCAACTTTGACGGCAAATACAGGAGGGACAGCCAATAGTTCTACTACATTGTATTTGTCTACCGCCTCTGATTTTGGTAGTGTAGTACAAACATTTGCTACAGGCGCCGTTAATCGTTTACGTGTGTCGGCTGATGGTAGACAAGTAACTATGGTTCCAAATGCAAATTTGGCGGCATCTACAACACATTATGTGGGAATTGGTACGGGAGCAAAAAGTTTAGGAAATCAACCAGTTGCTAGTTTTGTGACAATCGGACAATTTAATACTACATAATAAGGAGGTAATATGCCATTAGTAGCAAGTTCTTTACAAGGACAACTAAGTGCGGCATTTAAAAAAGCTCAAGTAACACCTACTCCAGACGCATTAAAAACTCAATGTGATGATGTTGCTCTGGCCATAACAACTTTTATTCAATCTGGTCTTGTGTCCACAACATATACATCTGGAGTCGGCGGTGGGGCGTGTGGACCGGCTCCAGGAACTCCTTTTGCAGGAGGGGCGGGAGTGACACAAGGAACAGGGAGCATGACATAAAATGCCTTTAGTATCATCATCTTTATCCGCTCAAATGTATTCAGCGTATCAAAAACAACAAAGTAAGGGAAAGGCCGGTTCACTTGATGAACTTTGTAGTGATTTGGCTACTGCAATAGATACTTATATAAAGTCTGGATTAGTTAGTACTATAGAAACAGGAGTTGTTAATGGTGGAATAGGAATGCCTGGCGGCCCAATAGCAGGTGCCGCGGGAGTAGGAACAGGAACAGGTTCAATGTCATAGGAGAAAATATGCCACTAGTATCATCTTCATTACAATCACAATTGAAAGCCGCTTTTTTAAAGGCGATGAGATCAAAAACTCCGGATGCTCAGGAAGAATTGTGTAAGGATATATCAACGGCAATAGACACATATTTAAAAAGCGGATTAGTGACAACCGCTGGAACAACATCAGTCAATGGACCGGCATCTATGGCAGCACCGGGAAGTCCTCCAGTTCCGGGACCCTTAGTGGCGGTGCCTGAAACGGGAACGGCTTCAGGTACGATGAGTTAAAAGTTATAAATATATTAAAATCTTTAATTTATTTTATAGGAATATGGGAACATTAAACGTAGGTCATAACGCAGAACATGATAAACGGATTCAGGTATTAGAAAATGCCGGTTTTAAAATTCATCAGGACCTAGATATTGCATTTGGCAAACACCCCACAACGGGAGATATTGTAGTTACTAGAGGAGATATTGCCATCAAAAGGTCTATTCGAAATATATTGTTTACTGATTTTGGTGAAAAATTGTTTCAACCAAACTATGGTTCTGGTATTAAATTTCTTCTTTTTGAACCATATACTCCCATAACTGAACAAAGGCTTATTAAGATGTGTACTGAAGCCATTAATAATTGGGAACCACGGTGTGATTTGATTCATGTTGGAGCCAAGGCATTTCCAGATAAAAATGGTTATGAAATAAACATAGTTTTTAGAATAACCAGTCAAATAGAACCTATGGAATTTACTACATATTTAACACCAACAACTGAATCTGTATATACTCCTGAACATAATTCAATAATAACCGAAGCTGGCACAACACAATTCATCGAGTCTGAAGGATAAGAGGAACACAATGGCACAAATATCAAAATTAGAAGTTTCAGAATTAGATTTTGATTCGATAAAAACAAATTTAAAATTATTTTTACAAGATCAGGATGAATTTACAGATTATGATTTTGAAGGTTCTTCCATGTCAGCCTTGCTTGACGTTTTATCATATAATACTCATTATAATGCGTTTTATTTGAATATGATAGCCAATGAAATGTTTTTAGATACGGCTGTATTGAGAAATTCAGTAGTTCAAAAAGCAAAGGAACTTGGATATACACCACGTTCTAACAGAGGAGCTACAGCAGTTTTAGACCTCGCTATTACGCCTGATGATTCTCCATCTACTATTACCATTGCTAAAAATACAAAATTTAATACAAGTATTGAAGGTACGACATATACGTTTGTAGCCACATCAGCAACAACAGCCACGGCCAATAGTGATAATTCTGTAGTAAATGTATATGGTGTAGATATTAAAGAGGGAATTCCTTTATCACACCGTTATACCGTAAATACGGCAAATTCAGAACAACGGTATACTATACCAAATGAGGGTGTTGATACAACAACTCTGGCTGTAACAATTCAAATTTCTGATACAAATGATGCACAATATACTTATACCTTAGCGACCGATTTAGCAGAAACAAATGCATCATCTAATGTTTATTGGTTCCATGAAGGTGATGGTGAAAAATATACTGTGGAATTTGGGGATGGTGTTACAGGAAGAGCATTAGCAAATAATAATATTGTTATTCTTGAATATAATGTATGTGGTGGTCCTATAGGTAATAAATCAAGTTCATTTACTGCGGCAAGTACTGTGGGTGGTTATTCGGATGTTACAATTTCAACAAATAGTGCCGCCTCGGGAGGTACTACAAAGGAATCTGTTAGTTCTATTAAGTTTAATGCACCAAAGTTTTTTACTGTTCAAAATAGAGCCGTAACAATAAATGATTTTAAAAGAATTCTTTTAGCAGACTATACTAATGCTGAAGCAGTTGTAGCTTGGGGAGGAGAAGATAATGATCCTCCAATATATGGAAAAGTTTATCTGGCTCTTAAACCAAAATCAGGGTTTCAAATATCAACTGCTGCTAAGAATGATATTATTGATAATATATTATCAAAATATTCTGTGGCATCAATTTCACCTGAAATAGTTGACCCTTTGTATCTATTTTTGGTAATAACTTCAAATGTGAATTATGATTCAAGATTGACCCAAAAAACAACATCACAAATAGAATCTAATATTAAAGATGAGGTTATAACATTTAGTACAACTAATCTTGCAACATTTGATGAAAAATTTCGATTTTCTGCCTTTACTCAAATTATAGATGAAACAGATTCTTCAATTAAAGGTAATGAAACTTCGATTGAAATGCAAATAAGAGTAGCACCAAACACCTCTCTTACAACATCATATACGGTAGATTTTAAAAATCCCATTAGTCATCCATTTTCTGGTTATGTTAATGCAATTTCAAGTACTATATTTACTCATATAGATGATCAAGGTATTATACAAACGGATTGTTTTTTTGATGATGTTGATGGTGTCATTAGAATTGTGAAAAAACCTAATAATGTAAATGTTGTTGTTAAATCTGATGCGGGAACAGTTAATTATAATAATGGTAAAATTGTATTAAATAATTTTGGACCCACTTCATATGATGGAACCAGTCTTAAAATTACGGTAAAACCCAATAGCAAGGATATAATTCCTGTTAGAGAACAAATAGCTTCAATAGAACGAGGCGATGTGACAATATACATGCAAGATGACGCTGCTTCGGGCACAAATCCTGCACCTAAAACATATTAAAGATGAATAATTAGATGGCAGCTCAATCACACCTTTCTATAGAAAATAAAGTATCAGTATTAGTAGATAATCAACTTCCTGAATTTATACAATCAGAGGGCCCTAAATTTGTAACTTTTTTGAAAAAGTATTATGAATTTTTAGAGTCCAATGAATTATCTATGGATACAGTAACTAGAAATGAATCTGGTATATTGTTAGAAACCACTTCTCTCAGCGCAGATTCTACCGATAGATTTTTGCTTGAAGAGCTTACTACTGGCACAGCAACAGATAAACTTATTTATGAATCAACGCGGTCAGGTACTATTACGTTTTCTTCTGGAGAAACTATTACGGGTTCTTCAAGTGGGGCTACAGCAACCGTAGATGCAGATAAAAATACATTAAGTACAAAAATATATGCATCGGGCATTACTCAAACAGATTTTAGTGTTGGTGAAATAATTACGGGTAGTACTAGTTTAGCAACGGCTAATGTAGTTAGTTATAGGAGAAACCCTATATGGGGATCCGAATCTCTTTTAACTTTAATTGATGTTGATGATACTCCTTCCTCCTATCTCGATTATTTCAGGAAAGAATTTCTTGAAGACATTCCCACAGCCGCGCAGAGTAATAAACGATTAATACTTAAACATATTACGGATGTTTATCGTACTAAGGGAACTGAAGCTTCGTTTCAATTTTTATTTCGTTCTTTATATTCTATAGACGATTTAGAATTATATTTTCCAAAAAAAGATGTTTTAAAACTTTCTGACGGTGTTTGGAGTCAAGATAAAAGTATTAGAATTGATACTACAGATACCACTGCTGACTTTACTAATAGAACATTAACAGGAAATACTTCTGAAGCAACAGCACAAATTGATAAGGTTGAAACATTTATTTCTGGTGCTACTACAATTACAGAACTTTTTGTTACTGATATTAGTGGAACATTTGATGTTGCGGAAATAGTAACTTCATCAATTGCTGGGGGCGCATCTGGAACCGGAACTGCTTTGGGTGTTGTGTCAAGTATAGATATCAATGATGGTGGAACGGGACATGAAATAGGAAATGAACTCGTTTTTAGTGGTGGTGATGCAGTTGAACAGGCTACAGCAAAAATTTCAGCAATTGGTACAGGTAAAATTGCAAATTTTATATTCAATGATGGTGGTGATGGATATGTTAATGCCACACCTCTAATAATTATCAATACAGGTACAGGCGGCACCGGTTCTGCGGGACGTATTTCTAGCATTCATGTAACAGAGACAATTGATATTAATGATGATGTAGTTGCCGATTTTTCAGAAATTTCTTTAGATGCTTCAGCATATGGTCTTTCGGGTAATACAGTAGGAAATGCCACACATAATACAATCGGAAATATATTGGGATTTACTGCTATTGAAACGGGCTCTATCAATTCACTTTCAGTTATAACAACAGGTGAAGGATATAAAGCTCTTCCAGCTGTTTCTGTTACTTCAAATAGTGTTTTTGATTTAAAAATACCAGCCGCCCCTCTTTTAAATATTTACGATATTGGTTCTAATACATTTTTTATAGGAGAAACCATTACAGGGGGTACAAGCGGCGCAACAGGTAATATAATTTCTGTCAATTCCGGGAATACTCAATTACGTTTTATAAGTAAAGTAAATGCTGGGGCCACAACTCTTACCAAAGCTGTATCCACTAATGCAAGTTTTACTGCCACAGTTAATGGATTTTATGATTTTGCAAATACAAATGGAAATACATATTTTACAATTAAAGTAGAATCTGCAAATAGTACATTTTCAACATATAGTTATAATGTATTTGGATTTACTGCAAATACTGGAGGACAGGAAGCACAATCTGTTGTAGAATTTGTAACATCTATTCCCATTACACAATCAGTTACCCGTCCAGATCAGCCTTTAGGTAATACAGGGGTATCGGTAAAATTTGTGGCCAATACTGGTGATTCTGCTGCCGTCGGAGATAAATGGACATTTAATCTTAGAGGTTTTGAATTAAATGAATATATTACAAGCTCAAACTCAACGTCACCGGCAAGAGCAAATGTAAATTCAACTTCAAATGTGGTGATTGCTGGGGGTACTAAAGGAGCCTGTGCAAATGTTGCTGCTGGACAGTTAGCAGCGGGAACCATTAGAGCCCTTGAAATTACAAATCCTGGTTTAGGGTATACTTCAGCTCCAACAATCGATATGAGTAGTTTGGGAGATGGAAACGCCAATCTTACAGCTCAGACTGGAGTTGTTGTATCAAAGGCAGGTTCATTTAAAGATGATAGGGGTCAATTAAGTTCTACTAAAATTGTTCAAGACAGTCTTTATTATCAAGATTATTCGTATGTAATAAGAGCAGAAAATTCTATTGATGATTATAGAAAAACGGTTAGAAAATTATTACATCCTGCGGGGCAACAGCTTTTTGGAGAAATGCAGGTTCCTCGACAATATTTGTATTTAAATCAGGACTCTCCTCATATTATTATTACTGAAGAGGGTGATGATATCATCATGGAAGATGGTACTCAAGGAATTCCATTAGGGCGTGGAGCACAATTAGGATCTGATCACTTTTTAATTACAGAAGAATATACAAACCCAACACACAATGTAAATACATTTAAGGTTCAACCAATAAGTAATACATCAGTTTATAGTGGTGGAGATATTACAGTTCAAGGAGGTAATACTACAATAAATGGTATAACAACACTTTCGGGAACAACAACTGTTAGTAGTAGTACAACTTTAAATGGAGTAAAAACTACAACTGACTTTGTTAATGAATTGGAGGTTGGAGATAAAATTTATGTTTCTAGTGACTCGACTAAGTTGGCAAATGTTACTGCGATTACGGACGCCAATACACTTACAACTAATGTTGCTGTGGGAGACGGCTCTTCTCAGTCCATTTATTTAAGAACTAGTTTCAGTAGTGATTTTTCTGCTAATGATATGATTACTTTTGATGATGAACAAGCATTTAATGTTTCTGATGGAGAATTAAGATTAGATGCAAATATAACAGGAACAACTACAGCATCTTCATCAAATTTAATTATTTCTATGCAAGTTACTAATGCAACTGCCAATTTTTCAGCTGGCAAATCCATTTCACAAGCATATGATAAATTTTCATTTGAATTGATTAGTACATCGAATGTCAGAACATTATTAGACTTCACAGGTACCCGAGGATTTATTGAGGGGGAAACGGTTTATCAAGGTGATTCATTGGCTGATTCTACAGCCAATGCTTCAATTGAATTTTATTCTGATAGTAATAATTTATTATTAGAAGAGTCATCGGGCGGCGATCCAGTACACTTGGAATTGGAAGGTTATGTGTCGGGTGATATATTACAAATCAGTTCAACAGCAATCGCTCTTGCCGATTATAATGTTACATCAAACAGTTCTATGACCATTTATGGAGAATTTGCACGATCATTCGCAGATAGCACAAATGTCGTAGGAGAGGATAGTGGCGCAACGCTTTCTCTTTTGAGCCATAGAAATATTGATTTAGAAATAGATACATTTTTTCTGGATGATTCACGATTTACTATAGAAACAGGTGGTTTGTTATTAGAAGATAGTAATACAACAATATCAAATTATTTGGTTAATGAAGCAAATAGTGCTTCAGGTAATATAGTTTCATATGATTCAAACGCTCAAACAGTATTGATACATTCTGGTACGGGAACATTTCTTGCCGGAAATACTGTTACTGAAAATGGTACAAGTTATACCGCAAATACTTATTCAGCAACACCTAATGGTATTATAGGAGTGACAACAAAATTTGATGAAGAAGTTGAAGTGGGTGATATAATATCACTTTCATCAGATACTAGCGCAATAGCAGAAGTAATTTCAATTAGTAATAGCACTTTAATGGTGGTTAATGCTAATTCTATGGGAGATGGTACAGCAAGCACTATTGATATAGATAGTGAGCCCTTATATTTTATTCTCGAAAGTACTATAAGAGGCAATACATCTGCTAATGGTGTTAATGATGGAGTAAAAACTGTTACTGCGATAGGATCAACATTTGATGAAGACTTAACTGCTGGTGATATAATTTCACTTTCTAGTAATACATCATTACATGCAAATGTTACAGCTGTTACAAATAATACTACATTTACTACAAACGTTGCTCTTGGTACAGGACCCGTTGTTGGTGCCAATCAAACTTTTGTAAGAATAAAAGAACATAGATTAGATTTGGAATCTAGTAATACTACTCTTACATTAAATAGAAAATTCTCAATGGCAAATATATTTTTAAATGTTATTGATACTGATGTAGATGCGGGTAGATTCCAATTAGAAACGACAAGTGAAACAGAATATATGCTTTTTGAAGAATTTACAATATTAAATAATCAGGTAGGTAAAAAGAAAACATCCGTATAAAAGATTATAAATATCTGTATAATCTTTATATAGCAGAAGGAATTAATGGCAAAAGTTATTTCGGGAAATTTTAGAATACACAATGCAGAGCAATTTGTAGAAGCTTTAAGTGAAACATCTGCTACAAATTTGTATATGTTTATTGGAGGTCCTGTTGTATGGCCAGATGAAGCTTCTCCGCCGACTCCTTCTGATTCTGTGGCTAATACATCATATGCACATTGGCGAGATATGATTTCCGCCAAAAAGTTAGATGGTAGTGATGTATCACAGGTTGTTAAAAGATATAATTGGACAACAAACACAGCTTATACTGCATATACTGATACTAATGCTGATTTACATTCAAATACTTTTTATGTTGTTACAACAAGTGATCATGTATATAAATGTGTACAAAATAATATAAATAGTGGTAATTCAACAGCCCAACCAACAGGCACTAGTACAAAAATTATTGAAACTGTTGATGGTTATAAATGGAAATATTTGTATACCATTTCACCTGAAGCTAAGCTAAAATTTGTGACTACAGATTATATTCCCGTACAAAAAGTGGGTTCTATAGATGATGGTTCTAATCAATTTGATGTTGAAGATGTATCAATAGATGGTTCTATTGATATTATTAATAAGACCGCAAATGGTACTTCATTTTTATTTGATGAAGGAATTTTGGCGAGTGTACAAAATACTTCAGTTATAACTCTCGCAGCTTCTGCAAATACTACTGATGGCATTTATGTAAATTCAACAGTTTATATAACAAACAATGCTTCCCGAGGAGAACAATCTGTAATTAGTGCATATGATGGAGCACAAAGACGGGCGACTTTAGTAAATGCTTTTTCAGTATTAGCGAATACATCTAGTGGATATCAACTTGCTCCAACGGCTAATGTTAATGGAGATGGTTCGGGCGCAAAGGCTAGATGTGTTGGAAATTCTAGTACACAAGTAACTAAAATTGAAATAACTAAAGTGGGAAGTAATTATACAACAGCAAATGTTACAGTTTATGGAAATTCTAGTCATGGTTCTGGTACAACGGGAACTGTTATTATAGGACCTCCCGGAGGTCATGGATCTAACGCTCCTATAGAATTGGGTGGTCATTATGTTATAGTAAGCGCCAGATTAAGTGGAAATGAAGATAGTAAATTTACCACAAGTTGTGATTATAGAAAAGTGGGTTTATTACGTGATCCTAAACAATATTCTAACTCAGAAGCGTTTTTCACGGGATCACAAGCAGATCAAGCTTTTACATTATCATTAACAGGAGTAACAGGAACTTTTGGATTTCCGCCAGCAACGGCAAATGATGAAGTTATATATCAAGGAGGAACTTTAGGTACCTCTACAGCAAATGGCACTTTTGTTGATTTTAGAGATGGCACCTCAATTAGGATAACGGATGTTTTAGGAACTTTTGTTGCAAATAGTACAGTTAATACAATTACAGGAAATACTTCCGGCGCTACAGCAACAGTTAGTACAATTACATCACCAGATATTAAACGATATTCTGGTGAAATTCTTTATGTAGAGAATAGGACAGCAATTACACGGTCAGAAGATCAATTAGAAGACATAAAACTTGTACTAGAATTTTAATATTGCTGATAATTTAGGGAAAACAAAATGGCTTTAACGACAGATTTTAATGTAACTCCATATTATGATGATTATAGTGAAGATAAGGATTTTTATAGAATTCTATTCCGTCCTGGGTATTCTTTACAAGCAAGAGAGGTAACCCAATTACAAACCATACTCCAAAAACAAATTGAACGTAATGGTTCTTATCTTTTTGAAGATGGTCAAAGAGTGACAGGCGCTAATATTACACTTGATACTGATCTTAAATCCGTAAAACTACAAGATGCCTATGAAGGCACCGATATTACTGCAGATAATTTTTCTGGGCAAATTGTTACAGGAGGCACTTCAAGTGCTAGAGCATATGTAGTAACAACAGATGAAGCTACATTAGGAGAATATGATACCCTTTATGTACAATATTTGGATGAAAAAGAATTTTCAAATAATGAAATTTTGACAACTGAAGAGGGTACAACATTCCAAGCAAATACAATTACCACATCAGAAATTGCCGATGTCGCGGCTGCGAGCGGGAATACAACACCCTCTTCTAATTCATCTATTGTGAGTATAGATGCGGGTGTGTATTTTATAGGTGGGTTTTTTGTTAGAGTAGCCGCACAAACATTAGTTTTAGAAAAATATTCTAAAACGCCTTCATATCGTGTAGGTCTTGAAATTACTGAATCATTTGTGGATTATAATGATGATAGTTCATTACTCGATACCGCGCAAGGCACGGAAAATTATACGGCTCCTGGATCAAATAGGTATAAAATTGTAGCTTCTCTCGCCAAGAAAAATTTAAATCAAACAGATCCAATTGAAAATGCGGCTGATGAAAATTATCTTGAATTGTTTCGCCTTAATAATGGAATAAAACTTGTTACAAATAAGTATCCGGGTACTACAGAATTAGAAAAAACTCTTGCAAAAAGAACGGAAGAAGAAAGTGGTGATTATACGATATCTCCCTTTGAATCAGAAACTACGTATCATAGAATAAGTGGTACTACTAGTATAAATGGAACAGTAACTATTACTGGTTCTGGTACTGCATTTTCTGATGAGTTGGCAACAAGTCAAACAGTTTTTGTTTCAAGTAATACGGCGGCCACCACAACAGTTTCCGCCATCGCAAATAATACTCAAATTACTACTGCTGCCACTTTGGGAGATGGTACAGTTCAAACAATTGGGCGAGAAGCAGATTTTTCTATTGGTATTAGCGGAGGTAAAGCATATATCAAAGGTTATGGATATGAAAGCCCCCAAACAGATTATGTAACACTTTCTAAGGGAAGAGACACTTCCAACGTTTTTGGTGAAACAATTACTCTTGATTATGGTCCTTATTTCAAAGTAAGAGATCCCAATGGTTCATTTTTGTGTGATGGGGCAGGGGCTACAGGTCAAGAAGCCAATTGTGAGATTGTAGATTTACACATGGTAAAATGGCCAGTTGATGGTAATTATGTGTTTAGTACAAATACTACTCATGCCAAAGCGGCTATTGATACTACAAGCGCTGCAACCGTAGCCAATACAAAAATTGGAACCGCAAGAGTTAGAAATTTTCAATATTCTGCGGCCGGTGCAAATGCCAAATCTTCATATATTGGTAGATTAGATTTATTTGATATGAGATTCAGTAAAGTAGCGGGAACTTGTGGGGCAGCTGTAGCGAATGTTTCAGTAGTAAAACTTGCCACTTCTGGAGCTAGTTCTTTTCCAACTGTTAATTGTTTATATAATTGTACAGTAACGGTTAATACAACTTATTTAGGATCAACAACAAGTGATACGAGAAGAATTACTCGTTGGTTTGGGGCAAATGTGGGAGCAACAGATGCAATACCATATGGTGTTGACCATGATGCAGATGGAGCGATAGAAGCCGCTAGTTCATATATGGCTTTACTTGATTCACCTCTTTCACAACAAACACAATCAGATTCTACATATACTGTTCAATTTAGTGCCAAAGATATTGAATCAGTAGTTGTTGTTGCTACCGCAGCTATTACATCTGGAGTAAATGTTGATCCAACAGGTAAGGTTAATAGTGATGAAACAGCAAATACAAAAATATTTAATGTAACAGATTTACATAGGTCTTTATTATTTCCCGTTGAAAAACAATCTCTAAAAACTTTACTTCCTACTGGTACTACAAATACAGTATATACAGCAAAAAGATATTATGATGGAGTTACTGTAAATTCTACTGGTGGTTTTTCAATACAAACAGACCAAAGTAATGAAAGATTTTATCCTGGGACAATAGGAGTTGTTTCTCAAACGGATATTAAACATCAGATAGTTTCATTATCTACTAGGTCTGCCGGAACTATGGCGGCTGGTCAATTGGTGGATTTTTCAAATGCTTTAACGACTATAGGCGCAAATAGTGGTAATGGTAGAACAATGACAATCAGTACAACATCTACTGTTGCTGATACTCTTACTTTTGATTCTGCAAATACTACAGAAACAGCATTTGCTGGAACTACAGATATTATTACAACTGTTATTGTTCAAGGAGCAGATGCAACTGCTACAGGTATTGCTCGGAAAAATCTTATTAATGGTAATACGACCGTAGTTAATGCCACACCATCAAATACTCATATGGCTAATAATGGGCAAATTCATATGGGGGCCATGGGAACTTCAAACACCGCTTATCCTCCAGTTACATCTTCAATCGGTTCAAATAATTCATTATTTCTTGCTGATATTAAAAAACTTAAAGTTGTAGTAGATTCTCTTGATAAGACTGTTGCAATTACTAATGCAATGTTAACCGCCGCTTATACTTCTGCCGGAGGTGGTACATCAAATACACATGATATTACTTCTAATTGGATATTGGACACAGGGCAACGTGATAATTATTATGATTATGGAAAAATTTCATTAAAACCAGGTGTGACACCTCCAAGCGGACAGGTTATGGCAGTAGTTGATTATTGGCAACATCATGGAGATGGTGCATTTATGGTAGATTCTTATACTTTTGCCATATCAGGTAATGCTGCACATACAACAAATACTGCATATACAGAAATTCCTTCTTATGTAAGTTCTACTAGTGGAGAATCATTTGAATTAAGAGATATGATAGATTATCGCCCACGTAGGCATGGATATGAATCTGGTGCAGGTAATGACATTACGGCAACGGCAAATGTATTCGCTCCAAAAGTAATTCCTGCAGGTAACTTTACAGCAACAACGGATTATAATTATTATCTTCCTAGAAAAGATAAAATTATATTAACAAGAGATAGAAAACTTAAAGTTCTCAAAGGTATATCTTCTGATGCTCCTCAATTGCCAACTGATGATGAAGATTCTATGACTTTATATTCTGTTGCAATTCCGGCCTATACTTTTAACTTAAATGATGTGGTAACTCAATATATTGAACATAAAGGTTACACTATGAGTGATATAGGTGAGTTAGAAAAGAGAATAGAAAGATTAGAATATTACACAGCAATGAATTTGTTAGAAAAAGAAGCAGATAGTGTTTCACTTACTGATGCTAGTGGAAATGACAGATTTAAAAATGGTATTATGGTTGATCCATTTGCCGGACACTCTATTGGAGATGTGTTTGATTTGGATTATTATTGTGCAATGGATTTTAAACAAAAAGAACTTACTCCAGGATTTAATGCAGATACGTATTCTTTAGAATTTGATGATGATACTTCAAAAAGTAATAATTGTGTTCAAGCTGGTGGTTTGGTTACATTGCCGTATGATCATGCATCTTTTATTGATGTGCCATTAACAGGTAATACGGAAAGCAAAAATTTTCAAAAATACCTTTCTGTGAATCCATTCGCAAAACAAAGTTATGTTGGTTCTTTAGAACTTGATCCACCTGGTGATATTTGGTATGATTCTTCTAATCGGGCTTCTGTAGTAGTAAATTTAGAAGGTCAAAATGATGGCTTTCTTAACATTATTTCTTCTAATGGTCATGGTACAATGTGGAATTCATGGGAACGTATTTGGTCAGGAAGGCTACCAGAATCTTCAGAAGAAATTAAAAAGGGGTCCAGAGATTTAGGTAAAAAAGTTAAAAGCAAAAGAGAGACAACTGAAGTTTCGTTGAAGAAAACAGGAATTGCATTAAGATCCGGAGAATTGCCTGAAAAAATTATTAAATTGGTTGGAAATAAATTAGTTGATGTTAGTGTAGTTCCATATATTCGCCCACAAACAATACGTTTTGTTGCTAAAGGATTGAAACCTAATAAAAATGTTTATGCTTTTTTCGATGGTATAAACATAACGGCTAATGTTAAACAAGCAACATCGGCTACTCTTTCTGAAGTTAATCAAGACAATGTATTTAGAACAACTAGTGGTCATCATGAACAAATTACTATACAAGGTACGGGAACTAATGCTAGTAATACAGCAAATGTTTTATTCATGAATGATAGAACTACAGCTAATGGTTGTACTATAATGTATGTTGAAGAAAGTACTGCTTTAGCATTTTCTTTATCTTCTATTGTTAAAGGAGATAAATCGGGAGCCAATGGAACAATATCTAGTACTCCTACTTCATACCAATATGCGAATACTGAACTTCAAGTAAGTGCTGAAGGAGTTGTCGCTGGTGTTATCAGTATACCTTCTAATAAATTTCTTACTGGTCCGAGATTATTAAGATTAACTGATGATGTAGATAATAGCTTGGCTTCTACATCATCTGTTGCTGAAGTACAGTTTCATGCAAGTGGCGCTACACAAACAAGAATTGATGGATTAGTTTCTACTAGACCCCCTATATCAAGGAGACAAGACCCAACAGAATTAACAATTGCAAAATCTGCTACAGAGGCTAGACAATCTACATCAACAAATTTTGTATACCCTATGGCACAAACATTTTATGTTGATAAAGATAATTATCCTTTTGGTGTATTTGCTACACGATTACATTTATATTTTTATTCTAAGGCGTCAACAACTTCTGGTTCAAAAACACCTATAACTGTATCATTACGACCTGTATATAACGGCAAGCCAAGTTCATCTGTTATTATTCCATTTTCAGAAGTAACAAAGTGGACGGGAGGAGTAACAGCAAATACTTCAACACCAGTCCCAGTAACTACGGCGGTAACAGCAAATAATACTGTTGCTGGTGAGACTGTTGGAGAATTTGCTCCTGATATACGTGGAAATTCAATGACAGGTAATATGTCGAGAGAGGATAGGGGTTCTAAAACAGTATTTGAATTTTCATCTCCTGTATATCTATTACCGGGGGAATATGCGTTTGTAATACAATCAAACGATCCCGCATATAAATTATATGCATATGATATAGGATCTAAACATACAGGAACAGATAGAAAAATTACAAAACCAAAGGTTGTTGGTTCGTTTTTTAAACAACATAATGCAACAGAATGGGAACCAGAACCAGCTGAAGGTTTAATGTTTAGACTTGATCGCGCTGATTTTACTTATGGATCGGCAGCTAATGTAAGTTATGCCAGATTTAAAAATGCTGTAAATAGTGCAATGGGATCCACATCTAATACAAAGATGGATGTGATGAAGATCATGACTTCAGAATTAAATTTTGCAAATACATCATTTACATATAGTTATGATTCGGCTGCCAATGGTACGGCATATGCAGAAGAAACTGCCAATTATAAAGATACTATTACTAGTAAAAATATATTTTTAGAGCAACAACAAGCAATACAATATATTACAAATTCTACTAATACACATTATAAAAATTCGTTTACAGTCAATACGGTAATGACTACTTCTAACACTTATGTATCTCCTGTAATTGATGTACATAAAATGGGAGTTGTTGGCGTTGAATATAATATCAATAATGGTTCATTGGCAAATTCAGATATAAGAATTACCAACCCAGGTACCGGATATCATGATAGTCGAGTAGGAGGAAATACTACACAATTCGCGACAGCAGATGCTATAAGTGGTAATACTTCTGTATTTACTGTTTCTTCTCCCGATATATCTGGTGGTACGACGGCAACTATAGCAGCTAATGTTTATTTAACTGGTACTACTAATGTATTTAATCAAATGGCTGTTGTTACTGCTGGATCTGGTTATACAGAAACTCCAACTGTTACAGTAGTTGGAGAAGGAGGTGGTTCTGCCGGTTCTGCAGCAACAATAGAAGTTGTTGGTGAAACAAGCGCCTCAGGAGGAAACAATAAAGCGCGGTATATTTCAAGAAGAGTTGCACTTCAAGAAGGATTTGATGCAAAAGATTTAGTTGCTTATATTTCTGCCTATAAACCATATAATACTAATGTTCATGTATATTATAAAGTTTCTAGTAAGGAAGATGCAGAAAACTTTGAAGATAGAAGTTGGGTTAAAATGACCCAGGATACCGCAGCTGATGTTTATTCTGCTGATAAAGAAGATTATAGGCAATATAAATTTGTTTCATCTGATGGTAAGATCGAATATTTAAACACTGCGGGAACAAGTTTTGAAGACTTTTCTACATTTGCAGTTAAAATTGTTTTGACAATGGATCGTAGTTCACAAAAGAATTCTATTAATGTTCCTCGCATAAGGGATTTAAGAGCCATTGCTGTAGCAACAACATCGTAATAAGATATGTCACAATTAATAAAAACAAATGATCAACGTTATGTTCGGGACGAGTATTCAAATGCCTTATTGGCCACAGACCGAGAAGCGTTAGAAAAAAATCTTAAACAGATTAAAACAACAAATGAATTAAAAGCTGTTTCTAAAGATATAAATATCATGAAAGAGCAAATAAAAAATTTAGATATGTTAAAAGAAGACGTTACAGAAATAAAAAATTTGTTGTTGGGGTTAACCGAGAAAAAGGATCACTAAAATGGCTATTTCACTTGCAAATGTTGAATTAACAAATACTTTTGAGATTTGGAGAACTAGAACAAATGAGGCGCTTGCTACATTAAATGGTTCGACAGAAAATAATACTGCGAATAAATTGATACTCCGAGATACAAATAGAAGTTTTTCAACTAATGCAATAACAGCAAATTCCATCTCTGCAAATATTTCTGCTACTAAACTAGTTACAACTGGTAATGTAACGTTTTCTGGCGCAACTGTTGCTGATTTGGGCACCGTAGCTACAATAAATCTTGATGGTGGTACTATTGATGGCGCCACCATAGCCACTTCTGATATTACAGTTGGTTCTGGAAAAACATTAACAGTTAGTGGAACAGTTAATTTTGCTGGCGCTACAGTAAATGATTTGGGTAATATTACTACTGTAAATATTGATAATGGAACAATTAATGACACTACTATTGTAGTCGGAGGATCCGATACATTTACTTTAGATGGTGGTACAATGGACATTAGTTCAGGATCCATTACTGGTGGTGCCGCCATGGCTTCTTTAGATATTAATAGTGGTACTATTGATAATTGTAATGTAACAATGAATACAACTTCAACTCTTACGACAAATAGTGGAGCTGTGTTTGGTAAAGATGTTACAAACGCCAATGTTGCTATAGGGAATTTTCCTGAAGTTACAGGCGCAACAAGAACAGCAACTTCTTCAAAATCTCACCTTCATATTAGAAATGACCACGCGGCAGGAAGCACAACATCGACAGCTAACGGAGCACTTATAACAGATAGTTTATTAATGTTAGAGGGTAATACTGCTGGGGCTACTCTTCTCGCAAATACTACTTCTAAATGTACTGTGGCGTTTGGTGATTCTGCTGATGCAGATATTGGTTATATTAGTTATAATCATGCAAATGATTGTATGACTTTTGGTGCCGGAGCCGCAGTTGGATTACATATTGATGATGCATCTGGAGGTTCTGTTATGGTTCCGGGAGCAGGGGCAACCGGCGCTTTTTCTGGTAAATTACACGTTAATGTGGGATCTTCAGATGCTACAGCTGGGATTTATATTGATTCAAATGATGCTGATAAAGTAGCTTTGGATATAGCGGCCGCTCAAACAACTGAAAAGGTAGTTAATGTTACAGCATCTGCTTTAACATCAGGATCAATGCTTTATTTGGATGATACTTCTAATGATACTACCGCAAGGAAGGGTGTTCAGATTATTCAAAATCATGCAGATGCCGTGGCTGCCCAAGCATTATATGTACAATCAGATGGTGGTACTACAGGAATAACATTAGATAAGAATTTTTCTGATGTTAGCGCTAATACAGTTAAGGGATTATATATAGATTTTGATCAAGATGCTTCATCAGGAACTGCAACTATTTCTAATATTGGAGTTGATCTAGAAGTAAATGGTAACGGAGGCGGTACACTTACCTCAACAGGTATGGATATAGATGTTGTGGGAACGACATCCGGAACAAGTAAAACAATCGGAATGGATATTACAGTAGGAAGTGCAGATACTAATTATGCATTAATTACTTCTGGAGGTAATGTCGGTATTGGCACAGCAACTCCATCAGATACACTTACAGTAACGGGAACAATTACAGAATCTTCATATAGAGGTATTAAAGAAAATATACGAGATATAGACAATCCTCTACAATCTGTATTGTCATTGAAGGGAGTAAAATTTGATTTTATTGAAAAAATAAGGAAAGGCGCAGAGAATCAAACAGATATTTTGGGTCTTATCGCCGAAGATACATATGATGTATGTCCCGAACTTGTAAGTACAAATGAAAATGGCGAACCCATAGCAATTTCATATTCCAAAATTTCTGCTCTTCTTATTGAAGCTATAAAAGAACAACAAAAAGAAATAGTTGAATTAAAGAAGAAAATAAACTAATTATTATTTGGTCGATTCAGGCGAAACGGTAATTACACCCTCACAAATTCTCTCTTTTGTTACATTATCAGATTGAGTATATTCTACACCAAATACATAACGCCCTGGTCGGACAATAGTGGTGTTTGCTGTTTGAGTTGCATTTGCGGATATGGTTACATTAGATCCAGTAACACTTGTTGTAAATGTAAAAATATTATTTGAATTTGACGTATAATGGGAAGTAGCCATTTTAGCAGCACAACTACCAGAACTTATTGTTACATTTGCATTATTAGCATTTTTTGCAGTAACAGTTTTTTCAAAATTACATCCTTGATCTAAAATATAGTTGATCGTCTGTTTTTTAATAGATAATGCCACAAGAACTCCTCCAATTTAGTGGTTTCAAATTTCTCCTATTATTTATAATAATACTCTCTCATCATTTTATACACCTCCTGACAATTTAATAAATACTAAATATAATTAGAATATAGACCTCTATTAATAGGAGCATTTTAAATGAGCGCTACAAAACCCGCCAGTAGAGTAGAATTGAGAGATTACTGTAAAAGGTCCCTTGGTCATCCAGTAGTAGAAATTAACGTAGATGAAGACCAGCTTGATGATAGAATAGATGAAGCATTGGAATATTGGAATGAATTTCATCATGAGGGGACCGAAAAAATCTATCTAAAACATCAAATTACAGGTTCTACCTTCGCAATTTCTGCCAATAGTGGCACCTTAACAAAAGAAGAAACTATTACAGGTGGTTCCAGCAATGCGACCGCCAAATTTTGGTCCCAAAATACTACAAC
>Ga0098035_1000412_pt1 | contig 21617 bp, 19 predicted proteins | sample 3_EtaG_FD_75046 | JGI IMG/M metagenome (GOLD analysis project Ga0098035, IMG submission 75046) | Marine viral communities from the Subarctic Pacific Ocean - 3_ETSP_OMZ_AT15126 metaG | ecosystem: Environmental > Aquatic > Marine > Oceanic | place: Pacific Ocean | collected 2015-01-07
CACAGGATGCGCGCGCGAAATTCGGGCCGTTGCCGACGGAAGTTTTCGGCAGTACGGAGACCGGCGGTATCGCCTCTCGACAGCAGAAAGATCCGCGCACGCCGTTTACACCACTTCCTGGTATGCAGACCCGGATCGATGAGCAAGGGCTGCTCAGTGTAAAATCGAACTACACTGATGATGAAGACTGGGATGCTACCAACGATATCGTTGAACTGCTTGAAGACAGCAGCTTTATACTGGCTGGGCGCGCCAACCAGTTCGTCAAGATAGAAGGCAAACGCATTTCTCTTGCCGAGGTGGAAAAATACCTGACCCGGTCAGAATTTGTGACGGATAGCGCGGTGTTTATCCTCAAGGACGAGAGGGAAACTCTAGTCGCTGTGGTTGAGTTGAGTGTGCCCGGCTGGCAAGCGCATCAGGAAATAGGAGCCTTTCGCCTGAGCCGGGTCCTTCGGCGCGAACTTTCTCCAAACCTTGAGAATGCGGCGCTGCCGCGACGCTGGCGCTTTGTGAAACGATTGCCTGTTAATGCACAAGGCAAGCGTCAGCAGGCGGCAATGAACGAACTATTTGCCGGTCCCGGCGGGGCGAACTAGACTGTGCCGATCATGACTGTACATTCCGAAACAAAATGGTCCGACGGCCGTAATTTCCCTGAAATTCGTGCAGAGCGGCGAGACGGCAATATCATTGAGCTCGACCTGTTTGTGGGCGCGAATCTATTCCAGTTCCAGGGCCATTTTCCGAACGAGCCGGTGCTGCCCGGGGTTGCCCAGATTGATTGGGCGGCACGGCTTGGGCAACAGCATTTCGGGATTAATGGGCCGATTGCGCGTTTGGGCCAGCTTAAGTTTTCGCGGCTTGTCGGGGCAGACAGTCTTCTCCACCTCCGTCTGGAATGGAACAACGAAAAGCAGCGTCTTCTCTTCTCCTACCGGGAAGGGGATGAGACCTGCTCTTCGGGTTATTTTGAACTGTCGACGCAATGAGTTTTTCTCTCGCGGCCATTGTGCCGAGCTATAATCATTATCGTCATATCGGCAGGGTGATTGAGGCCCTGCAGGCGCAGAGTCTTCGCATTTTCATCATCGACGACGGCAGTCAGGAGCCGGCGAAATCTGAGCTCGAAAAATTTCATGATCCGGCGCGGGGTGTTACTCTCCATAGTCAGTCTGAAAATGGCGGAAAAGGTGCCGCTGTAATGGCGGGATTTAATCTTGCCGCGGCCGAGGGCTTTACTCACGCCCTGCAGATCGATGCAGATGGGCAGCATGACATTGACGCCCTGCCGGCCCTCATCCAGCTTGCGACAGTCCATCCCGACTCGCTCATCAGCGGCCAGCCGATCTATGACGAGACAATCCCCGCATCCCGGAAGTTTGCCCGCTGGATTACGCATATCTGGGTCTGGATCGAGACGCTTTCGACGACCATCACGGACAGTATGTGCGGATATCGTATTTATCCGCTGGCCGCTGCGACCGAGGTTATCAATCGTGAACAAGTCGGGCATTATATGGACTTCGATACGGAGATCATGGTGCGGATGTATTGGCGCGGCACCCCGGTCCGGATGCTACCGATCCATGTAACCTATCCCGAGGACAATATTTCCAATTTTCGTCTCGGGGCAGATAACTGGCTGATCACCAAGATGCATACGCGGCTTGTGTTTGGAATGCTCTGGAGATTACGGGAGATTCTACGCAACCGACGACGTGGTCCGAAGGAGCCGCGCCATTGGGGCCGAGTTAATGAGCGGGGCGCCACACTCGGCCTGAAAATACTCTTTGCGTTTTATCGTATAGCTGGTCGACGGTTTTGCTGGTACGCGATGCAGCCGGTGCTGCTGTATTTTTTTGTGACCGGCCGGGAACAGCGGAACGCGTCCCGCATTTACTGGCGGCGTCTATTTGCCACGCGAGGGAAAGCGGAGGAGGCAAGCCTGCTTGAACTCTGGCGGCATTATCGCTCCTTCGGGTCAATGGCACTCGATAAGCTGGCGGCCTGGCTCGGCGATATTCGCAGCACCGATATTTTGGACGATAATCTGGGCGAACTCGACAGGCTGGCAGTGCGTAAACCCGGCATCCTTGTGGTGACGTCGCATTTAGGCAATGTGGATATCCTGCGCGCGGTCGGCGCTGCACGCGGGATTGATAATATTACCGTTTTTGCCCATACGCGTAACGCCGTCCGGTTTAATCACATCCTCAGTAAGGCTAATCCTGCAGCGACCGTCGATATCATGGAGGTTCAGGATATTGGCCCCGCTACATTGATCGAGCTTGAAGAGAAATTGGCGGCCGGTAACTGGATAGTCATTGCCGGCGACCGGATACCGCTGGAAGGCGGCAAACGCATCCGCAATCTGGATTTTCTGGGGGCACCGGCCCCTTTTTCGGAGGGGGCGTGGATTATTGCCGCCTTGCTGGGCTGTCCGGTTTATGCGCTTCATTGTCTTCGGGATGGAAAGAAGTACCGCATCCTGTTTGAGAAGATTACTGATCGTGTCATTCGGCGGCGGGCGCCAAATGACGGTCTGGAAGCACCGATGACGGAATATGCGCGGATCTTGCAGGAAAATTGCCAAGAATATCCGGAACAATGGTACAATTTCTATGACTTCTGGGCTATTCCGAAGCAACAACTTGAAACAGATAAGAATCTCAAGGAAACAACATGATATCCGCAGACATTATCCTGAAATGTCAATTTTATGATCTCGATCCGATGGGGATTGTCTGGCATGGAAATTATGCGCGTTATTTCGAGCAGGCACGCTGCGCGCTTCTGGACAAACTGGATTACAATTATGTGCAGATGAGTGAAAGCGGATTTGCCTGGCCAATTGTCGAAATGCGCATCAAATATATCCGTCCCATCCGTTTCGGCCAGGAAGTGCGGGTGGCGGCTGATCTCGCTGAATATGAGAACCGTCTCAAAATCAACTACGAGATTACAGACCTGCTTACAGGAGAGAGGTTGACCCGGGGATTTACAATTCAGGTGGCGATTGATAAGAACTCGGAGGAAATGTTGTTCCAGTCACCGCCAATTCTGTATCAAAAAGTTGACGCTCTGTTGTGTTAAAAACGCTCCGCCTGTTCATATTTGCCCTAGTTATTGTGGCCGCGATCCCGGCCCAATCGGCCCCGTTGACACTGAATGACGGGGAAGCCGTAATGGGCCGGTTTGAGCAGGCCCGGTATTTGCGTGGCTTCGACAAGCCGATTCTATCAGAAGGGGAATTTTTTCTGCTGCCGCGATCGGCGCTCATCTGGCAGACGGAAAAACCGTTTTTCAGTCGGATGATCATTGATGAAGAGGGGCTCAGTCAGGCTATAAAAGGCGCAGAAGTGACGCGGCTCAGCTTCAAGCAGTTTCCGGGGTTTAAGTTGCTGCGCGATACTCTCGAAAACAGCCTGAGTGGGAATTGGGCGCCCCTTGAAGAAATTGCCGGAACGAAGCTTCTCCCCGCGGATGGGAAATATTCACTCCGTTTCTCGCCAAAAACCAGCGGCCTGACACTGCCCTTTGCTTACCTTAATTTCGAGATAGGTGATTTTCTGGAGTCGGTGGAGATCGTGAAAAGCAATGGCGACCGTGATGTGATCACTTTTTCAGAGCAACAAGTGGCGCCGGCGGCGGACGTCAGGGCGAAGGCTGAAAGCAGCAAGGAAAAACAGCCGTGAACCGCGCGGGCCTGTTGATTTATCTCGCCTTGCTATGCAGCGCCGTGGCGATAATCGGCTGGCGTTTGCAGGATGGACTGCCGCTAGATACCAATATCGTAGCTATGCTTCCCCAGTCGGAGGATGCGGAGTGGGTCACCCGGGCCGAAGCGGCGGAACGGTCTCAAGGGTCAAACCAGTTGATCGTCCTGGTCGGTCATCAGGACTTTGAAACCGCCCGTTCTGCGGCGCTTGACCTCGGCAAGATGCTGGAAGAAAACAGCATCGTCAAATTGATCCAGGACCAGCCGCAGCAGTCGACACTGACAAGCTTGAACGAGTTACTTTTTCCCCATCGCAAGGGATTGCTTGGGGAGGGGGATCGCCGTCTGCTTGCCGCCGGGCAAGAGCAGGTGCTTGTTGATCGGGCGCTTGTACAGATACTGTCCCCGCTTTCCCTGGCAGATGCGGAATTGATCCGGCGCGATCCCTTTTTGCTGCTGCCCAACTACATTGCCGCGAGTACGGAAAACAGGTCTAAACTCCTCAGTCGCGCTAATGTTCTGGCCATTCAAGAGAGCGGAAAATGGTTTGTTCTGGTCCGGGGAAATCTCGTTGGAAATCCGTTTGACAAGGGATTTCAGTCGCGTGCGCGCAGTGTCTTTGATGACGCGGGGGGCAAACTCGAGAAACGCTACGGAGATATTCAGCTCCTGAAAACAGGCGCTGTTTTTTATGGCGAGCATGCCTATCGGCAAGCGGAGGACGAGGCCGGCTTTATCGGCATGATTTCCCTGATTGGCATCGTTATTCTGAACTTCCTCGTTTTCCGGAGCTTTCAGCCTCTCGCGCTCAGCCTTCTGGCCATCGCCTCAGGCATCGCGGGGGGGCTGGCCGTCACACTCTTGTTCTTCGGGTCCTTGCAGCTTCTGGCGCTGGTATTCGGTGCAGGACTGATCGGCATTTCCGTAGATTATGCGTTCCACTATTTTTGCGAACGCTTCAATCAGGCCTCATCCGTCCCGGCAGCACGCGCACGGGCGATCCGATCCGGCCTGACATTGGGGCTTGTGAGTTCGGTTTTGGGCTTCATCACGCTCGCCCTTACGCCATTTCCGGGGCTACAGCAGATTGCCCTGTTTTCCGCCTCCGGCCTGACGCTTGCCTATCTGACCGTTCTTTATGCCTTTCCCTATCTCGATCGCTCGACACCCTTTCGTCATGGCGAGAAATATCTCAAATTGTCGATGTTGCTTCATGATTTCTGGTGGCGGGCAGAGACCCGGAAATGGAGATGGCTGTTCGTGGCGCTTCTATTGATCGCGGGGGGGCTTGGCGCGATGCAGATTACCGTCGATGATGACGTTCGCCGGCTGCAATCGCTGCCGACGGACCTTCAGGCGGAAGAACAGGCGATCCGCCATCTCGCCGGTATTGAAAACCAGACCCACCGGTTCTTCGTGCGCGGGTCCAATCCGGAAGAGGTCTTGCAGGCCGAAGAGGCGCTTGCGCTGGACCTGGAGGCATTGCGGGCCAGCGGGGCTATCGGCAGCTATCGGATGATTTCCCAATTCGTACCCTCGAAGGCGCGGCAGCTTGAAAACCAGGCGTTGGTTGATGATGTATTGATGCCGCGTCTTGCCGAACATATGGCGGCAATCGGGCTGTCCGGTGCATCACCCTATCAGCAGGCCGAAAATGTCCTGACCGTAGATCAATTCACGGACGCCAATATGCCCGGGCTGTTCTCTCACCTGCGGGTCTATAAAACACCAGGAATTGTGGTTCATGCTGTGTCGCTTTCCGGGGTCAAGGATACGGCACGGCTCGCAAAGCTTGCCGAAAAGTCCGAGAATGTGGCCCTGATCAGCCAGGCTGATAGTCTCAGCAAGACTTTTGGCGCCTATCGACTGCGGGCCCTGATTATGCTTGCGGTTGCCTATGTCGTCGTCTGGGTGTTCCTGTCATTGCGTTACGGTTTTGTCGGCGCGTTCAAGGTCATGATCCCGTCGATGGCGGCGGTTGCCCTTGCGCCCTGCCTGATTGCTCTGATGGGGGAGCCATTTACCTTCTTCAATGCCATGTCCTTGATGCTAATTTTCGCCATCGGTCTTGACTATGCGCTCTTTAACCGCGAAGCCACAGGGGATCGGCAACGGCGTGCCATGCTGGCTAACGGACTGTCGACAATCTCGACCCTGCTGGCATTCGGCCTTCTGGCGTTGAGCGAGACCTTTGCGATCCATGCCTTCGGGATCACGATCCTTGTCGGGATCACCCTGGCGTATATTCTGGCGCCGCGCGCTGCCGATCTTGAGCATCCAATGACGGAGCCTTTGTAACATGACAGTCAACACCGGTCATTTTGATGTAATCGTCATTGGGGCGGGCCCGGCAGGGGCGCTGGCGTCTATACGTCTGGCACAGGAAGGACTTAAGGTTTGTATCCTGGAAAAAAGTACGTTTCCGCGGTTCGTCATCGGCGAAAGCTTGTTACCGCAGTCCATGGTGTTTATGGAAAAAGCCGGCTTGTTGCCGCGGTTGGAAGCCGCGGGATTTCAGTACAAGGACGGTGCCAACTTCTCTGACGACAGGCGGTTTAGCTCGATCAAATTCTCTGATAAATTCTCTGAAGGACCGGCCAGCACCTATCAGGTGGAGCGGGAAAAATTTGATGCCCTTCTTGCTGATGCCGCCGTCGACGCAGGCGCTGACCTTCGGTTTCAACAGGATGTGAGAAGTGTTGAATTCGATCAGGCGGGCGCGGTGATCGCCGGGGAGGGGCCGGACAGCGCCTTTCGCCATACGGCGCGATTTCTTGTAGATGCCAGCGGGTATGGCCGGGTTCTGCCGCGACTGTTGAAGCTGGACGCGCCGTCGGACTTTCCGGTACGTCATGCGTTGTTCACCCATGTCGAGGAACAGTTGTCAGACCGTCCTTTCGATCGCAACAAAATCCTGATCACGGTTCATCCTACTTGCCGTGACATCTGGTTCTGGCTGATCCCGTTCGCGAACGGTAAATCCTCGGTGGGTGCGGTCGTGCCTCCGGAGGAACTTCAGAAATATCCCGGCAGTGCCTCGGACAAGCTCTGGGCCATAATTAACGAGACGACGGAATTACAGGATCTTCTGCAGGGGGCGAAGGAATTGCGACCCGTTGGTGAGATTTCGGGATATTCGTCGAAAGTATCCCGACTTGCCGGACCGCAGTTTGCGCTCCTTGGCAATGCCGGGGAGTTTCTCGATCCGGTGTTTTCCTCCGGCGTGACGGTAGCCTTTAAATCGGCGGACCTGTTGATAGACCCGTTGATGCGCCAGTTAAACGGCGAAACCGTGGATTGGGAAGCAGACTTCGCCCAGCCGCTTCAGCTCGGGGTGGATTGTTTCCGTGTTTTCGTGGAAGCCTGGTATCGGGGCGATCTGCAGGATATCATTTTCAATCCGCCAAGCGATGAAAACCCGATCAAGCAGATGATTGTTTCCATATTGGCAGGATATGCATGGGATGAGAGAAACCCCTTCGTGACGCAGGGCCGACGGTATCTGGACATGGTGGCACAACAATGCGCGTAAGATATTTCCTGCTCCTCTTCCTGATCGGCGTGACGGCCTGCGCGGCAGCGCCGGAGCATGAGGCCGATTTCGCGCCCTGGCAGTTGCCGGACGGACAGCCACGTGAAGTTGTCCAGATATTGAGCGGTCGTTATGGGGAGACCCCCTTCAGTTTGCAGGTTCGCATGAGCCTGACAGAAGAGAAAATGCAGATTGCCGGGTTGGATCAATTGGGGAGGCGGGCTTTTGACATCCTCTGGGATGAGAAGGGTGTGCGGACCGGCAAGGCGGAATGGGTGTCAGAAGATCTGGACGCCATCGATATCCTGAAAGTCATTGTTGCCACCTACTGGCCGGAGAATGACCCGATGCAGACGCGGGTGGCGGACCGCGCGGCAAATCTTGAGACAACATATCAGAGCGTTCGCGAAAACGCCTGGAATGAAACGGTGCAAATCCGAGACCCGTCGGCGGATTATGAATTGACTATCGTTTCCTATGAGTTGGCCAAATGACGGAACGCTATTATCTCAATGCGCTCGGCATGATCAACGCGCTCGGTTCGGGAAAGGCGGCAGTTAAATCCCATCTTTTCGCCGGAGACACCTCAGGGATGCAATGTCAAGGTGGCTTCCTGCATGATGAGACGGTTATGGCAGGCGCGGTATCATGTCCTTTACCGGCGATTCCTGAAGAACTTGCTGGATATGACAGCCGCAATAACCGCATGCTACTGGCCGCACTGCAAGAGATTGAAGGCGAAATACGCGCGGCTATCGACAAGTTCGGCCCGGACAGGGTCGCGGTCATTCTCGGGACCAGTACGTCCGGTATCAGTGATAACGAGCCCGGCATCGCCGAAAAAGTCCGAACCGGACATTTCCCGGAGGGCTTTGATTATCACCGGCAGGATAATGCCTCTCTCGCCCTGTTTGCGCGGTCCTACTTCGGCCTGTCGGGGCTGGCCATGACAATTTCCACGGCCTGCACCTCCAGTGCGAAGACGCTAGCCTCGGCCCGGCGGATGATAGCCGCGGGTCTTTGTGATGCGGCGATCGTGGGGGGCGCAGACACGTTGTGCCGCCTGACGATGAACGGCTTTGCCTCACTCGACCTGCTGTCTCCGGTTCTGTGTAATCCGTTCAGCAAAAACCGCAATGGTATCAATATTGGAGAGGGGGCCGCCGTGTTCCTGATGAGCCGGGAGCCGTCGCCAGTAAGTCTTGCAGGGATCGGGGAGACGTCTGACGCGTATCATATGAGTACCCCGGACCCGGAAGGGCTGGGCGCCTTGACGGCCATGCGAGATGCGCTGGATCAAAGTGGCCTCGCACCCGAGGATATCGCCTATCTCAATCTTCATGGCACGGCAACGCAATTGAATGACAGTGTTGAGGCGAAAGCTGTCTATGAGCTTCTAGGCGCGGTGCCTTGCAGTTCAACCAAGCCATTGACGGGCCACACACTCGGCGCGGCTGGTAGTACGGAACTCGGCTTCCTGTGGCTGGCGCTACAGGCGGAGGAAGGGATTTTGCCGCCTCACATCTGGGATCATGAGGTTGATCCCGATTTGCCGCCGTTAAATCTTGTGGAAACGGGAACGAATGTTCCCGATGCGCGCGCGATGATGACAAATTCCTTTGCTTTCGGCGGGAACAATATTAGCGTCATCCTCAGTAAAGAGATGGAATGATGCAAGCCTGCCCCTACGACATAACGGAAATTCTCTATCATGCACCGCCGATGATCCTGATTGACGGGGTGGAAGCCTATGATGAAAACACGGTTGCGTCCGTTGTGGAGATCACGGCGGATAGCCCGTTTCTGGAGGATGGCTCTGTCCCCGCCTATGTCGGGATTGAGTATATGGCGCAATCCATCGCCGCCTACAGTGGTATCAAGGCGCGCAACGCAGGAGAGGAAGTAAAAATCGGCTATCTGGTGAGTAGCCGGAGTATGACGCTTTCCTGCCCGGCATTTTCGATTGGCGACAGGCTTCAAATAAAAGTTGAGCTGGTTTATGACGAAACGCCTATGGCGGTCTTTGACGGAACGATCCACAGGGCGGAAAAAATTGTCGCTCAAGCTCGCCTTAATGTATATCAACCCTGAAAATTTCGCGTGAGAATGAATGCAGAAAAGATTTCTAGTAACAGGAGCGAGTGGCGGGATCGGCCGGGCGATTGCGCTCAAGCTGGCTCAGGACGGCTTTGAGATTGTCGCCCATTGCGGTCGCAATCATGACGCCGGTCTGGGGACCGTTGATTTGATCGAAGCGGCTGGCGGCCAAGCCCGATTGGTTCAGTTTGATATCTCTGATCGTGACCAATGCCGCGATATCCTGGAGGCGGAAGTCGAGGAATTCGGCGCCTTTTACGGCGCAGTGCTGAATGCCGGCATAACGCGAGATACGGCCTTTCCCGCAATGACGGATGATGAATGGGATGCCGTTATCCACACCAATCTTGACGGATTTTACAATGTACTGAAACCGATCACGATGCCGATGGTGTCGGCTCGAAAGGGTGGGCGTATTGTTGTTATCTCCTCAGTTTCGGGGGAAATGGGCAATCGCGGGCAGGTCAATTACAGTGCGTCAAAAGCGGGCCTGATCGGCGCGGCGAAATCGCTCGCGCTGGAGCTTGCAAAACGGGAAATCACGGTCAACTGCGTGGCGCCGGGGCTGATAGAATCGGCGATGACGGACGACCTACCGATTGAGGAGATTATGAAGATGATCCCACTCCGTCGTTTGGGCGATGTAGATGAGGTGGCGGCAACTGTCTCCTTTCTCTGTTCAGATGGCGCGGCCTATATCACGCGCCAGGTTATCTCCGTAAACGGAGGGATGGCATAATGCAGCGAGTTGTCGTGACAGGTATGGGTGGGGTTACTTCCCTTGGTGAGGACTGGCCTGCGATCTCCGCGAAGATGCGCGACGGGGAGACGGGAATCCGGCGGATGGAAAGCTGGAATTTCTATGATGGCCTCAACACCCGCCTTGCAGGCCCCGTGGAGGGGTTCGATATCGATAAGCGCTATTCGAGAAAGGCGCTTCGCAGTATGGGGCCTGTCTCGAAGATGGCGGTCTATGCCACCGAACGGGCGCTGGAAATGGCGGGCCTTCTGGAAGATCCGGTCCTGAAATCCGGAAAAATGGGGGTTGCTTATGGTTCCTCCTTCGGGAGTACGAAACCAGTTGTCGCCTTTACCGATTTGATGCGGGATGGGCATTCCCGCGATCTGTCCGCAACCAGCTATGTCAAGATGATGAGCCATACGACTGCCGTCAATATCGGTGTCTTCTATGGGCTTTCGGGGCGGGTTATCCCGACATCAAGCGCCTGTACGTCTGGCAGCCAGGGAATTGGCTATGCCTATGAGGCGATCAAGTATGGATTGCAGGATCTGATGGTGGCAGGTGGCGCAGAGGAACTTTGCCCAACCATGGCGGCGGTTTTCGATACGCTTTATGCAACCAGTATCAAGAATGATACGCCACATCTGTCACCGCGCCCGTTTGACAAGGACCGCGATGGCCTGGTGATTGGAGAGGGGGCGGCGACCCTGGTGCTGGAATCCTATGATCATGCGGTAGCACGCGGTGCGACGATACTGGCCGAGATTGTCGGTTTTTCAACAAATTCCGATGGGCGTCATATTACCAACCCGACACAGGCAACGATGGAAGTCGCCATGCAGGGTGCGCTTGATAATGCAGGCCTGTCTGCGTCGGACATTGATTTTATCAGCGGTCACGGCACGGCGACGGAACAGGGGGATATTGCGGAATCCCAAGCCACAAAGAACGTTATGGGCAACAATATCCCGATTCATTCGCTGAAAAGCTATTTCGGGCATAGCCTCGGTGCTTGTGGCGCGATTGAGGCGTGGCTCGGCATCGAGATGATGCGGGAGGGCTGGTTTGCGCCGACGGTCAATCTCGACACGGTCGATGATGCCTGTGGCGATATCGATTATGTGATGGGACAAGGACGCAATGTTGCCGTCCGTCATTTGATGAGCAATAATTTCGCGTTTGGCGGGATCAACAGTTCCCTGATTTTCAGGAATGCCGCAGAACTTTGAGCTAGTGAACCGGATTGGGATCGAGTGAGATGCCGGGTAACGCCGTATTCACGGTGTTATAGATAAATTCCGGCGGATCAACAAAACTCAGCCCCACGATATGGCCGTTCTGCCAGACAAGCGTGCAGTTGAAGGCGCCAAAGCGGGGGACTTCGAGAATAACATCATTGGTCGGCCGGAAATCCTGTTTGGTCTGGAACCTCGCGCCCGTCACCGACATATCCCGCACAACGCCAGGCACCGTCTGCTCGTTGCCCATCAGGCGGGCACCCCACAGGAGGGACAGCTTGCCATTCCACATGACCGTTTTGCGTTTATATCTCCGTTTTTCTGCCCCGGATTCCCCGGCGTCATTTAAATCAGAAATCGTTCCACCCAATCCACTGCTACCTGTGAAATTACTATAACGAGAAGCCAGTAAATCGAAAAGAGATTAATATGGATTAAAAAACTCGCCTCAATTTAAGCCAAAACTGCGGCAATTTTAATCCAGAATTACCGTGACTTGGCGGCCGGAGACGTCATATTCGCCCTTCACGAACTCCTTGTTTGCATCGAACCAGAGTTTGGCTTCCCAGTCGCCGGTAAAGGTGAATTTCTCCGTCTTGACATTCTTGCCGCCGATTTTGATTGTGTCTGCCGCTTTGGCAATCTTGACTTTCAAAAGGTCGAAATCGACGATGTTGAAAAGGAGGGTATTATCCGTGATGTTGTAGTGCCAGGGGGAGGTGGGAAAAGCGTTCAGCGGCAGGGTCAGGTCCTTGCCGTTATAGGTCGCCTGGAAATCTTCCGCGTTGCGGTTGAGAGAGATTTCATGGGTCGTGCCATTGTCGTCGGTTTGGCCTTTCATTTTCTGAAGTTCACCGCCTGTCCATGTTTCATTCAGGTTCTGGGTAAACCCATAGACCTCCATACCGAGGAATGAGACAGAGGCGTTGGCGCGCATTTCCTCGATTTCACCCTGCTCATTGCGAATGGTCGTCAGATGCACCTGACCGATCTTGTCAGATTTAAGATAAACGGAGGCGAATTGGCTTTTTTGAGTCTGATCGGCGACTGCTGCGGCGGGTGCCAGGGCGATCAAAACCAAAAGTGTTAAAGTGGCGCGCAACATTATCCTTCTCCTTAATTGGCAACAGCATTATACCGGACGGCGACGTTTTTCCCTTTGGAATCGGTGAATACTAATATTGTATATCAATGCCTGGGTTTTCTACTAAACCATAGGCTGAAAATATTGTTGTTTCCCTTCTTTTCCGCGCTTTTTATTGGGCCGTGACCTAGACTCTCTGACAGCGGGACATTAGGTTAAAGGTAACAGATTATGTCGCAAAGAACGAGCTTTGACCCATACCCGGGGCGCATTTCCGGGCTATTTCCGAGAATTTGACACTTGTCTCTCAGCCATATCAAATATGTTTGTTTGTTGATCCTGATGGTGATCGCGCTGCCGATGGCGGGTGCGAAACCGATGGCCGCGGCCGAGACTGTAACTACGTCCCCCGGTGAATTGGACCTAACTTATGACGTCAAGATAAATGGCGCGCCCACAGATTCCATCTTGGATCTGATGGAGCAATCCTCTCGCCTAAAGCAGCTCTCAGACAAACTTCCACCGAGTTACGCCGCGTTGCGCCGTCGTGCGGAAGTCGATGTTGAGGGATTTGAGAAGGTTCTCCGGTCGGAGGGGTACTACGCCAATGAAGTGGAACTGAGGATTGACAACAATCAGCAGCCAATCGCGATCACCTTCGATATCACGCCGGGACCGCTTTTTCGGATTACGAAGTTCGATATTCATTTCTCGCAAGGCAAAGACATTCCCACCGCGCCAACGCTGTCTGATCTTGGTATCGAGATCGGGATGCCAGCTCGTTCGGAACCCGTTGTCGATGCGGGCACACAAATAGTAGTCGATCTTGCCAACCGCGGATATCCCGACGCAACGGTTGCGAAGCAGGATGCCATCGTTGATTTTGCGACTGATGCCATGGAGGTCACGCTGACTATTGATGCGGGACCCCGCCTGTATATGGGAGAACTCGAACTGGAAGGACTCGAGAAGGTCGATCAGGAATATATCCGCCGGCTTGCCGAGTGGCAGCCGGGCAAGCTCTATGATAACCGTGTTATTGATAACCTCCGGCGGCGTTATTTGCGAAGCGGTCTGTTCGACAGCGTCCGCGTAAAATCCCGAGAGAAAGACCAGCCCGACAGCAGCGTTCCAATCACTCTTGTCTTTGCCGAGAGGGACCGGCGATCGGTAGGCCTGGGCGCAAGTTACTCAACCAGTGAAGGGCTCGGCACGCAGTACTACTGGGAAAACCGCAATTATTTCGGAGAAGGGGAGAAGATTCGCGCTGATCTTACGATCGCGGAAATCCGCCGCGAACTGAAGCTAACCTTTGTAAAGCCCAACTTCGTAAAGATCGACCAGAATTTGAATGCGAATTTCGACATCCGCAATGAAACCACCGATGCCTATGACGAAGAGGCGGTCTCCGCCTTTATCGGGCTGGACCGGCGTTGGCGTAAAAAGTGGGTGGTGGGTGCCGGCGTTTCCGTTGAATATGCAAAAATCGACGATAGCGGCGTGACCGAAAACTATGCCCTTGGCGGCCTGCCGCTCACGGCGCGCTATGATTCAACGAATGACCTTCTTGACCCGACGAAAGGGCGGCGCTTTGGGGCGTCGCTGGTGCCTTACCTCGGACTTAATGAGAACACGCCCGACTTCATCAGGTTCGAGATGGATGGCTCCACCTACTATTCCGTACTGGAAAATGATCGCCTAGTTCTCGCGGCTCGGGGCAAGCTCGGCCTGATGGCAGGCGACAGTGCCGGGGCAATCCCGGCAAACAAGCGCTTTTATTCTGGCGGTGGCGGTTCTGTACGGGGCTATCAATACCAGACAGTCGGCCCTCTTGATGCCAGCAATGATCCCATCGGCGGGCGGTCGCTTCTTGAGGTGGGTTTCGAGGCGCGAACCCGCATCACCGACAGTATAGGAATTGTTCCCTTTATTGAAGGCGGCAATGTCTATGAAAGCATGGCACCTGATTTTTCCGGAGAGTTTCTCTGGGGCGCCGGGCTTGGGTTCCGCTACTATACGGCAATCGGGCCGATCCGCTTTGACGTTGCGGTACCGCTGAACCCGCGCAAGAATGTCGATGATCCCTATCAGTTTTATATCAGTATCGGTCAGGCATTCTGATGACGCGTAAAAAGCTTATCGCGGCGGTGTTTTTCACGCCCTTCCTGATCCTGATTCTCGCGATTGCAGGTGTTTACGCGTTCTTGCAAATGGACAGCGGTCGCACGCTGCTGATCGCACAGATAGAGAAGGCAGCCTCAACGCCCGGCGAGTTTGAGCTGCAACTGGGGCCGCTTGAGGGCAATATTTTTAGCGACTTTTCCCTGCAGGCGGTGCGTCTTCGGGATGCGAAAGGGGAATGGTTGAGCGCGGAAAATATTGCAGTCTCCTGGTCGCCGCTCGATCTCATTTCAGGCACGCTCTCCATTCACGCGGTAACCGCGAAAACTCTTACTGTGGACCGACAGCCGGAATTTCCGCCGTCCGCCGATGAAAGTGAGAGCCCGGCGGGCATGCCGTCACTGCCTATTGATATCCGCCTGTCGCGGTTTGAGGTTGCCGAGATAAAAATCGCGGAACCTGTTGTCGGGCAAGCGGCAGACCTTGCCCTGCTGATGAATTTTAACGCCAAAATCGACGATGTTATTCACAGCGAGATCAAGCTGACCGAATTGAACGGGCCCGGCACCCTTCTTGCCGGTGGGGTGGATTTCGACCCTGTAAGTGACACTCTGTCCCTGGACGTCAAGCTGGACGAACCTGAAGGCGGGATTATTTCGCGGCTTCTGGCTTTGCCCGGCTACCCGGCAATCAAGGTTGACCTCGTAGGCAATGGTATTCTCAATGCCTGGCGGGGACAGTTGAGCGCGAGTGCAGGCAGGCTGTTTGACGCTGATTTCGCCATTGCGACGCAAGGCGCAGAGAAAATAAATATCGAGCTAAAAGGGGGCGGCGCGCTGGATCAATCGCTCGCCGCTGATATTCCGCTGGTCGATGACTCGCGGATTTCTGTTGTTGCTTCCCTGATCTTCGATACGGTAACGACCGAAGTAACTCTTTCCTCTGCGAATATTGAAAATGCGGTCCTGCGGATGCAGGCAAGTGGCAAGGTCAATCCCTCCAACGAGGCCGTCAATCTTGAGGTGAAAACGACGTTGCGAGATACGGCGCCCGTAAACGATTTAATTGCACCTGCGGCTATAAGGGAAGGGACGCTGAACCTCGATATCCTTGGGACTTTTGACAAGGTAACGGCAAGTGCGATATTGACCGCGCGCGACCTTGATATCGATAATAGCCTTGCCGCGAAGTCGCTAACAGGTACTTTCACTTCCGAACTTGATCTTGCCCAGTTGACGACCGTGCCCCTTACCGGCTCAGCAGCACTCGTCAGCCTATCCAAGCTTCCGGAGGAGATTGTGAGCCTTGTCGGTGAAAATCTCGATATTGATTTCGAACTGGGTTATGGCGTTGAAAATGAAAAGCTCACCATTCATTCGCTGCGTCTCCTTGGTAAGCATATCAACGCGCAGAGCCACGGCGAACTAAGTCTGGCGGATCTCGGCGCAAGTGCCGATATCTCACTTAAGCTGGATGATCTTTCGCGTATCGCACCCATGAAAGGGGAGCTGCGGGCCGACCTAGCCCTTTCAAGTGCGGATGTCAGTAAATCGCTGACTGGTCAACTGAATACCCAGACGGTCAATCTTGACTTGGGAGAACCGAACGTCACATCCCTTGTCGGAACCGAACCAACGCTGGCGCTTCTGGCAGATCTGGATCTTGCGACGGAAATGCTGTCCTTTTCAGATATCAAGCTTGTAACAAAAGCTGGTGACGTAACAGGGAACGCGACTCTGCCGCTCGCCTTTGATGCGCTCAATGCGGAACTGACGGCCAATCTGCCGAAACTGGCCAGTTTAAGTGACCTTGCGGGTTCACCACTTGCCGGAAATGCGAAACTCACGGCGCGGCTTTCGGGCGCACCGGAGAATCCGTCCATAAAGGGAAATATTAAAGCGGCTGATCTCAAGGTTGACGGCACCTCGTTGGGAGTTTTTGAGGCGACCTACCAGGCTTCTGCGCTGGCGACATCACCGGTCGGGGATTTCACCGCACAGCTCCGTCATGAGCGTTTGACGGCGGATGCGGCCGCAAAGTTTTCGTTGCCCGACTATAACCGTTTGGAACTTGCCGATATCGTTCTGTCTGAGCAGAAAAACCGGATCACCGGCAACGTTGCCATTCCCTTTGACGGCACTCCGATCGAAGGTACTGTGAAAGGAGAGATCCCGGATCTTGCCCCGGTTGCGGCGCTGATAGGGGAGAGCGCTTCGGGGTCGGTCAATCTTGACGCAATTCTTGAGAATGGCGGGGGAAAACAGTCTGTCCAGGCCTCGGTGACCGCAAAAAACCTTAACTCGATTACGGCAGATCTCAGTATTGAAGCCGTCTCGGCCGACCTTGTCGTAACAGATGCACTTGGCACACCGGCTCTCACGGCCAATGCCAAGGCCGGCACTATCTCTGTCGCCGGGCAGAGCCTGAAAGAATTGACGGTCAACGCGACGGGAGATTTATCCGGTCTCGATTATCAATTTGATCTGATGCGTGAACAGGAACCGGAATTGAAACTTGCCGGGAATGGCACGCTGGGCATCACTGAGGCTATGACCAAGTTGCGTCTGGTGTCGCTGGACGGGGTCTTGGCCGACAGAAAGATTGAGCTGACCACGCCTCTTTCTCTCGAACTGGAGGGAGAGAATATCAATCTTGAAAATTTTGCGCTTGTACTTGGTGCCGGAAAGATCAGCGGGTCGGGGCAATTAAAAGCCGATGCGGCGCGGGCGAATTTAAGCTTTAGCGATCTTCCTGTCGACCTTGTGACCCTTGTTGATCCGTCATTCGCCTTTTCCGGAGGCCTCGATGGCGACGTGACGTTGCGGATAACAAAAGGATCTCCGGCAGAGGGGGATGTTTCCATCAACGCCAAAGACGTAAAGCTTGTCGGCGAAGACTATGCGGAACTGCCAACATTCGAGAGTATGCTGACGGCGAAACTGAAAGCAGGGCAGTTGAGCTTTCAGGGGGATGTCAAAGGCCTGGAGGCGACGAGCATTGATGTATCCGGCCAGATCCCGTTCGATATTTCACTGGAAAATAAAAATATACTGGTTAATGAATATGAACCGGTCAAAGTAGATTTAAAAATAGATAGTGATATCAACAAGATATGGCCTCTTCTTGCATTGGATACGCAGGTAATGAAGGGGCATCTTGTCGCAAATGCCACTGTCGGCGGGACCATTTCCGCGCCTGAAATTGCCGGAGAAGCGCAACTCAGCGACGGCTATTTTGAAGAAGTTGAACAGGGTACGATCCTGAGAAAAATTGACCTGAAGGCGGAGATATCCGACGCCGACACTCTCAAACTGGACGTAAGTGCGGCCGACAGTCAGGGCGGGACCGTGACGTCATCGGGTACCATTGATTTTGCCAAGCTGACAGAGCCGGAAATCGATCTCAATGTCGCGCTTTCCAGTCTTCTGGCCATTAACCGTGATGATTTTTCACTCATTACAGATGGAAATATCGATATCAAGGGCAATCCCCAGCGCCTTACCGTGGAAGGTGAGGCAACAACACGGGAGGTTGAGATCAATATTGGCGGCTCCGTTGCGCCGAATGTCGTTGACCTGAAGTATGAGGCAATTAACAAGCCTGGCGAGACGGTCAAAGAAAAAGTTAAAGAAGCTGAGCCGTCAAAAATTGCCCTTAAACTGGGACTCGATTTGCCGGGCCGGGTGTTTATTCGCGGCCGCGGTCTTGATTCTGAGTGGAAGGGCAACTTCAAGATCCGCGGCACGGCGGACAAACCGGTTATCGAGGGATTTGTGAGTCCGGTGCGGGGCCAGTTCACATTTGCAGGCAAGAGCTTCAAGCTGACGGAGGGCGAGATTTCGCTGGTGGGCGGGGAAACCATCAACCCAGAACTGTCCCTGAAGGCGGTATATACCGGGCCAAATGTCACCGCTGTGGTAACGATTTCCGGCACGGCCTCCAACCCGAAGATAAGCTTTTCTTCACCCGACGGACTGCCTCAGGATGAAGTGCTCGCCCAGGTACTGTTCGGGAAATCTTCCGGCAAGTTGTCGGCGGTGGAGGCAGTGCAACTGGCCGAGACGATTGCCGCTCTCTCGGGTAAGCTCGGAAGCGGGGGCGGAATTACAGGATTTGTGCGCGACACCCTGGGTGTCGATGTGGTGAGCGCCAGCACGAATGAACAGACCGGCGAAGCCGAAGTGAGTGTCGGGAAATATGTCACGGACAATATCTATGTTGGCGTTGATCAGGGAACTCAATCCGGCGGCACTCGCGCCAAGGTCCAGATTGAGCTGACGCCCAATATCTCGGTGGACAGCGAGATGGGGCAGTCGACGGACAGCAGTGTCGGCATCTTCTGGAAATGGGACTACTAGTCTTGGCGGACTAACAATACTGCCCGGATTAAACCATATTTCAATTTTATTCTTGGTTGTTACAGTAACAACAAGCTTTTGCGGGGTTTTATAATGACGAAAAGAAGCGCGGCGAAAACTCAATGGCAGCCGGGCAAAACTGCGTTGGTTTGCATTCTGGCACTCGGGTTTGCCGTTGTCGACATTGTGCCGGTCAAAGCCGATCCGCCGCCCTGGGCACCGGCGCATGGTTATCGCAACAAGCATAAAAACAAGAACAAGGGAAAGAACAAGACTTATGTCGTTGCACCCGTGCCCTTTGGAATAGATACGGGTAAATGTAATCGCGAACTTCTGGGCAGTGTGCTTGGCGCGGCAGCAGGTGGCGCGGCTGGCTCGCAAATCGGCAAGGGGGACGGCAAGCTCGTGGCGATCGCGGGCGGCACCATCATTGGCTATCTATTGGGGGGCGCCATCGGTCGGAGCATGGATGAAGTTGACCAGAATTGTATCGGCCAGATCATGGAACATGCCGAGGATGGGCAGGACATCATCTGGAACAATCCGCAAAACGGGGCTGTCTATGAAGTGAGTCCTGAACGTACCTACCAGCAGAATAACGGCGAGTATTGCCGCGAATATATCGCGGAGTCAGATATCGGTGGCAAGAAGCAAACGACCTATGGCACCGCCTGTCGACAGGTTGACGGAAGCTGGAAAATCAAAAGCTAAGGCACCGTGACCGTTTTTCACTAGGTATCTTTTCTCTGCTTGCTATGATGGTGAAAAATAAAAATAACCAGACTGAGAAGAGGGACTTCATGAGTTACGAATTCATTTCCGTCACGACGGAAAACCATGTCACGCGGATTACTTTCGAACGGCCGGAGGTGCTGAATGCCATCCACAAGCCAATGCATGATGAAATGCAACGCGCGCTGGATAGTTTCGCCCAGGACGACGATCAGTATATCTGCGTCCTGAAAGGACGCGGGGACCGGGCCTTTTGCGCGGGCAGCGACCTGAAGGCGATCGCCGCGAGCAAGGATCCGAAGGCGCGGCAATATCCCAAGAATGGCTATGCGGGCCTGATAGAACGGTTCGATCTGAGCAAGCCCGTTATTGCCGCCGTTGACGGGGTGGCGTATGGCGGCGGGTTCGAGATCGCGCTTGCCTGCGACATCATCATCGCGACAGAAAATTCCCGTTTCGCTCTGCCTGAACCGCTGGTCGGTGCGGTGGCGCTTGGCGGCGGCCTTCACCGGCTCGCCCGGCAGATCGGCCTGAAAAAGGCAATGGGGATGATCTTAAGCTCCGACAGCGTGGATGCCATGAAGGGGGAGGAACTCGGCTTCGTGAATGAGGTGGTGGCGCCCTACGCGATGGAGGAGGCGATTGACCGCTGGTGTGCACTGATCCTCCGCGGTAGCCCGCATGCCATCCGTGCCTCCAAGGAGACGGTAATGCGCAGTCTGGACGAGCCGTCCCTGGAAGCGGCGATGCTAAACCAGAAGTCTTATCCGGCATTCAGCGCGTGGTATGAATCCGATGACCGGATCGAGGGACCGCGCGCCTTTGCCGAAAAGCGGAAACCTGACTGGAAAGGCAAGTAACGGCTCACGGGTTGTGTGAGGGGGGCGCTTTAGCCCTCCGCCCGTTCCCACAGCAGGTGATGCTCATAGGTGTTGCCCGAGGAGGTCGTTTCCGGCTTGGTCTTGAGCAGGACATTTTCCCCCTGTAGAACCACGGTCCGGATCAAGGGCCCGTCAATCCAGTAAGGGACCGTCGCCACGTCAACGTCATGAATGACCTGGTCACCCTCAATGCGGAAGTTACCGCCATAGGCGAGGCAGATATCGGGGCTGGCGGCTGTTTCCCGGGGCTGGTCCGCGAAATCGCGCCGCATCAGAAAGCCACTCATCCGGCCTTCGGTGGTGTAGATGATCTGGCCCTTCGCATCCTCGCCCATCGGATAGCCGGCGGGTTTTCCATTCTTGAGGCTCTGCCAGCTTTTCAGGATCCAGGTACCAATCAGGTCATCACGGGTAATCATTGGAAATTTCCTTTTCTTGTTATTATCTAGGCAAGGTAGCAGTTTGGTGCGCGTGGCAAAAGCTGTAATATCACATCTCAACAACCGGGAGTGCGACATGTTCAAAATCAAGCATATTGATCATCTGGTCCTGCGGGTGCGGGACATCGAGAAGATGATGGATTTCTATATCAAGGCGCTTGGCTGCACATTGGAGAAAACCCAGGAAGACATCGGGCTGTACCAGCTTCGCGCCGGATCTTCCCTGATTGATCTGGTGCCTGTTGATGGCACGCTGGGCCGTATGGGCGGGGCGGCCCCGGGAAAGGAGGCGCGCAATCTCGATCATTTCTGCCTTTCCATCGAGAATTTTGAGGAGGAAGCCATCCGTACCCATCTCAACGCCCATGGCATTGACCCCGGTGAACTCAAGAGCCGCTATGGCGCCGACGGGCAGGGACCATCCTTCTATATGAGTGATCCCGAAGGGAATGTGGTGGAACTGAAAGGCCCACCTACAAAATGAGTATGAAAAGATGTTGGGCGGCCTTGCTGATACTGATCGGTGTGGGAGTATCGACCCCGGCAGCGGCGTCTGAACCGCAAGCCGAGAGCAACGAAGCCGCCATACGTGAGGTCATTCAGGCAGCGGAGGCCGATTGTAAGAGTTACCAGAACGGCAAGCTGATTATGACGAAGAAAGCCTGGCCGCG
>Ga0098035_1000414_pt1 | contig 21510 bp, 21 predicted proteins | sample 3_EtaG_FD_75046 | JGI IMG/M metagenome (GOLD analysis project Ga0098035, IMG submission 75046) | Marine viral communities from the Subarctic Pacific Ocean - 3_ETSP_OMZ_AT15126 metaG | ecosystem: Environmental > Aquatic > Marine > Oceanic | place: Pacific Ocean | collected 2015-01-07
CGGCGATCCCGACGATGAGGTTAGTTACACTGACCCCAAAACAGGTGAAACATCTTTTGAAGCGTGGGTTTGGCACCCGAAAACAGAGAGGGAAGAAGAGGGGTGGTATGTACACGGTTCCAGCAGAGACCCTAGAACGGGTCAGTTGCTTAAGGGCCGTAAGCATCGAACTTGGAAGCAGCTAGAAGAGCGTGAAGCAGAACTGGGCAACATCATCTACAAAGATCCGGGGTCGGGGAGATATTATTCTAGTAAATCCGAAAAATGATGAACCCCCGCGTCATAGATTCTTTGGTTGGAATGGCAGCACCCACAATGGGTCTGATAACCAGTATGCAGGAACAGTTTGAATACTGGCTGCGGATTGGTTCACTGCTTGTGGGCATTACTGTGGGACTTGTGTCCCTTTATCGCGTTTTAAGGAAATGAAGATTGGATTATGTGTGGGCCATAGCCGCTTGGGGGACCAAGGGGCCTATACTTCGGGGGATTATATCCTGTCTGAATGGGACTTTAACCGCGATCTTGTGCGCCGTATTGGGCATGTACTAAGCAACCAGCACGGGTGGGCTATTGAGGCAGAGTATGAGATATATGACCAATACCCCGTTCGAAGTTATACGGGGGCCATAAATTACATCGCCCGAAAGATGCAAGAGGATTATGTGACGGCGGCTATTGAACTACATTTTAATGCCGCTACCCCTACTGCACATGGTCATGAGTGGCTCTATTGGCACTCAAGTAACACAGGAAAGAAGCTGGCTACAGTGCTCCGTGATACGATGGAGGAGGGTTACCCCAATATGAAATCGCGGGGCATAAAACCACGCGGCCCCCGCCAACGCGGATCTGCCTTCTTGCGTAAGACACATTGCCCCGCTGTTATCGCGGAACCGTTCTTCGGGTCTAACTTAGTTGAATGGTCGATGATGAATAAAAGCCGTGATAAATTAGCGGGGGTCTATGCCCGTGCTATACTCGATTTTGTAGATGGATGAAGCTCCCAAAGTCCATCCATATCGCGGGAGTTCCCGTAAAAATTATTCAGGAGGATCTGAGTGACGAAGATAATCTCTCCAAGGGGTACTACGGGTATTACTCGGACGAGAGGAGAGTGATAGTCATTGAGCAGACCCTTAGCCCGAAAGTGGCAAAAGCGACCATGCGACACGAAATGCTCCATGCGTCTCTCGCCTTGTCCGGTCTGAATCGTTTGGAACGCTTTGAGGAGGAAGCGATAGTGAGGTGTATGGACTCCATCTTTTTTCCTGCGTGGGAGCGCTTTTTAAAACGACTCAACTTTTGAATGAGCCAGTTTCGGCAACTGAAGAACCGCTTTGTTTTGTTCCATCCCACTGAGGAGGATGTTGCAGAGGCTTTTCGTCGGTCCCAAGCTTTAGGCATTCCCCCGAATTCATACACGCGCGGGGTTGGGCGGATGACCGGATTCTTGGGGGAGGTCGCTTTTGGAAAGTATGTTAAGTTTTCCAAGCATGTTGGTGAGCAGTGTTATACTCATGACTACATGTACAATAGGAAAAAGGTGGATGTAAAATCCAAGACCTGCACAACAAAACCCCAGCTTCACTATACCGCCAGTGTGAACGCGCAGGGGGACAAGGAGTTAAAAGCCGACCTTTATTTTTTCACCAGAGTACACAAGGATCTGTCCAAGGTTTGGCTGCTTGGTTGGACTACTCTTTATCACGCAGTCAAGCGCAAGAACTTCAAACGAAAAGGAGAGACCGATGATTCGGGGTTCACTTATCTTTGTGATGGCTACCACTTACCAATTAGGTCTCTGCGCCGACCGGACTCCTTTGAGTCATCGCGTCTAGGTCGAAAGAAGGGGCAAGATTGATATTCCATATCTTGCCGCCGCCCCTCCCTTTCGATATAACGGGTCTGAGATACGGATTATTTTTGCCTGCTTCTTCCAGAGCAGCCATCCCACGCCTCACAAATTCAAGGTTATTGGACATCCCCACATTGCGGCCATTATTAAAATCGTGTACCGCTACTTGGAATTCAGTAAGTGTGCCGTTCCAATGAGTCATTGAGTCATTAAGTTCCCTGCACCGCTTCACGAAGAATTCAACGAGTTCCGAAATGGTGCTTCTGCTACTGTTGTCATAAGCAGCGTCAGCGATAGTCGTGTCGATGAAGGAACGTACCCCAAATCTACCAACATCCTCCACCTCCTTGGGGACCACCCAGTCAATAAGGAATCTGGCGAAGTAAGGCAGTTCGTCTTCGATGGTTTTCTCAAGGATGGAGTTTCTTGGGAAATCACTGGTGGCTTTGTTTCTGATACGCAAAGCCATTAGCTTATCCCTGTTGCTGCTGTCCAGTGATGGGATAACTGACAAGCTGTTGATGTCCATGTTCAGCGACATTACAACTCGACCTGTCCACGGTATGCTCATGGAATCTACATACTTGGCTTGATACTCCACACGAGGGTTGGCCACAGCGCGCTTGATTAGTTCAGTGGCTTTTCGTTGGTCCTTGAATGAGGCGGCAGATGTAGTGTCATCAATTACCCATGTTGCCACTCGCCCCAAGTCCTTGTTGAATTTGGTCTGACCCGAAAGGTAATCAGAGGCGTCCGCATACCCCCCGACTAAGCCGCTGATTACCCTGTTGGACAGAAGTGACTTCCCCTTGTTTGTCGGGCCAACTAATAACATGGCCTGCCCCTGCACAAATTCACGATCTCTTACTGATTCGTAGAATCGCTTAAGCCATGAATAGAAGTAGTGCAAAGCAGGTTGGTCCCCATTCACGAATAGTTGGTTAAACCAGTTATGCAGGAAGGGCCATTTTGATGGGTCCCCCTCCTTGTTTGGTTCAACGGGTCTGATGTTTGAGCAATTCAGAATGCGGTGGCCATTATAAGAAACCACCCTGTCGGGGGAGAAAACGATGGGGGCTATTTCGTCAATGCGGTTCTGGTTGCTGACTGTCAGTAATGCGGATTCGACTTCTGATAATGGCTGATTCTTTCGTGGTCTGGGTGAGAAGCCAGATTGCTTAAGCTCTAAGATCAACTGGTCCTTGGGGATGGAAACTGCGCTCTCATAGAGAACCTTGAAGAAGCTACGACCGTTGAACCAGTACTCATCCAGCAATCCCGCGAGTTTTTTTTCTTCGTAATCCTTTACAAACTGGGCACCGAATATGTCCCGCCACGACATGAAGCCTTTTCCGCCCCTGTCACTATAGCAAACGATGCCGTCGTCCACTACTTGGCACCCATCTCTGTTGATGCCGTCGTCAATCCAGAATAAAGGGCCGCGTGAACCCAGTTCAAAATCTCCCACCCATCGGTTTGGGAATCGGGACTCCACTTCTTCGGCTACGATATTGATCGGGATTGAGGTGTCGCTTGATTGTGGTGGGCGATCCGAAACAGATTTGGCTAAAGCGGCTTGAACTACAGTCGCAGATAGCAGGCCGTCCACCTTTACCCAATTTTCCCCAAGCTCAAAATACTGGTTGGCCCGAAGTGATGAACTGTCAAACCCCGCAAACAGTTTGTCCAGTTGGAGGGCCTTCATCATGTTCGACATGAATGTGTTGAACATGTCTGGGTCGATGGGGATAGGGTCTGTGAACTCCCAGACTAAGCGCAGGTATCCAGATTGTGTTTTGGATCTCCACGTAGGCTTTTTGTCCTTGGCGCATTTAATTTTCAGATCGCCGTCAATTGCTGCCCAGTTAACAGAGGCATCGTAATCCGCTACAACCCCATAAACTTTATGCACGGGGTTTTCATTGCTGATTCGTTTGGAGGGTGTCCTGCCTTCCAGTGCCGAATAAAACACATGGTCTGTTTTAATGTCGGCGCACCATTCCCTGTAATCTGCTTTCGTGCGGAATGATGGCTTCTGTTTGTTTACTTTACTTAAGTTAGATGTGTAATGCGCTGAGTGGTCGCGGAGATTCTTGATATAACGATATTTCATTTTTGGTAATGTGTGAGGATTTGGCCTTCCGCTGCTAAGGGTATGTCAGAAATCCATGCTGGTGGCGTGGACATGACGCCTATTGTTTTTTCCAGAACCATTTCAGCTTCGCCTTCGTCGCATTCGATGATGACTTCATCGTGGACATGAAAGATTGGCCTGATCCCTTCCGCTTCAAGCCTTAGAAGCATATCGGAAAAAATGTCTCTGGCCAGACCTTGTGACATATTTTCTGCCACGACCCCGCCCCAGAGTTTCATGGGTAGACGTTTGCCATTTCGACTGACGATGGCTTGGTGAGTGGTTTGGTTATTCTGCCTCACCAGCTTGGTTTTTCCATAGTTTATAGCGCGGCCAGATGGGAGCTTCCCTTCAAAGGGAACATGGGTGTTGTAGCACGACCTTAAAGTGTTGTTGATCTTGCGCCAGAACTTCGGGACTTTGTGCAGGCGGGTGCGGTAGAGTTGAACTGCCTCTTCAGCTTCTTTGAGTGGCATGTCGTACATCGAAGCAAACTTCTTTGCCCCAGCACCATAACCACACCCCAAGACAATAGCCTTCACCTTGTGGCGTAATTTAGGGTCCTTCGCTTTCAGGGACCCCCTGTCCTTTGACCATAGACTCATCCTGATCCCGAACGCTTCGTAAATATCTTCAGTGTCTGCTATCTCCTGAAGAGTTTCTTTATCTTTTGCCAGCCAGCACAACGTCCGCACCTCGATCTGGGACAAGTCCACCACAACGAGTCTCCTGCCTTTTGGGGCGCGGATCATGTGGCGAAGGTTCACACCGAACAGCTCCTCACGAGGAAGATTTTGCAGGTTGAGATTCCCCCCGCTTCCTGAGAAGCGGCCCGTGTGCCCTCCCCAATACATCAAGCCGCCATAGTAGCGGCCATCTGGTAAGGTAGCGTAGTCGAATGATTCCAGTTTTTTCTTGAGCGCGTTAATGCGCCTCCAATTAGTGACCGCGCCTACCCATTTGTAATTATGACTGTGTTTCCTTAGCCATTCTTGGGTATCCAGATCAGTTTTGGCGAGAGACTTGGGGGGCTCAATCCCGTGCTTGTGGCACTCTTCGTCGAACGCGGCCCGACTTAATAGGGGTTTTTCCCCTGCCCAAGGGATTGCGGTTTCCGCTTCAAATAGTCTCTGGTTTATTGTCTCCAGTTGTTTAACCAGCAGATCCGTGTCCATAGGAAGTCCTCTCTGGATTATCCTCCGGTTTGTGAGACTGATAAGTTTTTCGTGGTCTGGCCATTTATCCTTATAGTCCTGCCAGAGGCGAAGACAGAGTTCTGAGTCCTTTAGAGCGTATTCACTGACCTCTGTCTGAAACTCCTCCGACATGGTTTCCCACCGCTTCCCCGCCATGTTGTCCCGCGTGGTTTTGGATACTTCAAGATTGTAAGCCGCCGCTGTCGCGTTCTTGAGTGATCTGGGCAGACCGCAAGCTGCGGCCATGTCAGCGGTGCAGTGCCATTCGGCAGGGGTTATTTCTGGCCACCACCTTTTTCTAATGCCAAAGAGATACAGGGTTTCATCAAATGAAGCATTGTGTGAAAGCACGATGTTGCCTTCAAGAATGCCCCAATCAAAATCCTTGGGGTGGCCTACAAAAGTGTAGTTGTTGCTGACTACCGATACCATGTAGGCATCGAAGTCGGGGTGGGAGAAGTAACCTAAAGGACCCAGCCTCCTGATTGAGCAGCTTTTGTCGTAGTAGGACTCAAAGTCCAATGCGTATGTTTCCATCTAATCATAGAGAAAGCCCACCCCGATGGAAAATGGGTCGGGGTGGGCATTAAGGGTTATCAGGAGTCTATTGGTAACTCCATTTGAAGTTCCTCAGATTTCTCCAAGATCGCTTGTCGGATGACGCGCAGCTTGTGGAGCGTGAGGTCCGCTTCATTTCTTTTCTCTTCCAGTTCATCGATCATGCCTTTTAGCGTGTTGGATTCTTGGGAGAGGATGTCATTCTCTGCGGGAAGAGTTAAGATAGGAAGGTCCATTTTATGCAAAGGTTTCCACGAATGTCTTAACGTCCTCGGTTGGCTCGTCCTGATTAATGGACAGGGAGGGAGCAAACCAACTGTATTTCCCCCGACTGATCAGGGAACTTTTGAAGTCCCAGATCCGGTGTTGCATCGAAGCCTTCGGGTTGAAGGCGGCGAATGTCGCCAGACGTTTGAACGTTTGGCGGTAGGCGTCCTTCGCTACATTGATGCGGCCAATAGCATAGTTACCGTCGCCAATGGCAAACGGGTATGCAGCCTCATCATCATTATCCTTCGGTTGTCCAAACAGGAGGGTGATTTCAGCGAATTCAATTATATCATATTCGCTTTCCATCTCGATTCGATGGGCCTCCTCTTGTGAATACGCCACGCGAGGAATCTCATCGGAGTCGTATTCAATCTTCTCCCGCCATCCCTTGAGGACGGAAAGAACAGTGACGGGGACCGTCTGTTCTGCTTCAGCAAGCATATGCTGCTTATCGAGCACCACGGCCCCTAGGGGGCCGTCGATGTCGGATGTTTTCTGGACAATATTGACACGTGGGACATCAATGTCGCTAGGGGCGATGGTCATGCCGCTAGCATTGCTGGTGGCGAGTTCTGCCTTGTGGTGTTGGGCTTCGGCAGTAGCGAGGCCCTCTTCTTGTTTCTTGCTCATGGCTTCTTGTTTCTTGGTTTATTGAATTGCGATTCTAAATCGCTCTTCAAGACGTTTGATAATGCCCGCTTGTTCGCAGGCGTCAATAAAATTCAACTCTTTTTCTCGGCGTTCCCCCTTCACTGCTTGAGCACCAACAAGTTTTGCGACTTTCGCGAGAGGAAAACTGGCAGCGTCCAACAGGTCTTGGGTCTCCAGACCATGTTCTTCGGCTATGTTGGCGAAGGTTTCATTATCCATGATCTTTCTGGTGCTCCCCATCGAGCGCAGCTTTAGCCCGTCAAGTTCCACCCCGCTCTTGGCGGCGTCCAGTGTTCGTTCCTTGATACGAGCAGCCCAGTTCTCCACGATCTTGGCGATGTTGAAGAGTTCGGACAAACGCGCAGGGTCGTCAATGTTCTCCAGATCCACATCAGGGATCGTAGAGTCCAGTTTTTTTGCTACGTCGAAGACCAGCCCACCCAAAGCAGGGCAAGCGTCTTCGTGTTTGCAGAACCGACAGTACTGAGTTGGGGTGCAGTCCTTGAGGTCTATCTCCCCTTTGGCCCACTTGGGCCGAACTTCTTCGCCCTTCTTGATTACATCACTTAACTCCTGAATAAGGCCAGCTAAGTCATCACGGCTGAACGTGTGGTGCAAAGAGTCGTTATGTTGTGGCACATAAAACACAAAGACGATCTTCTCGATATCCTTGTATTTCTGGAAGGCTCCAACTGCATAAGCCTTGGCTTGCCAGTTCTTGTCAGGTGGGTCGATGATGCTGATGCCTGTTTTGTAATCAGCCATTACAGCGTCGGTGTCGGGCTCAAGAACTAGAAACCTGTCACAAGTTCCCCATGTTTCTGTCCCGTCTAGCGCAACATCAACTTGGATCTCGTTGTGTTCTTCCTTCACGGGCGGGAAGTTGCCCATGAAGTTGGTTTCCATTTCTACGATCTGGTCATAGATATCTGTTTCCTTCTCGTTGTGGAGGGCGGATGGGTCACGGACTTCCAGCGCTTCGTGGATGCGCGTCCCCATCTCAGCGGCGGCATTCGTCCCCTCCTTCCCTTCGTACCCCGCACATGAGGCGACGTACTTCAGGGAAGAGGGGGAGAACTCAGCGTGTCCTCTGGAACTATGGTCTGGGCTATTCTTGTTCATTCGTTGGTTGTATGTGTTGTTAATCCTTTTCACTTGCCACTCTTCCGCGCATGGAAACCCAAGCGTTGAGGAGCGGAGGATGGCAAGACCGTGCAAGCCGCCCCGAACTGGGCAAGCTGGTTGTTATGCAGCTCCTCGTCATCTGATAATCTCTCTCGGGCCTTCGCCGGAAAGGAGGCTGGTGTGTCACGGCTATCGCAATAACGTGCGCGCGCCCTCAAGGATTCAAGGTATTCACTGTTCACGGTTTACTACGGACTCCCTTACAGGTTCCGCACTCGGGATTGATAGCGTGTAGACCGGCGAGTTGTCCCGCATTGCTTCTTCGACACCCCGCTTCATGCCCATCTCGATGGCATTCATGGTATCCGGTCCAGTGCATAGGGCTTTGTCTATGCCGTCTATTATTGCTTCACGAATAAGATGTGGCATAAATATTGTTTCGTTGACGTTTTCGGGATCAAACAGGTCGTGGATGGCCCGACTTATGGCATCGGTTATCGCGTTATACACGACTTGCTGCATTTCTTTGGTATTTAGGTCTAGTTTCATTTCTTCTTACGCTTGGTTATCTTTTTCTTAATAGGGCTTGTTTTACCCTTGTGGTGTTTGCTCACCTCCCTTTCTCTGTCGAAAGGGATTGTGGTGCAAACAACTTGTTTTGTTCGGGCTGGTCGTCCGCGCATTTTCGTTGGTTGTTTATGTTATTCCAGTTTGTGGTTAGAAATTCTTGAATACCCCTGTTCGGGGTTACAGGGTAATCGGGGTGAGTGTCTTCAAAATCCTTTTTAGCGTCTTCAAAGCTGTCGTGTTTGTCCCCATAAAATGACCAGAGGAGAATTGCCAGAGCAACAGAACGGGACTGCCCTTGATTACAATGCACCAATATTTTTTGTCTCCCTTCTCCAAAAGCCAGCGTCTTGTATATGCTCTCAATTTGGAACAGGGGCTTGGGTGGGTCTATGATGTTTAAATACAAGTCGTGGTCATCTTCCACCCACAGGTATCGGGGGTCATCCTTCGGGTAGTTCTTTGCAGGACTTATTCGTGATACGTAGCACGGGAATTTACAAGCATGTATGACGGCCATCTCTTCGGACCCACGACTGCATTCTGACTGGTCTCCTACTTCCAAGATCATGAGTGGAGAATGTTCAGGTTCTTCAGCCGCCTGCCCACCGCTTTCATTACGGCTTCTTCGACGCTTTTGTTTGCCACGAGGATCTTCTGGATGGCATCGCTCTTAGCACCATTGCGGTGGATGCGACCTAATGTCTGGAGATGGTTCTTTGCTGAGAAGGACGGGCAGATCAATGATACTCTCTGGCGGTTGCCCTTGATGTCATGCAGTGAGATGCCAGTGCCACCCGCCGCGATGTTCACAACCAAGACATGCTTCTCATCATTCTGGAAGCGGTCGATAGCGTTCTGTCTTTCTTCTGCTGGTTGGCCCCCCTCAACTCTATCACAGTTGAGATTCTGGCACAGGGTCTGAACTGTATCGGAGAAGTTTACGAAGAGGACAACGCTTTTACCTTCGGCTATCAAGTCGTCAGTCATCTCAACAAGGTCGGGAATTTTGAAGGACTCGGCCAGCATTCGGGCGTGGAGTATATTAGTCAGCACATGTTCGCTATCTTCAACCGTGCCATTTTCAATAAACTGTTGGACAATCTCAGGGGTAATACCTGCTTTCTTGTAGGCTGACCTGATCTTGGAAGCGTTGCTGAATTCAATTGATTCCACAATGACCCGATTCTTTTTGAAGGAGTCGGGGAAATCATCAACGGTTAAACGTTTAACGTTGTGGCCATACATCTGGTCGCGTAATTCAGGCAGCGCGGATCTCCTGACAAGCTCCCATTTACCCCACTCGTTCTGGTAGCACCCGTTGTGGAGCATCCATGAATACCAACTGTGCAAACCGTTCCCTGTTTTGTTCAAGGAGTGCATCCCCAGCATGTAACCCAAACCCCGCATCTCGGTCGGATCTTCGGCAGCAGTAGCAGACATCCCATGAACAGCATAACCTTGTTGCAGGAGTGAGATCAGCAGTTGGGCATTCTGGGTGTACGGGCCTTTGCATTTATGAATCTCGTCCACCAACACCAAGGTTCCTTTTGGCAGATGCCAGCGCATGATCTTCTTGCCAGCTTTCTTCATGTGGGGCGTTTTCCCTGTGCGTAGTTTTTCGTAGTTAAGAACAAATATGGGGGACAAGCCTGTCTCCTCCATCTCTCGTTCCCACGAAGGCACAACTGCTTTGGGGCACATCACAGCCACGGGGCCACCACGGTTCAGGGCTAGTTGGCACCCCACTACGGTTTTTCCAACTCCTGTGTGGGATGTATCGCATGTGCAGATATCCTTTTGCTGGTGCAACAGGAAGAAGTCATGCGCTTCTTGTTGCTTGGGGAAAAGTGTTTTCATTAGTGAAGGCGGTTGCTGAACATTGCGTGCATGAGGATCATGCCCAGTTGGTGCTTCGCTTTGCCGAAGCCCTTGTAAATCTTACGATGGCTCTCTGGTGTGATGATGACGATCTCGTCCTCTTCGGTCCTCCCGATGCGGAAGCCCAGCCGGAAGGCGGGTTTAATGGCCTTGTGCCAGAAGGGGGGTTTTTCTGGTGTGGGTATTTCGTGAAGCTCAAAGAATTGAGCCACTGTTTGCGGTGTGATATATTTTGGCATCGCCTATGCCCTTACCACAACTAGCCCCCCACCTCAATAAGAAAATCAACTTTTTTCTAAACGCTGACGGGGTGGGTCACGGCAGAACCGACGCCAGCAAGAGTTAAAAGCAACGCCATGTGGTTTGCTACCACCCCGTCAGAGTTATTACACATCACACATGCACAGACAAAGTGCAGGGGCAGGGTGGATCAGGGTCAGCCTTCCGTCAATCTTTTTCTTTCCCTGATGTAGTGAGCGATCAGGAAAGCGTCGATGATCCCGTCATGCGGGGTCCGACATCTCTTGTTCTTGAGCCAGTTCTCTGACGGCTCCAGATTCTGAGCCGTCTCCAAAGCTACTTGTTTGGTTTTTCCTTTGGGGGTGAACCCAAGCATGGCTTTTTGCCATTTGTGGACACTGACTCGCGCAACCTCGTAATCTTTGCATTCGGCCATCCCCAGCAACTTCCCGAACGAGATCGCCATTGAACGCACCGCCTGCGAACTCTTCGCATGTGCCAACGGTTCTTCAATGGCTAAAACAAAAGGCGTGTTTAAATCTGATAACCACTTGTGAATCTTGCAGATGTCGATTTCACGCTTCTTGTTGCGCTGTTGGCAGGGCATCGCGATCTTATCGATGAGGCCCCCATCGAGTTGGGCAATAGCACACAGCCCGCCGTCCAGCCCGTTATCAACTCCAACGATCACTGGGGAGTTTCGATGTGGTCCGGTTCAATGGGGGTATTAGTGAATCGAAAAAGGTCTTTGGGAGTGTCTGGGGGCGGCGTCTTTTTGCTCTCCGCTTCCTCCCGCAACAACGCTTTGCATAGGATGGCGTAATTGACGATGTCGTCACAGGCATCTTCCACTGACTCATTGATCACGCGCAATTCACCATCGGCCACGAACGACCGAATCCGCATGATCTTATCCTGAACACGGAGCAGGAGTCCGGTTGCGGGGTGCAGGTTCAGGGACTGGGATGCCTTGAAGTTTGCCAAGGCATCAGTTGCCTCAGAGCCACCAGTGTAGTCAGAGTTTTTCCGGCGCATGATGTTGCGCGCAGTTTCACATGTTTCCTCATGTATCTGGAGAAGTTGTTCAGTATTCATCTTATTGGCATGGATTTATATGCGATCAATAGTCCATTCCCTTCAGCGGGCACTTCGTAGGATATGCCCTTCTCCAGCATTCTGATGTATCTAATCTCTTTCCAAGTCGAGGGGATGGTTCTGTAAAACAGACCTTTAGCAATGAGTTGGCGATAAACAAATTTATTCTCAAATAGATCATGCCTCCGAAGGACAGTGGGATTCTCTACGATTTGTCGGTGCGCGAACATCATTAAACATGTCAGTGCTTTAGAAAAGCGGGGGCTGAATCACCTCTAGCGTTTTGCGCTAGGTAGTCAACTAAATTAGAAGCAGCCCTTTTAGTGATTTTCCATTTATGCGACAGGATGTGGGTAGCCATTTCGTGGTTGTAACAGGCTATCGGTGGGCCGTTGGGGTGAGTTATTACCCCCATGTAGGCATCCGCTAGTTCATGTAGCAGAGCGATTGAATAGTGCCCTTTAGTATCTTCAGGGCCACTGAAACCTATGCTGAACCGATCATTCCAATTCATCCTTCTTGGTCTCCTCCACATCAATGATCGGTTTATCAGTTACCCGTTTAGCACCTTTCTTGTCAGTGGAGTTATTTAAAATTGAAATATCTATTTGCATCCGCCCCCCGCCTCCACCTGTCTTGGCGTTCAGGCCAAGGTTGCGCCGGATCAATTGATCCAGTTCGGACATCTCCCGTATGGTTCTTGGCCCCCGCACCAGAGTCATACCGTCCCGCAACAGCTTGATACCAGCCGCTGCAATGTAATGCTGGTATTTATCAGCAGGTGAGTTCTGGGATTCCGCTATCTCCGCAAGCACCTTGTCCTCTTCCTTGGACGCAATCAGCCTCGCTTCAGTCGCCGCTTCCTGTGTCATGTCCTCCAGATTTACCTCCAGCTCTTCCTTGAGCTTGTCCTTGTCGGCATCCATATTAGGGAGTTTGAAGCCCGCCTTCTTCGGCGGTAAGCCCAGTTTACGAAACCAACGTCTTACTGTATTCTGGTGTACACCCAAATGGCGTCCGATGGCGGCATTGGTCATTCCTTTAGTGTTTAGCTCCAAAGCCTGCTGAACTATGTCCTTATTGCCTTCGTTCTTGTTCGCCATGTTAAAATCAGTAGATTTATATCTAGTTCCATCATGCCTTCTGACCCAACTAAACGCAAGCGCGTTATAGAACCGCGCATCGATCCTAAAACGAAAAAGATGGATGTGGGGGGTTTGTTGATCCCACCCACCAGTCTATTAACGGCGCTGCTCTACGGCTTTGCCCATCATCCTAAGACAATAGCGAAGGAGTATTACTTCTGGAGGATCTGTGACGAGTTGTGGAACCATGATGATCTGCCTGAACCCATGATGATTCGTCATCCTTGGGCCGAACAAATGATCCGCGCGGCGTTGAAGAACAAATACTTGTCAATTGGCGGGTCTGCGTCGTCTGGAAAATCCCACACGATGGCTGCTTGGGGGATAGTGAATTGGTTGTCGCAGCCGCGTGACACACTGGTCTTGATGACTTCCACCACCTTGCGTGAAGCGCGGAAAAGGATATGGGGTTCAGTCATCTCCTTGCTGTCGGTGATCGAGGGTGCCCCAATCAGGGTACGGGATTCAATCGGTAATGCTTCTTATGTGGACGAGAAAGAGAATCTTATTGAAAGAGCGGGCCTTTCGCTCATCGCTGCGGAGAAGTCGAAAACACGAGAGGCAGTCGGTAAGTTTATTGGCATTAAGCAGAAACGAGTAATTTTGATTGGCGACGAGTTGGCTGAATTGTCAGAAGCTATCCTGAATGCAGGTTTGACTAACCTGTCCAAGAACCCGTCCTTCCAGCTAATCGGGATGTCCAATCCGAACAGTCGATTTGATGCCTTTGGGGTCTGGTCGGAGCCGAAGGATGGGTGGGATTCTGTGGATATTCAGACCGCTGATGAGTGGAGGACCAAGTGGGGTGGTAATTACATCCGGTTGGATGGAGAGCGCAGTCCGAATGTGCTCTTGGGTGAGACCAAGTATCCTTGGCTCCCGACTGCTGCCAAGCTGGAGGAGGATCGCCTCCTGCTGGGGCCAACGTCGCGGGGGTACATGAGGATGATTCGGGCTGTCTTTTTTGATAGTGACGAAACGACAGGTATTTATGCTGAATCAGAGCTGACCAAGAGCGGGGCAATGGGGAAGGTAGAGTGGGCAGACAAACCCACGATAGTGGCAGGGATTGACCCCGCCTTCACCAACGGCGGCGACCGGACGATTCTATCTATAGCGGAAGTAGGCTACGCCAAGAACGGGCAATACGTCTGCCAGTTCACAGATGCTGTTCACTTGAACGACGATGCTACAAATAAGGCGGTGCCCCGCACCTACCAGATTGTCCAGCAAATTGTTGATCACTGCAAAAGGAAGGGCGTTTCCCCTGAAAACGTGGCGGTTGACTCCACTGGAGCGGGGGCACCTTTCTGTGACGTACTGGCTGGCGAGTGGTCTCCGAATTTCATGCGGGTCACGTTTGGCGGGAAGGCGTCCGATAAGCGTGTTTCTATGAACAGTCAATTGACTGGATTAGAACTCTACGTTAACCGTGTTTCTGAGTTATGGTTTGTGGGTAAGGAACTTATGAGGACTCGACAGGTCTATGGGATCAGCTCTGATCTGGCCCAAGAGATGTGTGCCCGTAATTACGATATGATCAAGACGGGGTCCCTTAAAGTGAAAATTGAATCCAAGCCAGAGTTCAAGTCCCGCTTCGGTCGAAGCCCTGATTTGGCTGATGCGGCCTTCCTCGCACTGGATTGCGCTCGCCAGCGTTTGGGACTCGTGGCCATTGATCCACCAAAAGAGGAGCAGGGTGGGGGGTTCAAGAAGCAGGTTACAATCCAGTCCTTGGGCAAGGCGCTCCAGAATTCAGACACGATTCTGTTGTCCTGAACGGGAACGGATTTGAAAAACTCCCCCCAAATATACCTTAGTTCAAATGATAAGATCATTAGAACTAAGGTTAAATCGGGAGGAGTTTTTCAAATCCGTTCCCGCTAATCTGCGAATGGCGCAATTTCGCAGATTGCTTGACGGGCGCAACAATTGACAATGCCTGACTATAAAGGTAAGTTGTAGCTTGTGTCATTTAAAGGGTCCAACCGTATTTATCTGGGTAATCACTGGGCCATCAAACACCTTTGGTAATCATGGTGAAAAATAGAGAAGACGAAAAATATGCCCCTAAGCCCTTTGGAAAAGAGGTAGCACTAGGAGCGTTATTTGCCCCTGTGACATTTGGGGCTTCGATGATTCCTGCTGCGGTGCGGGCAGGACAAGAAGCCTATAAGAAAGGAGCACGAGGGGAGAGCAAGATAGCTAATTTTTTCGTCCCAGATAAGCCTGTAAAGGCTCCCCAGCTTCCAGCAAGGACTATGGATTGGTTGCGGAAGATTGAAAAAGAAAAGGAGGAGTGGGATCGTGAGACCACACGCCATATGCAACCTTTAGAAAAGCGTCTTGAGCAGGAGGCCCGCGCACACGACAAAAAAATGTCGGCCTTTCTCGATAACTTTATCGCGAGAGAGGAAAGGGGAGAGAAATACGAGACACGGGAAGAGCGCCGCACCCGATTTGAGGAGGGCAAAGCAAGACGCGCGGCCCAGAAAGAAAAGGAGAAGGCCATTGACGAGATGCGCCACCCCGAATCCTTTAAGACGGGCGCGATGGAAGCTGAATCGGCCTTCATGGGCGGGGGCGGTCCTTTTGATACCGATGCTGAAGGAGAAGACATCGCTTTTGTTGACCCCAGCACTTCTTTCACAGACTTCACGGGGGACCCCATTAAATCTGAGCCGGATCTAGGTGGACTCAGGAGACAAGATTTTGCCTCCTCAACTGCGTTTGATCGCGCTGTAGCGGAGAGGCAGGAGCCACGCTCTGCGGATGCGGCAACTGGTTCAAGGAAACGGGGGCTTACAATAACAGGGCTTGATGCGGGGCCGCGTGAGTTAGGCACTTTTTCCGGTGCCATGCGCCGTGCATCCCGTCGCCTGCCCCCCGGTGAATCCCAGAAGATGGCTGGGATGGCGGAAATGCAGAGGCTGAAGGAGGGGAGCCGGATTTCAACTCCCGAACGCCGCGAGCGAGAAGCCGCTGAACGAAGAGAATTACTGGATAGTGTGGAGGAGGAGAAAAAGGAATTCCGGCGAAGCCAGAAACTATTAAACCGCAACGCTACCGCTGGAGCAGGGAGAGGAAGACGCTTCGGAGGCCGCAAGGACTAATCATGGCTTTTGATTATAACGATGTTGGGCCATATGCTAAAGCAGCTAGTGGCTTGAACGATTACTTTCCTGAAGCTGGCGCCGCACCTGATCTACGCGCCTCTGAGGTCAGGCGGATAGTGGCCAATTACGAAGAGAATATTGTTCCTCGACAGGATCGAATTCTCAACATGCAGAATAATGTGATGCGTTTGCAGTCTCAGGACATCGCTTTTAGGCGCGCTCAGATAGCCCACGAGAAAGAAAAACAAGATCAGGATCTTCGAAAACTATACAATGATCCCGAAGCCTTGAACAAAATAGGGGATATACTGGAGACAGATAAGCCCCCGCTGGAACAGCGAGATGACATCTTGGAGCTTGGCAGGAAGAACCCCCAGCTTCTGACGCACAATCCCACTTTTGCCTCTGCATACCAGACAGGTCTCCAGCAGACTGAAACCAGAGCTAAGATGGAGGACAAGGAGGATGCCCCGCGTAAGTCTCTCCGCAACACGGTTGCTAATTCGTTGCTACAGTCAAAAACTCCTGAAGGGTTGGATGTTGGAACCCGACTTGCTGCGAATGAAATTTCAGTTGAGGAGGGCGTAGATACCTTGAAGAAGATCCATGCCGACGAGCGGCGGATATCTAGGAATAGGGCTACCGCAGGAGAAAGAAAAGAAAGGCTTAGCCGCACGCTAGCGGCCCTTAAGGCACCTAGAAAAGTGGAAATCAAAGAGACACAAGAATACAAGGACGCCGATCCCTCCGACCAAAAGATGATGATGGACCAATTCTCAAAGCAGGGCGGGAAGCGTTTTCTTGAGACTTACAAACTAAGACTCGCCAGAGACTTGATTTTCTACACTGATGGAGTTCTTAGTGATGGGAGCACCATCACTGTCGAAGAAGCAAAGGCTCTCCCAGATAAGGAATTGCATGCCTTAGTAGATGATGCTGTTCGCCAACAAGAAGCTATCCTACAAGGCACCCTTGATACGCGTGAAACAGTAATCACCCGCCAAGAAATCGAACAAGGTGAGGCTTGGAATCATGATGTCATTCCTCAAACGACTCGTTAAAGTATCCCCATAACATATAACCTGACTTAGCTGTGCCTGAGCTTGTAAACATTGATGACTGGATTTCATCCAGCAGAATTGAAGATCCCGTCGAGCAGAAAAAGAAGTATGCTGAATATGTACGGGATTCTTATTTAGAGGAAGAAAGCTACAACCCAGCGGTTGAACAGACTCTTCAAGGAAATCTTTTCCAGTCTCTTTCGACTGATGGGTATTCTGAGGACGAGATACGGGGGTTCCTGAAACCTGAACCCCTCTCCTTTGAACGGAAAGCCGAACTTGTAACCAAGGCGGGGTTACTCGACCCCCTTACTGGAGAGTCTGACCCTCTCCACGACTACTTTGCTTTTCTAAAAGTGAAGCGAAGTGGGGAGGCGACCGATGAGTTCCTGCTCAAGGAAGAGGAATTGTTTGGGAATGCCTATGATGTTGTAGAGAAGAATTACAACAGGTCTGTAGAGAAGCTCCTCGCAGATGGGGTGATGCCCTTCGCGTCCCTTGAGCTACCTGATGGGTCCTCCATCATCAAGGGAGGTCCTGCCGCTGAAGATCTTTCTGTTTACGAGGCTTATAAGCAAAGTCGAGATTATGGGCTTATTTCTTCTGGCGACGTTCCGATTATCCAGTCGGCCATGTCGATGCAGGAGGGCAAGGGCGTTCCTGTATGGAGGTATGCAAATTACCAGCAGGCCATCATGTCCATGAACAAGGCCAATGGGCGTTCCCATACGTTCGATGAATCCCTGATACGATATGCCAATAAACTTGGTGGCCGACGAACATCCGATATGGATGAGTTGCGGGAAGATGTTGTCTCTGAATTAGCCGATGTTTTTCCTGACACCAACCACATCCCTTATAAAGATCGACTCGCCGCCGTTGATTACATTGCCGGAAACCACGCGATGGCCACAGGCCGCATTAAATTTGATGATGACGACCTGACCAATAATATCCGTAAGTTCGGTTACGGGGATGTGGTGTTTCATGAAAATCTTTATGCCAAGCGTGATGTCTTTGAAGAAGCTATATCCGGTCTATCTGATCAACAGCAGACCCGATTCAGGAACGAGCGGGATGTTCGGTTACAGGGTCTTTTCCCCATTTACTCTGCCACACTCAACAATACCTACCTGTCTTCAGATTGGAATGAGGCCCTGTCCCAAGGACTGGCGGAAGGTAAAAAAGAGCATGAGGCATTGGATGATTTTCTAGCTGTTACCGACTACAGCTATTTCAAGAATGAATTTGCGGGTACAATACTCCGGTCTATCCCCGAAGCCTTTACTGACACAGTAGCAGGCGTGGGGGTCATGGCCGCTGATAATGACTTCGCCCGCGATATGCTGATAGGGCATCATAAGGACAGGCAATCCCGCCGACAGTTAGCCGAAATGTTCGGTGAGAAGGTTGGTTGGGGGGTAGAACTAAGTTCTATGGTCGCCCCTGTTGTATTTGATATTGCGGCTACTTCCTTGTTGACCATGACAACTGGTGTCGGGGGCGCTGCTTATGTGGGGGTTAAATCAGGAGCGCGGCTGACAACCAAAGGCATTGTCACTGGTATGCTGGGTGGGGCTCTTCGGCAGCAGACAAGGAAGGGCGTGACAGAGACAGCGGAGCAAGCCGCCGAAAGGCTGGTTGCTAGAAAACTCGTCAAAGACTTCGGCAAGCCTAAAAAGAATCTCAAGACTGCCCTTAAGGATATAGATTCGGATGTTAAGAAAGGAGTTCTTACGGCAAAGCAGGGAGCCACGACTGCTGCCGCCCTTAAAAAAGCAGCGTTGCCCTCTAAACTGGATGATGCAGCAGCTATCCAAGCCGCTACCAGACCTTTTGCCGCCAAGAGAGTTATTGAGCAGTACAATAAGGTAGTTGGAAACCGCGTTGCCCAAGACGTTGCTATATTTATACCCGCCGCGACCCGCAGTGGCAGCATGACATACGCCGCTGTGTACTCTGCTTTACCGGAAGATATGTCTCTTGAAGAGAGGCACCAGAAAGCTCTCTATGCTGGTCTTACCGCAGGCATGATTACAGGAGGTCTTGTTACTGGCTTCAGGGCTGTTGGCATGGGTGGTGTTGAGGACTTCATAGTGGGCCGTGCTTCTGTAGGAAAAGTACAAACGTACTTGAAGCACCTACAATATAGAGGGCTAGGTAAGACGGCCTCTCCCGAGGCATTTGCTATGGCCACTGCCAAGATAGTCACAAGAGGCATTCAAAGTAATTGGACTAGGCTCGTCCCCAAAGATGCGATACGTCGTGGGGTTAAAGGGTTCAAGGACGAAGCTCTGGAAGAAGGACTGGATGAGTTTATCAACAGCTATGTCCAGACACATGGTTTTCTTGTGAAAGATTTCGAGGGGACGGGACAGGACATGCTCTTCTCCGACCGCATGAAACATGCGGGTATGGCCGCTATGTTTGGGGGTGTATTTGGTGCTGCCATGCCCCTTGCCCAGAGATCATTTGGCAGACTGGCACGAGGTGCCGCCGCCTTTGATGAAACGAGAACGCCGCTTGCTGAAGGGGGGAGGCTCGCTAAACGTGAGGTATCCAGACAAATCTCCGATGAGCTTAGGCGAACTGGAAATGACATGTCTGCCGATGCAGTTGAAGCACGGTTGGACGCTTTGGAACGTCGGGAACTCGCGCGAGACGAAGCCAAAAAAGCTGCCGATAAAGTTACGAAAGAAGCTAAGGGGGCTGCACCTGCACCTGAGACAGAAGCTGCACCTGCACCTGAGACAGAAGCTAGACCCCCGCTTCAGGGTCCAATGGCAGAAGAACTTGCTCTTGGCGGCGTTGCCAACGTTGCCTCACCCACAGTAACTAGAGGAGAAACGCTTGAAGATATCAGGTCTCTTAAAGAGAGCCTTGAAACAGATCCTGATAACGTAGAGCTGCAAGCTGCTTTGAGAGAAGCACAACAGCGGCTTGAAGCAGGTGTGGCTGACCAAATGGATTTGTTTGCAACGGGTCCGACCAGAGGAGAAACGATTGCAGAGATCGAGTCTCTTGAAGCTCGTCTTGAAGAAGATCCTGAAAACGTAGAAATACAAACCGCGTTAGCTGAAGCAAGGAAGAGGCTTGAAGAATCCCCCGACCAGATGGAGCTTCTGGGTGCTGGGGTTGGTCTGGGGGGAAGAAGCGAGATGGGTGGCGAAACTCCTACAATCGGGGTGTCTGGTCCGGTAAGTCGTTTGGAAGGGGGAAAAGTTATTTATGACCCCCCTGTTGAAGAGTCACCCCTACCCCTCTTTGAAAATGCCGAAGAACGCGCAAAAGCTGATGCGGAAAGGGCTGCGGAACTGGACGCTCTCGCAGAAGCGATAATCCGTAATGTCGAAGAAGCCTCACCAGAAGAACATGCAGAGGCTTATTTGGCAGCTACAGAAGAAAGCCCCACAGAAAGGGCCACCCGCCTGACCGAAGAAGGTGTTGTGACTGCGGAGGAGGCTGCGGCAGGTCTCTTGAGCCGCTTTGGCTTGGCCTCTGTTGTGGCTGCACAGCTAGTTAATACTGTAGCTGAAACTGATCCTGTGCTGGCCCAGCATCTTGCGCTCGCCCTCACCATTCAAACGGTGGCAGAAGAAGACCTGCTGATTTTCCAAGATGCTGCCAATGAGCAGGGCTTGGACATAGCAGAGACGATGTTAGCCCTGAATAATTACTTGGTTCTTTTGAACAACAGGCAGTCCCTTTTGGGGCTGGGTGCTGGAGTAGCCCCAACACTGGAAGATATTACAAGGGCGGCAGACCGCCTGCCAAGTGTAGTTAGAGGTTACGACCCCGAACGAGCTGCTGCTAGTTTCACAGTAGGAGAAGAAGGCGAAGAGATAGCCTTTACCAGTATAACCCAGACTGTGCGTGAAGCGACAGAAATGGGGGTGGCCCAAGCGGCTCTCCTGACAGACGAGGAATCTTTTCAAACGTCCGAAGAGTTCGCCCGTAAGATGCTGGGTCTGGGCAAACGGGAGTTAGCAAAGATAAAGAAGGATATTGTTGAGCAGCAGAAAAATGCTTATGAGCAACGACTGGTCGAGAGGATTTCTGATCAGGTTGAAGCACTCATCGAAAAAGGTGTCCCTGTTGATATAACAGGCGACCAATTGTATGGATTCTCTTCTGATTTATTCAAGGCTTCTATTTTTGAAGCCCCGCGTGGGCAGGCACCAAGCGGCAAGCTCGCTAACCTTGGCGACCTGAACAAGCGTATCAACGGAAAAATTGCGGAACGCTTTCCCATTCGCAATGTCATATATGACATAAAGTCTGTTGTCCCTGCCCAGTTTAGAAAAGGGGGACAAATATGGGGTGGTAGATCCTATAGGGGGGTTAATTACTATTACCACCCTGAGTGGGGCGGCGTGTTTAATAATGATCCTCATTCTGTTGCGAGCATGATGCGGCGCAAAGAAGAGCTTAGGGTTATTATTCCCGAAGGATTTGAAGGCATTAACCCCGCTTTCAAAACTGTCACGATCAAAGATCCGTTTAATAAGAAAAACGTCGAGTTAGTGGTGGATGTTGTTGCCCCACATCCCACTAATCCTGATGTGGAATACTCCTTGGTGTATGACGCCCTGATCCCTCCTGCGATAGCGAAG
>Ga0098035_1000415_pt1 | contig 21509 bp, 6 predicted proteins | sample 3_EtaG_FD_75046 | JGI IMG/M metagenome (GOLD analysis project Ga0098035, IMG submission 75046) | Marine viral communities from the Subarctic Pacific Ocean - 3_ETSP_OMZ_AT15126 metaG | ecosystem: Environmental > Aquatic > Marine > Oceanic | place: Pacific Ocean | collected 2015-01-07
GTTTGGTTTCTTAAATATCGATTTGTAGGAAATGACTTCTATGAAGAGATTAGAGGCCATGTTACTTTAGTGAGATAAACTTAATATAACTAAAAATAAAAAGGGGACCTCGTAATGAGATCCCCTTTTTTGGTTACAGGAACTTTGGGTATGGTGCCCATTTTTTTAGTTCCTAAATTTATTCACCAGGTGTATCTTGCCATAAAGTACATGCAAATCTGTTAGCAGAAGATGCCCATCCTTCTTCCTCTATTTGAGGAACAGTCTCTGGAAAATCTCCCCCAACGGCACTTTCTATTCCATAAATCCAACTTTCAAAACCTATCCCAGCAAGACCTACTGTTTCCCAAGTACCTGATTTTAAATACATTCCAACTACTAAATTCTCACCAGCCACTACCTCCATATTTTGACCTTCTGCAGCTACAAAACTTAATACATTAGGTCCATGATCACATAAATCAAGTGGATCTGTTTCTGCTAGTCCCATCAAAACATTTCCAGGGTTATCAACTCCAACCCATCTATAGCAAGCAAAAACTACATCTCCATCATTCTCACCACTATTTGCTCCCCAAACCGTAACCTTGTCTATTGTCCCATTATACTCAGCTACAGTTAAATACATCATATTTCCAAACCCATCAAGAACGACAGTTGCATTTCCTGCTGCTCCTACATTAAGTGGTGAAAATGCTTCACCAGTTGCACCACCGCCGCCTGGGATATGTATTTGTGCTTCCTCACCTTCATTTGCAGTAACATCCACGCCATCACCGGTGAAATTTAGTATTGATGTTGGGTTTTGTTTTGAAACACCATCATCTTGTACGTCAAGAGCACTTCCTCCGCCGCCTGCAGCTTCTAATTTTGCTATTCGCATGTCTTGTTGCATGTCTTTTTTTATTCCTTGCATCTTTTTTGTTTTTGTTTATTATTAATTATTTTTTTTCTTTTTTACGTTTCATTTTTTCTTCAAATGATAAATATGTTGATTTAGATTTGAGTTTTATTTTTTTCCCACCTTGCTCACCATTAATAATGGCTTTAACTCTATTTTCTTCATTTTTAAATTGTCTAATTTCTCCTTTTGAATAACCTAAATCTAATAGCATTTGTACTTGCTCATCTTTTTTAGTATCATTTTTCATATTCCTGATTTTATCTTCTTCTACTGTCCCACCTTCTTCTAATTGCCATTCTGGCCAACCTAAAAATAAAGCTATATCTTTCCATACTTCAGTATCTTCCCTCATCATCGCTGATAAATTATTATATTTACTATATAATCTATCTAAAGGTACATTAGTAGCAGCACTTATCACCTTAGCACCAGATTCAAACGCAGGATTATCTAAGCTAAAACCTTTTTCTTTGATTTCTTTCCTACCTGCTTTAGTATCAAATGGCCATGCAGCACTTTTTAGTTTGGCAAATTTACTTTTAACTGCAGGAGAGAATTCTAATAATTTCATCCATGCATCTTTATATTGTGGTCTTTGTCTACCACTCCTTCTGTATATATCAATAATAGTATTTTTCAACACTGATATTGTCATACCTGCAAATCCAGTACCTCTTAATATACTATCTGCCATACCATTTGCTGTATTAACTATTTTCTTTTCTTCCTTTTCATTAATTTCATCATCACCAAATCCTAAAGCAAATAATCCTTGTTGCATAGCGTTAAACCATAAATTTTGAATTACACCATAATAAAGAATTTTACCAATATTACTTTTCCAATCCCCTCTTTTATTAGCTAAATCCTGAAAAGCTCTTTTTTGTATTCTAGTATATTGCATAGGAGTATTAACAAATTGTAAGAATACTCTACCCTTATCACTAGCTTGCTGTGCAGATATTTTACTTGGATCTGAAGACTGTTGAGATTTTTCTGAAATTTCCATAAATTCTTCAAAAGCTTTTTTCTGAGCTTCTACTTCAGATAAACCTTCTTTCTTAGTTAGATCTTTTATTCTATTACGATACCATGTTGCACCACCTGAAGCTATAGCAAAACTATCCATGAATTTAGTAGGTGCATATCCTTTTTCTAATATATAATTAATTACAGCTTTAGCTTTATTAGTTGATCCTGCAGCTGCATCAGCTATTTCACTTTCAGAAATATTTAATTTTAAACCTTGTCGTCTACCTACTAAGTAATCAGAGTTCATTATTGATATAAAATCTTTCCAATATTGTTTTTGATTAACAAAAGCTCTCCCTGCTTTGATAGGATTATTAAAACCTAAATTAATAAAGTTAGCTGCAGATATAGATTGTAATACTGCTGATCTCATATTTAAGAACATAATAGTTCCTTGAGCTCCATTAATATAATCTAATAACCTATCACTAGCTTTATTACCTGTAGAAGTTCTATTTCTACCAGTTTTCATTCTTTGTATAGAATTTTCTAATGCAACTCTATATTTAGGACCATAAATTGCTTCTAATTTATTTAAGTTTTTCTCTGAATATATAATATCTATATTCTCTTGCCATTCTTCTAAATACTTTTTTCTTTTATTAATATTTAATACATCTATAAGATCAGTGGTCATTGTACCTGACAACCATTCTTTTCCTGGTGTAGAATATCCATCACCTTTAGTAGCTTCTAATATTTGATCTGCAAAAGCTTTTAATTTACCATCACTATTAACGATGTCTAATAATTCTGCTAAATCTGTTTTAGTAAGATTAGGTATCTTTTCCCCCATTTTATCCCATAAATAAACTCTAGCAGCTTGTTCTTTAGTATATCCAGATTTCGTAACTTTTCTAAGATCTTTAGGCATATCTAATTGTTTCTTTAGCGCTTTAAAGTCATTCATTAACTGAACTTTGTCTGTAGATAAATTTCTAGTAGCTCTATTATAAGGTTTAATTAAATTATCATTATACCATTTTAATTGTGCTTCACCTTTTTTACCTTTACCTAATGTAGGATATATTAAACCAGTGAAATCTTCAGCTCCTGGAGGTAAAAAGAATTTATACTTACCTTTTCTAGCACCAACAACCTTACCTTTAGATTTAGAAAAATCTTTATACCATTCAATACCAGATTTTTCCTCTAATATTTTATTAAAATCTTTATCTAGTTTAATACTAGCACTCATTCTATCTTTTTGAATTGGCCGTTTAACGTCTACTACGTTTAAAACTTTTTGGATAGCTTTATTCCAATATTCTTTTCTAGCGGCTTTTTTCTCTTGGGCTTTTTCTTCTCTGTATACGTCCATCATCTTAACCTCTGTAATTACATTGGGCTTACTTTGCCAATTACTAGGGCGGTTTACAACAATAACGGGTAAACCTTGTGTTATACCTTTCCCATCATATAAAGAATTAATTTCATTAGCTCTCCAATTAATACTATCTCTCATCGCAAAATTATCCTGTACCCAATTCATGTACTCATTTAATATCTCTGAAGCGTTAGGTTGTTTCAAAACACTTCTAATATCAACATTATCCATTTTTTTATTAGAAACATATGTTCTTCCTTGTACTGCATCCACTTGATTTGGAAATTTTTCTTTTACAATTTCCAAAAATCCTCTTGAGTCATTTATATCGGGTATTATAATAGCATCTTTTAAATCTTTAGCTTCAACCTTATATACTCGACTATCGTTTTCTAATGCATAATTCCACGCGCCTTTTACATCACCAGTCACAAACCATACAGCATTAAAATCGCCTAAAGTTGCACTGCCTCCATGGAATAATTTTTCTTTTGCTATTAAATCTCTAAACTTTTTGTAATTTTCATTTTTTTCTAAATTCTTTTTTATACTTGCACTAAACTTAACCTTAGCTTGTTGTGTTTTTCCTTTAACATCTAATCTACTTAAAGCATCTTTAACAGCTTTAACATTAGGAGCATGATCATCAGCAAAGTAGAAATCATTATAACCTTCTGAAGCTTTTTCTAATATCCAATCTGATTTAGCATATGGAGAACTATCAGCTAATCCTTTTATGTTTTCTAAAGGAATATCAATACCCATTTCTTTTAAGAACTTATGAATAGCTTTAGCTGCATCAGGTGATCTAGCTGTAAGAATAAACATGTCTCTTTCTCCTGCTGCTTCTTTCATCTTTTTCATTACCTCAAACAAAGGTCCTTTCTTTCCATCAACAACTTTATTAAACTCAGAGAAATCCCATTTAGCTCCTTTAGTTTCCATTTCTGTACCTTTCTTAGCAAACTCTTCCGCAGATATTTTACCTCTTATTGTTTCATTTAACTTTGAATTAACTTTGTTAATAATTTCAGAAGGTAATTTTTTAATTGATTCATTAGCATCGACTTCAAAAAATGATTCTCCAAATTTATCTTTATAAGCTTGTTTATTAGCGTTAACTGAATCCCAAGTAGTTTCTACAATTTTATCTTTTAATGATCTTTCTTTTCTATTTCTATTTCTCTCTAAAGCTGTTTTTTTCGATGTTTCTACATATACCATAGAAACTTCATAACCTTTATCTTTTAAAGCCTTAACTTTTGCTTCAGTAGCTTTAATAGAAGCACCTGTTCCGTCTAATATAACACCTTTTCCTTCTGTAGTATATTGACCTAGTTTTTTGTCAGCAATTTTTTTAGCTAATGCTCCTAATTCACCTCTAACAGAACGTTGAACAGCATCATATTTAGCTTCTTTGGCATCTAATCCAACTAGCTTTTTAGCCCATTCTAAGGATATATCTTGATTAACTACTTTATATCTTTGATCTTGTAATCCTAATTTCTTTATAACGGTACTTTTACCACTTCCAGGTCCACCTGCCATTACTATTGCTTTTAAACCTGAAGATGGTTTACCTGTTGTATTAGGTTTATTGTATATAACATTACTTTTAGTTCTAGCAACTGTATCATCAAAATCAAATACTCTAGCTTTCTTTACAGGTTTATCTATCTTACGTGCTAATTCAAAAGCTTTATCTCTAATTCTTAATCTCTCTCTACCTTCTCTTGGAGACATTTTTTCACTAGCACTAAATTTTGGTTTTGTAGACATATTTGCCTCTTTAACCAGAGAAGTGGTTTCTTTGCCTATTTTATTATAATTAGATTTATATTCAACTTGTTGCTTAGCTTCTACTACTTCAACTGTTTGAACAGCTTTATCTAATATTTCTAATAATCTTTTTTTACCCATATCTCTTATGGCTACTTCACCTACTGTTTTACCAGCATCAGGACCTCTCATTAGTACGCTATCAAAACCACGACCAGGTATAACAAGAGTATTAGCTATATCCGATTCAGAAATTCTTATAGTTTTTCCACTAGCATCTTTTTTAACTTGTAAAAATTTGTCTATTAAATATTGTCCACCTGTACGAACCATTTTTTTGTAAGCTAAATTTTTCTGAGCTTGACTTAAGTTTTTATCTCTATAAATAGCCCAAAACTCTTTTGATTCATTTAATCTTTCTTTAGTATGTTCATTGTGTGACTCTACATTTTCCTCGCGTGTATTAATTTTACTAGGATGTTTTTCTAATCTTGTTGATATTGATTCATAGGATGTTGCTCCTCTTGGTATACCACCACTAGCGCTAGTTTGTATTCTTTCTAAAGCCATAGCAGCATTTGGACTCATCTTATCTAATCTAGAGAAATACCAATCTTTAAGAGCAGTGTTATGTTTATCGGTTAATTCCCAGGCTTCTTTTAAAGATATTTTTCCTGCCTTAACTTGAGCTTTTAAATCCTTACCTATTAATAACTCGTAGTGTCTATTCATCCACTCAGTTGGATTTGTTTTATAATCTACTTCTCTATTTATTTTCGCTGAATCTATCTTAAATTTTCCAGGTTCAGGAATATGAGCATACTTTACTTTTTCTACAAATTCTAATGTTTTACTTTTATTACCTTTAGTAACTCCAGGAACGTTAAAAACTTTCGTAATAAAATTACCAGAACCTTTATAACCCTTATCTGTAGCTCTTTTTCCAGTTACATTTTTAGGATTTGCTTTTGTTCCATTTGGAAATATCAGTTTTGTATTACCTGTTAAACTATTTTGAATTGCTCTTTGAATATTTTTAGGTAATAAATCAAACTCAATATCTTTTAATAAAACTTTTACAGCTTCTTGAATTTTAGGTAAATGTTCTTCACTTAAAATATTTTTTTCAATACTCTTAAAGTAGTCTATTTTCATACCAGCCTTATTTAAGGCTTCTATAACATCTTTAAAAAAATTCTCTTGTCCAGTATATATATCTTTAGCTTCTTTAAAAGTTACATCTATACCTTCATCATTTTTAATTTGTTCTTGAAGATCTTTAATAACTTGTTTTTCTATACTAGCTGATCTTTCTTCTTCTAATCTCTTAGTAGTAGCATTTGTAAAATCTGATCCTGCTTTTTCTATTACTTCTTTTACCTCAGTAAATAGTTTAACAGTTGTTTTATCATCCGGAGAAATCTTTTTAATTATCTCATATAATCTTTTATCATCTAAAGTTGGTTCTTTTAAAATTTCTTTATATAATTTTTTAAGTAATTCTTTATCAAAATCTTTTAATTCTATTTCTAATTTTTTTACTACTTTTTCCGATGCAGAAAAACGACTAGATCCAGCTTTTACTTCTCTTTGTATTTTATTTATAGCTTCTTTAGTTTCCTCAACTTTTTTTCTTTCTTTTGGAGGTAATTCTTCTTTTGATTTTTCAGTTTCCTTTGTCTTAGCTTGTTCAAGTTTTTCTCTTACTCTAATATTTGTAACTGCATCACCCCATTTTCTAGCTAATGCTGCTTTAAGAGTATCTTCATTTCTTAATTTATTTTCTTGCTTCTTAGTTAATTTTTCTAAACTACGAGATTTAAATTTACCTGGAGGTTGAATTCCTGCACGTTCTCTAAATTCATCTACACTTAATCTAGTAGATTTAATTTTAGGTCCTGGTCCAGTCATTGCTCTAATATCAGAAGTTTCATATAAAGCTTTCAAAATAGACGCATCTATACCTAAACTAGTTCCTTGCTTAGCTTGATCACCAGTTTTTTGTTCGCCTTGTAATCTTTTAATATCTTTTAACTTCTGTAAAGCTTTCTTATTTTTTTCAGTTGGCTTTTCTTTATATGTTTCTTGTGCTTTTTTAATATCTGCTTCAATAATATCTTTAGGAAATAATTGAGTTTCATTTAAAAGTTTTACATATTTTTCTGATATATCCCAAAGTTTTTTATTTAAATTATAATTTTCAGCTTCTTTAGGTATACCTTCGTCAACTTTAATTTTACCTTTTTTATCAGTTCTACTATATCGAGGGTTTTTCCCACGTAAAGTGGCAACATCAATACCAAAAAATTCTGCAGTACTTTCTTCTGCAAAATCTTTTAAAGTAGAATAATCTAATTTCTCTAATTTTTCTAAATTTAATTTAACTTTACCTTCTTTATCAGTTGTTGTAAATTCTTTATCAAATTTTGTATCAATTTTTTTATCCCAAGCTGTTCTTTTTTGAGGATCAATTATTTCACTACGAGGATCTACTCTATCTTTAAGAATTTCTTTTGATTTAGAAGTTCCTTCTTTAGCAATATATGCTTCTTCTGGAGTTAGATCTTTAGAAACTAATTGAGTTACTGCTGCTCCTTCCTTTGTTTTTGCATCAATATCCTTAGCTCTACCAGCTGAACCTTCTTCTAGTTTATATTCTCTATTATATACCCGCGTTGCTTTATGAAAAATTTGAGGCCCAATCCATCCATGCAATCCTGTTCTTTCTTCAACAGGTATTTTTAATTGCCTTTCAGGTTCATAATTTCTTATATGAGGCAATAATTCTGCATAAACTTTTTTTACAAATCCTTCCGGTGCTCCTTTCCAATTTTTAGATTTAGAAGCTATTAAATGATCAATCGATTTATTTTCTATCATTTGTTTTAAAGCATCATCAGCTCCAGACTCTTTCCAAAGTTCGTTACCACCTTTTTGACCCTCTCTAGTAGCAGTAAATTCATATGCTAGTGCAATATCATTAACGAATTGTGTTTTCTCTTTTATTTCCTCTTTGGTTAATTTTTCCGATGCAGAACCTTTAGAAGTTCCATCTCCATATTTTTTCTCTTGTTTAACTCTAGCTTTTCTATCTGCTTTTAAAGCTTCGACAACTCCTTCCTTAGCTAATACTCCTCCTTCAAGAATAAATTTTGCATATTCTCTAGGTGTCATTTTAGTAGGAGAAAATGTTGTTACTTCTCCATAAGCTTTTTTACCCTTACCTAAATCAAAAGCTTTATTAGTTGATAATTCTAAAAATTCAGTTAACCATTCTTTTTCAAATGTTAACTTTCGTGGTCCTCCTGCTTCTACACTTTCCATATAAGCTTCCCATTTACCCTTACCACCAAGCTCAGTATTTGTCATTTGTTCATTAACTAATTCTAATTCACCACCACCTCTTTCTTTTAAATAATCTTTAACTTTTTGGACATAATCAAATACTTCTGTTTCAGCTTGCTGACGAGCTTCTTCTGAAGATAATTTATCATTTTCTTTAAGTATTTTATCAGTTCTTTCTTTTAATGCACTTTCTGAAAATAATAAATCTGTACTTCCATGACCAAAGCCTTCGTGATATATTACACCTACCGAAGCTATATCCTTATTAATTATACTTATAGTTTTACCTTTATTTTTGTTTTTATTATAACGTCCAGTTTCTTTATTAAAAACACTTTCTCGTGTATCTATTCCATGCCAACCACCTTGATTTTCATTAAATGGCATATCATCAAATTCTTCTCCAAATTGTTTCTCTAATTCTTTAGTAGTCCCTTCTAAAACTTCATGACCTGCTGCTCTTAATTGGTCCAGAGTCATTTTTGCCAATTCATCATATTCTATTTTCCGTTTATTTTCTGCTATTACAGCATTTTGTTCAGCAATCTCATTTATAATTTTTTCTTTTGCAGCTATTTCTCCATCTAATATTTTGGCTTCATGATCAGTAACACCCAATTTCTTTTGCTCCTCCATTGCTTTCTGTTCCATCATATGGTCTATCATTTCCATTGAATTATGTATATATGCTTGACCTTCTGGAGAATGAAGATCTTGACCATAATTAATTCTAGCATTTGAAGCAACAGCTTTAGCCCTATTAACTAAATTAGTGGCATTAACATTACTATATCCAATTTCAATTAAAGCTTTAACAGCAGTAGTTTCACCTGTTTGACTTCCCATATCTAAATTTACTAAATCTGAGGCCGTTATTTTGTTACCAGCTTTTAAAGAAGTTATAGTAGCATTTAATTTTCTAGTATTATGATAAATATTAAATTCTTTATATTCTTTATCTACTTCTTTCTTTTGCTTATTACTTAAATCTTCATATTTATCTATATTATATTTTTCTTTACTAGCTTGGTTTTTTGCTACTAATTCTTGATTACGAATATCAGCATCTAATTGTTGAAAATGTTCTTTTAATTTGAGTTTTTTACCTAAATTATTTATCTGTTCTATTTGTTGTATTTTTTGAGCTTTAGGAGCATTACTAGATTTAATTTCTTGAATTTTTTCTTTTACAGCTTTATCAACATCATAGTTATTATGTGCTTCTTTTCCTCTAACTGGTTTTAATCCTATTTGTAAATATCCCGCATTCCACATGGGATTATCACCTGCTATTCTAGATACTTCATTTTCATAAACTTCTCTAGCTTTTTTCCATCCTTGAGCAGGATGTGCCAACCCCATAACTACAAAACTAGCATAAGTTTCAAATAATTGTTCAGCATCAGTAATATCATGGAATATTTTATCCATTCCTGCTCCACTTATTAAATTTTCTACAGCTCCTTCAACTTGCATTAAACCTGCAGATGTTCCTGGTGTTAATACTCCAAATTTTAAAGCACTATTTACTGTTTCTAATCCTACAGTATTACCAAATTGTATTACATTATCTAAACTATATTTTCCTTGATTAGCTAATTTACTTGAATAACTAGTTAATGCTTTATTAAATTTATCTCCAATTTTTGCAATTCCTAATCTTCCTGCCCCTAAAGTTAAAGCTAGTCTAAAATTATGCCCAACACTCATACCTTCTTTTCCAAAAAGAGGATCCATAAAACTAGCTCCTTGTAAAGCTCCAAATTCTGTTCCTACTCCAGTGAAAAATCTAGTTAAACTAGCTGATGTTTTAGCACCCATTCCAGCTACTTCTAGTGCTCTAAAGGTATTCATAGCAAGAAATCTACTAAAATTAGCTAGAGTACCAACTCCACCAGTTAACCAAAAAGTTGCAGCCATTTCAGCACCCATTCTAGTTAAATCTGGAACAGCAGAACCTGCTCTTTCCAAAGCTCCAATTTGTTCATTAATTTGTACTTCTTCTTTATCAGTAAGTTCTATACCAGAAGCTTTTATCTCTTTATATATTCTACTTATTCTCTCATTAGAATCTAATTCTTCATAATCAAATCCCTTACCCATATTACCTGCTTGTCCCCAAAAACCTTCTCTTGTTTGAGTGGTCCAATCAATATTTAATAATTTGCCTACACCCATAAGAGCTCTATCTTCTATAGCATCATTATATAGTTTAACTAATGGATCATCACTATTAGGAATTGTAGTTAAGTGTAAAGGTAATTTACCACTATTAGCAATAGCCTGTATACGAGCAATATCTTTATTTAAAGCTTGATCACTACCCATGATTTCACCCGCAACATTATACATTTGTTGAGCAAAACTACCTGTACTATACCAATCACTTTTATTAGCAAGTTGTGTAGCTAAACTAACTATTTCAGCATTGTTTTGAAATATTCGTGAATTAAGCCAATCAGTATCTGCAAATTGATATTGTTCAACTTGCGATTGAACATATCCTGGTTCTTTTCTTTCTTCTGATGTACCTCTACTATAAATTGTATTTCCATAGTCACCTTCAATATTTCGATACATAGTAGATGCAAGTTTAGGATCTTGTAACCAATTTGAAACAAGAGATGCTAGATTATTTTGTAGTATTTCATCTTCTATAGTAAATGGATTTTCTTTTAAAGATAATCTTTTAGCTATTTCTGCATTACCAGTTTCTTCAAAATGTTTAATAAAAGATGCTTCTCTATTTTTTGCTAATTCTGTTTGTCTAGTATTTAATTTTTTGGCTAGATTTAATAAAGGTATTTTGTATTTTGTTTCAGCATCATTTCTTACACTTATAATACTAGGGCCATCAATCGAATCAAAAAACCCATATCCATTATCTTTAAATACATCATAAGTTTCTTGAAAAATATTATTACTAATATCAGAATTTGCTAATGCAGTTTGAGTAGCAATATCTAAATCTGGGTTTTCCTTTTTAATCTCATCAATAGTAGTTTTTTCTATTCTTCTGGTAACGTTTTCTGCGTTTATTTTATTAGTAAGACGTAATACTTCTGCACCTGCTGCATTATTAGTAAGCCAATCATCTACTCTAGGTATTAAAGCCGCTTCTCTTTCCTCACGAATAACTCTATATTCTTCTTGTAAATTCATATATTCTTCATTAGCTTTCATTCCTTCAAAAGTTCGCTCATGAGGTAACAATAAAGACATTCTATTATCAAATCGTTGTTTAACTTCTTGATATTCTTCTTCTTTTTCCCATTCAGGAAATCCTAATTTATAAAGTACATCTATATTTTCAGTGGTTAAATTATCATATTTCTCTTTTCCTATATCAAAACTTTCATCATTAATAGTTTTTCTAATAAATCTAGTTAATTCTACTTGTTCTTCCTTTCTTTCCTCACCCATTATAGCTTTCAATCTCATTTGACCAGCTACTAATTCATCATCTGTTATAACTTGTTTTACAGCGTTTTCAAGAGTTTTATATTTTTCTAAACCTTCAGTTGTTAATAAAAGTTCTTTACCTCTTTTTACAATTTCGTTAGGTACTTCAACTTCTCTTTTCACCCCTTTATCACCTTCTATTTCAATTTTAATAGGATTAAAGGTTGCAGATTCTGCTGTTTCTGATAAAGCATTCCATTTATATACCACTTTACCATCTTCAACAACAGGAACTTTATCATAATAATAATCTTCTTTAGCTTCAACTGGTTCTCCAGTTTTTTCATCCCATCCTAAACCTGCAAAACCATATTCTGGTTGTTGTACACCAACATAAGATTTTTCATTCGGACTAACTATATTTAAAAATTGTTTATATGCTTCTACACCTTTACCTTTTAATTGATCATATTTTAATCCATGACCCGCATTGTATGTTGTATTTAAATCAACATAAAAATATTTTTCTAATGTCTTATCATAAACTTGTAATCTATCCATTCCCCATGTATCTTCTGAGAATTCAAATCTATCTGCATATTGTGGCATATTATCTAATATATTAACTAAGTCTTCTTCACTTTTACCATTAAAAACATCAAATGTTATGTTAGCAGATTTATTTTCTATTTCTTCTTCTTCTATTGATTTTTTTCTTTCTTCAACTCCTTTTGTATATTCTTCAGCTATTTTAATATATTTAGAAACAGTGGGATTAGCTATAGTTTTTCTTCCAGCTTGTAATTTTATTCCTTCCTCTTCAGAAATTCTCCCTTTTTGATAAAATTCAGCTTTAGGATTATCAACCATAAATTTACGTACATCTTGTATATCTACAATTTGTATACTACCATCTGATAATATAAAAGTGAATTCCTCAGGTTCATGTTGACTATTTATGTCATATGATCCCACAAGTTCAACTCCTTCTAATATATTATTTGTAATTTCTGGGGAAACAGTATTAGATGTATTTCGTACAACTTCTACTCCGTCTAATATTCCATTTTTATCCATTTTATCAATATTATTTTCCAACACTTAACTCCTTACCAGCCTCAGTCACATACGAAGAGCATTTAGGATCTGCTTTACACGCTTTTATTGCGTCCAAATCAACTTGAGTTAAACTTTCCTTCCATCCCTGGCGTATATATTTACCATCCTTCCATACAAAATCATCATCTAAGTGTAAATTTTGAAAATACTCATATACTTCTTGATTCATACCTCCTCCATCTATTGTAAGTAATTGACTAATTGCACTTGCATCTTCTAAATCAACAAAAACTTCTTGTAGTTCATCATCTCCGGCATAATTTAAATAAATCTTACTTACGCCTTCGTCTGTTCCTACTTGATATTTTGCTTTTTTCCCACCTTTTTGAGAAGTATTATGTTCTGTATTTATTATATTTAATTGCTTAGCTAACATTTCATTAGCTGTACGCTTAGAAATAGAATGATCTCCAATCTTATTGTATTGACTAGCAATTTTATTTGCAAGAAGTGAATTCTTTTTATATAACTCTTCATTTACAGCACTCTTTTTAGCTTTTATAATAATTCTTTCATCTGCACTTGGAGTATAACCACTTTGTCTTTGTTGGGGATATGTATAAGTTCGACTAACGTCCACTCTATCATCTTTCATATATTTATCAGATATAGCTTTTTCATATAAACCATAATGTGCAATTTTTTTTTGTATTTTAGCAATTTCTCCAAAATTACTATTGCTACCAACCCATGGTCCCACTTGCCCATTAGCATTATAAATATCTGCGTCAGCATAGGAAGGATCTATATCTTCTCCACCTGGTAAACCATCTGCACCATATAATAATATAGCTGCTTTACTTGTTGGACCATCTCTTTTAGCTGCTTTAGCAACTAAATCTACTGTTTGTGAAAATATACCTTCCATAGTTCTAGTATTATTCATGATATCTTTGTAATCAAAGTTCCACATTTTGTTTTTATATTTATCATTAATTGCGGTATTATCTATATAAGCCGATTGATTTGGTCTATTTTTAATTGCAACTTCTACACCTCCTTTATCATAATCCATTTCAGTTTTGGCAGCGGCTGCAGTTAAAGAAACTATACTATCTATATCTCCATTATATCTAAGAAATTGATTACCTTCTAATGCACCTGTAACAAATGCATTATTATTTAGTACTTTTCCACCTAAATGCCATGAAACTTGTCCATCTATCTCACCAGGTAAAATATTTTGTTCTTTATTATAATAAGATGTTACAAATGCTAAATTATCATGACTTGTAGTATTCGTATTTACACTATTAGCTGTTCCTGGTGCATATTCTAAACTGTTACCATACTTTGCACTTATAGCTTGCATAGCACCTTGTCCTTCAGCTAATTGTTGAGGAATACTCATTAATTCTCCTATTCTTTTTAAAGAAGCTTGATCAGTTTTTCCAGATAAACTATAATATTCATCTCCTAATTCTCGTAACCAAGCAGTAACATGATCTTGATATCCACCAGGAATCCTTGTTCTTCTTAATTCATTTTGCCATTCTTTATATGAATTAGCTCTAAGAAGATCTTGTTCTGCTTGAAGTTTCTCATTCTTTTCTATTTGAAGCTTTTGTTCTTCTTTTCTTTTAGCAAATAGTGTATCATATTTGTTAATATTCCAAGCAAGTTGCTTATTTGCTTCTTGAAGACTTTTATCTATTATTTGTCCTGGTGCTCTATAAGTTCCCATATTTATATAATTTGTCTTGTTTAATTGGGCTTCATGCCTATCAAGTTACCCCAATTTGGAACTGAAGGAACTGGAACAGGTCTAGCCATTGGCCCAGTATATGTTGGAGGTGGTTTTGGTGGAGCCAATACACCAGCCCCTCCCATATCAACTCCAGCACCTCCCATAGAATGCCCCATTGCATTTGTATCCACTATATCTTTAGTTTTTACAGGTGTATTAAATGCCCCACTTATTGCTGCGCTACCTATATTACCAATTGCACCCATCATAGCCGCATTTGAAGCTGCTTCTTGAGCTCGGGCATTATCTATTTGTGCTTGTGTTCTATCTAATTTTTGCATTTCTCTTTCTTCTTGTGCTTGCCATTTCATACCTTCTCCCTGAGCTATCATTTGTTCAACTTGCATAGCACCTTGTGCTTTTAATCTTTCATTTTGAGCTTCTTGTGATTCAATACTAGCAGCTACACCTTTTTTACTATCAGCAGCAGCTCTAGCTAAAGCCGTGGCTCCACCAGCAGAAAATCCTCCTGATCGCATTGTATCTAATGTATTTGCTAATGCTTTATCTGCTTCTTCTGATTGAAATTTTGCAGCTTGAGTAGCTACACTCAAATTAGCATATGGATTAGTGACATTTGCGTATGGATTTACTACATCTTGACGGTTGTTTTCAAGATCTGCCATAACCCCTTCTTTTTCTTCTGCAAGATCTGCCGCATCATCTGCTTGTTGTTTAGCTACAACAGCAGTATAAATACCTGCTCCTACAGCTATTGCTGTCATTACCCCCATAATTTCTAATTTATTGTTTTTATTAATTCATGTGATGGTTCACGATCTACGCTCCATCCTAATTCTTCAAAAGTATTTATTAATTTATTGTGTTTACCTACGAAAAATACATATTTAAATCCTTGTGCTTTACAAACATTCTCTGCTCCACTTATTAAGAGTTCTAAGGCGCTCTGTCTGTCATTATCTCTATAATTAGGATCTGATATAATCCATTCCAATAAAACTACCTTAGAGTTAGTTGTATAGATAAATCCTGCTAATATTGGTATCCCTTCTTTTTCAACCATTAAGCCACCTAAACCATTCTCAGGTAAAAAGTCTCTTTCTGGAGCTTTCCATTTAGGCCATTGTTCCCACCATGTAGGTAAAACTGACCAGTCTTTTTCTGTCAATCTTCTTATATTTAATTTCATTATATTTTATTTATCTTGAAGATACAACCCAATTTGAAGAAACTGCAAATAATTCTTTTAATCCTCCTATATCTGTTGCATCATCTGTTTGTAAATCTACTGTAACATAGTAACCTTTTATACCAGTTGTTGGAGCAGCTGTACTAGCACTACCATCCCAATATACAACTTCGCCAGCTTGCGCTGTACTAGCACTTTTTAATTCAGATACATACCTATTTTCTTTTCTATTAAAACCAACTCTATAAACTAGTCCATCAGCTGGATCTGTATATACACCTTCTTCATAACTTAAAACTTGTTGAGTTTCATCTATATATGATTGCCAAGTTGGAGTAAAGGTTAAAGGACTTGTAGGTGGAGTAATAGGATATGGATCTTGATTAAATTCTGTAGGATCACTATAATATCTAGTTACCTCCCAACCATTACTTCCTTCATAACTTACTGTTTGAAAAGATTTAACTATAGAAACACTAGGATTAAAAACAAATCTAATTTGTGATGGTTTATATCCTTGACCATAAAAATCTCCTCTACTATCACCTGTAGGACTATCATAATAATGTTTCCATAATTCAAAACCATTAGAAGATATAAAAGAGCTTTTTAAACTACACATCATCTTAGGTTTATAATCATAAAAACTAACCCACCCATTTATACTTTCGTCAAAATTTAAAGTAGAATAACCTGCTTCAGTAACACATCCGTTTTGTACAGTTGTTGGTTGTAATGATACTGTATAACTTTTATTATGAATATCCCATCCACCCATTACTTTATCAGAAACAAAACGAATTAATTCTAAGGAGTTAGGCCAAGGTCCAATAGTTGGTAATCCATAATCATTCCAATCAATAAATTTAGATAAAGTAATAGTACAATATGTTGTATTATCAGTTACACTAACTACATACGCACGTTTACCTAATTGACCATTAATCCAAACAGCCATCCCTGGTTCTATACTATCACAACCACAATCAAAACCTATTGTACTTATATTAAATTGATTAATATAATTATCTAATAATGCTGGTAATAATATTGAGTAAGGTACAATAATTTTAGATTGATCAGAATTTATAATAGATAAAGAATCTCTAAAATAATCCTTCATACCATACATTGATATTTCAGTTATACCATCTCTAGATAATCTACCTATTATACCTCTATTAGCATCAGCAAAGTATTTTTGAAAACCATATGTAGCAAAAGATTCTGGATTTCTACTAATGCCATATTCACCTAAATAAGGTACTACTTGACCTATTACTACGTTTGACTGCGTTTGCATAGGAGAACCTTCTGCTGAATAAACAGCATCTTTGTTTATTAAAGCATATTGAACTTTATTTTCTTGGAAAATATTTAAATTAGTATTTTCTGCAAAAAGTTTTTGTATAGATCCATAACTAGGATTTACACTTTTAGTTATATCTTCTCCAATTGAAAACACATTAGTATTATTAACTCCAGTTCTAGAATTATAAACTCCTGAATAAATTAAAGAATTAAATCTATGTTGCTGTTTATCTCCTTCATCATCTTCTGCTAAATAAGCCCTTACACCTAAACTAGCTCTAGCGTTATTAAAACCTCCTCTAATACAAGCTTCTTCAACAAACCATTGTCTTTCTTCTCCTCTAGCTTCGTTTTCATTTTGATTAACTGCTGATCCATTCCATGGAAAAACAGGATATCCAGTCGGATTCCATGGTACTCCAGGCCAAAGTGATAATGGTAATTCCTTACCACTTTCAGGCCATACTATATTCACAGTGGCTGGATCAAATCCCACAGGTAATGCATCTCCTTGAGCTTTAGGAACCACTTTCTTCATCCAAAATGAGTTAAAATATTTTACCGGAACTGAATACGCCATAATTAATAATTACTTATATTTAACATTACTTACAAATTTTTCCATGGAAAAGTTTCTACTAAATCAGATTGAAAAACAGAATATATTGCTGGTCCACTATATGCTAAATAACTACCAGTATTTTTAATAAATGGACCATCTATTATAATTGGAACATCCCACTCGAAATATAATCCATCTCCTGAAGGCCCACTAATAGATCTATCAGTTGCTCTAACCGTTACTACATATCTACCTGGAGGCATTGGTACTAATGGATCAGTGAAAAGATAAGCTTGTTGTGGTTCATAAGCATTAGGTGGTGAACTTTGTTTTATTACAAAATTAGGAACATGTCCTCTAGCACTTACTGGATTTAAATCATTACTACCACATGCTTGTGCTAATTCTAATTCTAAACTCTGTGCATTCAACAATCCTAAACTTTTAACAGTGTTTACATACCAAAATCCTTCTTTACTAGGATAATTAGGCATTTCACTAACCCCAGGTCCAGGGGTTTGTAAATTTAATATATTAGGATAAATAGCAGCACAATTAGATAAACCTTCCCAATAATGATTTTGAATACCTACAGGATAGTTAAATAACACAGTAGCTTCTCCAGTATTAGGATCAGCTGGATCTAAAGTATTACCTTGAGCAAAATCTCTATAAATAGGTCCAGTAGGAACATTTTGATTAGTTATCCAGCCACCCCAAGAAACAGCAAAAGGTAATAAAGAAAATGCTGGAGCATTACCCGTGCCACCATTATTAAACACTGCTTCTCCAATACTATATTGTCCTTGATAAATCCCACCATTTACATATACATCTGTTTGAAAAGGAAAAAAAGCACTAACTTGATATGCTCTAGCTATACTATAAACTAATTCACTTCCTCTATTAGGATTTTGTGGATATGGTGTTCCAAAAGTAGTTCCATATGCCCCATTAAAAGCCTTAAAATCTCCAACCCAAGGTGGATTAGCATTGCCAGGAGCATTAATCATTGTTATTTTACGATCTAAGAAGTTTCCTAGTGTATGGGGTTGCAAATATACTACACCTCCAAAAGCAGTTCCATTAAAACTAGGTGCATAATGTTGTGTACCATCATTGTTTGCTCCATAACCATAAGGATCACCTGGCCAATGTGAACTAGGATTAAAATTTAATCCAAAAGTCTCCCAATAAGCATTTGTTGATTGTCCTGCATAATATGGAGTATCTAATTGCCAAGCTCCACCAATAGTAGCTGGGGGATTATTTAAAACTCCAGCTCCACACATTGTATCATAAGTTCCAAAATATCCTACTTCTGGATACACCTCTTCTTTTAAATCTGTTCTAGCATCATTACCTCCACCATTATCAAACATACCTATTTGATTAGGTGTATCATTTTGAACTTGAACAGTATGCGTAAATTGTGCAGAATAAGCTTGTGTTAATGGTGTTGCTGGGCGATCAACTTGAAAAGTAAAAGTCCATGTTCTTCTATTTTCATCATTCCAAGCTAAAAAATATCCTTCATAAAGATTTGTTCCAATTTGTATTTGGTATTCATTAAAACCAATTGTTTTATCCATTACAAATTCATGAGCTTTTTCATGACCTAAGTCATTCATAACGCTTACTAATGTAACCTCAGTCTCTTGTGCTGGATCATCTAATTCTACACCAGTACAACTAACTGCTTTAAATTTTGCTGAAATAATATCCCCTGGCGCATCTCCTTCACTCCAATCAATATTTGGGTCTGTAATGCCACAAGGAACAGTATTATCTAAAGTTTTTATATTATAATTAAGATCAGCTATTAATCCACCAGTAGATGTCTCCCAATAAATATCTAAATCTGAAACAACAGGTTCTGTTTCGTATACAGCTAAATAAGGTATCATACCTAAATCAGTACTTCCTGCAACTCCAGTATCATTAGCTGACCAGCCAATTTCTTTTTTAGTAGATATTTCTGCCACTAAAGGATTTGCTTCTCCATTATAAAAATTAATAGGTATTAATATAGTTTTAGAAGAAGGATAAGATAGAGGCGCAGTTAATGTATTCCAACTGCCGGCTTGATCTTTTTTACCTAAATTTAAATCTGTTATAGTACCTATATTTACAACTGTATCAGGTAAAGTTTCAGGATCAAATTGACGATTATATGTATAATAATTTACTGGAGTTTTAAAATTTTCTACTCTACCAAATAATTTAACACTACTACCAAAAGTTTTTTGCTCAGGACCAACTTTACTTAAATCTCTTGGAATTTTATTTATATTGTCATTTATTAAAACTATATGACCAGTTTTACTTTCATCTCCTTTAGGAAAAATAATAGCAGATGTATCAGGTGAAGTGGTTGGTGTATTGGATCTAATATCTTTTGGATACCCTGCTAACATACCTGGTAAATAACAATTATAATAATCTTGTTCGGTTTGTTTTACTACTACTTTCCATGAATACCATCCTAATGTATTTTGATCTACTAAAGTTTTAGCTTTTAAATTCCATTGATATGTAGGTGGAGGACTATAACACATAGGAAAGGCAGTTGGTAACATTGTAGTAATCATTTCTCCTTCTTGCCAATCTGTACTACTACTACTAACTATAACAGTATCATAAATAATTTCCCCGTTTGAATCTACAAAAAATCCAATTGTAGCTGTAGAACCAGAAATACCTACAATATTTACTTCAGGAAATTCACAAGTATTTCCTGCCGGAAGTCCAGATGACCAATTAGCAGATGTACCTCCTAGAGCAAATCCAACAAAAGTCCCATCATTATTTCGATATGTCCCCGGATATCCATTAGATGAATCTTCTGAAATTTCTTGATGCCATATCATATTAATCATATCTCCAGGCCATGTGTCTACAATATTAATTAATGGGTCTTGAGTGGTTCTATAAGGATGGTATATAGTTGAACCACGTCCTTGTATTACTGTATTAAATATATCTGATAATATAACATCAGATTGTCTTCCATATCTATCACTTAATACTACACCAACTTGATAAGTTCTATTTTGTTTAACTGTATGATTTTGATATTCTTTTCTAACATAATATTCTCGGTTTCCATATTTTGGCCAATCAAAAGGACCAGTAGGTAATATTGGTTTTGGATCTATACCTACTACATAAGTTAATGAATTAGGAGAAGTATGTTTATCTATATAATTTCCATATATAATTCTATTTCCAGATGATTCTTGAGCTAAAGCTCTAATTGGAACCTTATCATAAACTCTAGTTATTTCTCTTTCAGGTAATGTTTTCCAAGGTTTTCGTGATTGATAATCATAAGAATAAAAAGATGAAGTTTCTAAATTAAAAGGATTTGTACCACTATCTGCGGCAATAGTATCTAATACACAAGCATTATTATTATTAGATTCTTTATATATTATCTCAATATTTTTTATTTTAAATTCATCTTGAATATTATTAAAAGTTGATTGAGTTGAATTTTTATAAGGAGCTGGAATATATAATCCTATATCTTGAATTTTATTTTCAAAAAATTCTACAATAGAACTTGCATAAGCATTTCCTTCATCTCCAATTAATGTACTAGAAACTGGCCAATTAATAAGCGGTGCACTACCAACGCCAGGACTACTATTATCAGGAGGTTCAATATTTTCTACATCTCCCCCAACAAAGTATCCATCTTGTTTAGGTACAAAACACGCTTGAGTAAATGGTGCCATTAGAGAATATTCTCCATCATCAAATTCAAATCTATAACTAAATCTTACAAACTTGTCACTTAAAAAAGTTTCATCTCCAGGCCATATTGAA
>Ga0098035_1000416_pt1 | contig 21507 bp, 23 predicted proteins | sample 3_EtaG_FD_75046 | JGI IMG/M metagenome (GOLD analysis project Ga0098035, IMG submission 75046) | Marine viral communities from the Subarctic Pacific Ocean - 3_ETSP_OMZ_AT15126 metaG | ecosystem: Environmental > Aquatic > Marine > Oceanic | place: Pacific Ocean | collected 2015-01-07
AAAGTCAAAGACTTAACATCAGAGAGTTGAAAAGTGTTGCCAAAGAAATTGAGATTCAAATTTGAAATCTCTAATTTTGACACATGGCAAAAAAACACAAAACAATTGCAGGAGCATTGGACAATGACAGAGTTGGCATTGACTACAAGAAAGAAAACCTGGACTTCAAACCGAACCTCAAAGAAGACATGGAATTCTGTCTGAACCTGAAAGAAGAATCAACTCCTCCTACTAAGTTCACCAAAGAAGTCAGAGTCAAAATCAGTCCTGAAACATTCCTGCAATGGAAAGAGGCAAAGAAGAGAATTGAACAAGTGTGTGGATATGATAATGAATCAAAAGTGTTTGAATTCATGCTCATTGAGTTTCTGAATATTCCTCTTGAATCATATGAGTGAGAATAGAGAAATTGAAATTGCAACAATCATCTATGTGTTGCTGATTCTTGGAGTGGTGATGTTCTCCTCTTGCACAACTAAGAATCATGTCATCACTGAATATGATGGAGAGAGAATCATTCATTGGTATGGAACAGAGGAAGAGGAATGAGAAAGAATGTCAATATCGGTTTGATATCGGTTAAAAAAAAAAGTATATGATACATATTGGTATGCTATTTAGAATGAACAGATATATGCTTATGGATTCAAATAAAGCGTTCTCAGGACACTTCTCAGGAGCATTGATGTGGTTGCTCCACATGGCACTTGGATTCAGGAGAATGAATCTATGGAGGTTTTGTTCTTGGATTGATTTTGCCGATAGGGTAGGGGAGGAGTCAAGTTGTCATGCTAATCATGTAGCACTAAAGTCTATTTAACATAATGTATATTATAGGACAAGAGGGGTTCAGGAATAAATGACAAAATGGCATAGGGTATTGATACTCTATGGATAGTCTATCTAATAGACTTATATATAAAGATAAAGATAAAGATAAAGACATGGATAAAGATAAAGATACAGAAGGAATCATCTATATTGATTTCAACAATCTTCCAAGATACAGGGAGCAACTTCTCCAATTGAGCAGAGAGAAACAATATGCAGTTCTCAGGGTAGCATATACAAAAGGAATAGATGTATGGTTTGAAACAACAAGGATATTCCTGGATGCATCAGTGAGTCATGGAGGAATTGAGTCAGGAGATATTGAGAACCTATTTGAAGACATCATCATGAATGAACTATGACACAGAAAGATTCAAGCAAACCAAAAGGAGAGTTTCCTTCTAAGGAGAATCAGTTCTCTTCAACCAATCAACCTGCAAAGAGAGGAAGGAACAAAGGGAGCAGGAATGTTTCCTCAGTCCTGAAAGACTTACTATCAGAGCAGGACAAACAACTTGGAGGAGTTGGTGAGTTCGGTTCTCCTGTGGCACAGATGCTCTTGAAGATAGCATTTGGAACTGAGTCCTCAGATGAATCTAAGTTGAAAGCAATCAGAGAAATCCTTGACAGGATAGAAGGAAAGGTTGAACAGAATATCAGAGTAGGTTCAACAGAACCAACCTGGATTGCAGGAACAGATACAGAGGAAGATGCTCAGGAATAGGAAACACCTATTGAAGAAACTGCAAGAGGAGGAATGTCTTCTTCTTCCTGATATGCATATTGCCTTGATAGGAATATCAGAAGGAATCAATGCAAGAGCAGTCTATGACAAAGACATCTGTTTGGATATCCTTGAAGAAACAATGATGTTGGACAAAGAGAGTGCAATCATGTATTTCTACACATCACTCATTGGAGCATTGGAAGGAGACAACACTCCCTTGATAGTTGAAACAATATGAAACAATGCAAAGCATACTATGATTTGAAGGATAGTCAAAAGAGAATCTCTGTTCTTCAAGGAGGAACAAGAAGTGGAAAGACATATTCTGTTCTTCTTGGATTGATAGAATTTGCCTGGAAGAATAAGGACAAAGGGTTGTTCATCACAATATGCAGGAAGACATTTCCTTCATTGAGAGCATCAGCAATGAGAGACTTCTTTCAGATATTAGAGAAGGAGAATCTCTATCTTCCACACAACCACAACAAGACACAACACATCTATGAACTATATGGGAACACATTTGAATTCATATCCACTGACCAACCACAAAAGGTGAGAGGAAGAAAGAGAGAAGTCCTCTTCATGAATGAAGCAAATGAATTCACCTTTGAAGACTATACACAACTTGCAATGAGAACAACTTTCAAAATCATATTGGACTACAATCCATCAGATGAATTTCATTGGATTTATGACAAAGTAGTTCCAAGAGAGGATGCAGATTTCTTCACATCAACCTATTTGGACAATCCATTTTTGGAGAAAGCAGTAGTTGAAGAGATTGAGAAGTTGAAAGAATTGGATGCAAACTATTGGAGAATCTATGGACTTGGACAGAGGGGAGTTGGTGAATCAACAATCTACACTCATTGGAAATTTGGAGAAAGGATTCCAAAGACTTATGACGAAATCATCTATGGAATTGACTTTGGATATAATGCTCCAACAGGAATGGTGAAAGTCTATATCAAGGACAATCAATGTTTTGTTCAGGAGGTTCTTTATAAAAGACACATGACAACAACTGATTTGATTCAGGAGATGGAGAAGATTGTGGAGAATAAGACAAAGACTATTTTTGGAGATAGTGCAGAACCAAAGACAATCACTGAGATTGCAAGAGCAGGATTCAACATCAAGTCCTCAGACAAATCAGTGAAGAAAGGAATTGACAAATTGAAGAGTTTGGTTTTGGTAATAGACAAAAAGAGTGTGAATCTTTTGAAGGAGTTAAAATCATATAGATGGAAACAAGACAAGGATGGAAGGACTTTGGATGAACCTGTGAAAATCAATGACCACTTGATTGATGCAATGAGATATGCAATATTCACTCACTTGAAGTCAGACAACAAAATCACCTATTGGGAATGAAACCATCACCACACATCCACTTTTGCCTTGCAAATCACAATTGGAATGTTTTATTTTTGCAAAATATGAACATGAAAGTCCTGAACAAAAGACATGGAGATTTGCTGAGTAAATATGTGAACTTTTTACTTGGAGAGGCATTTCATATGACAGAAGATGACAATGACAAGTTCACTGAGTTCAACAAATTAGTCAAAGGAATCATCAAACAATCTGACTATTTCACAGAAGGAGAGGACATGGAGAGCATTCATGAATGGATGCTTATGACACCAAACCTTCTCTTTCATTCTTTCAATGGTTTTTGTGTTGGAGTTGGAGCAGACTCTCATGTTTGCTCAGAAGAATTGATGGCAAGGACATTGACAATCTTGAATTCATTATCTAAGATGTCAACAAAAACAGAATCAAAAACCAAATTCATCAACTATGTTAGAGATTAAATATGCAAACAAAAAGAAAGAAGTTTTTTCAGAATGGTCTGAATTGACAATCAAAGAATTTCATGGACTCTATCAAATCATGCACAGATATGAAGATGTGGATTTGGATGGAGATACCTCTCAGAAACTTCTGTTCATGAGAGACTATGTTTCTTATTTGCTGAAAGAACCAATTGAATATGTTGATTTGATGAATCCCAAAGATGTGGAACAACTTGTTGCAGGAACTCAGAATCTTTTGACTGATTTCAAACACAAAGAATTGAGAAGGTTCACTTTTGAAGGAGAAACATATTTCTTTCCAACCAACAACATGAGAGCATCTACTTTTGGAGAATTCATTGAAACCTCTGCACTTGATACAAGCACAAAGTTTTTGGAGAATGGAAAGTTTGATGTAGTTGCAGAACAGATGGCAAGGATTTGCAAGAGAGCAGATGAACTTGAAGTCTATTTGGAAGAAGAAGTTGTGAAGGAAAGAGCAGAGAAATTCCTGAATTTGCCAATGGACATTGTTTGGGAGTTCTGTTTTTTTTTGCTCAGACAACAAAGCGTTTTGGCAAGGATTTTCCAAACCTATGGGGAGGAACAACAGGAAGTATTGAATCCAAAAGAGCAGGAAAAATCTTAGAACCTTATGGATGGCTGAATTCTCTATATAGAGTTGCAGAGAAAGGAGTGTTCACTCTTCCAAAGATAGACCCAATTGAGAGTGTCAAAAGAACAGGAGTGTTGAAAGTCTTCACATATTTGAGTTGGACAAATGCAGTGCAGGATTGTGAGAACCACTATCATGAAATCATGTCTCAAAAAAGAAATAAGAAATAAAAATAAAATATAAAAATGGCAACCTTCAATCTGAACAATTTGAGAACAACCATGCAGAATGCATGGCAATATGGAGACATCATCTTTGGAGAGACTTCAGACATCAATGAAAATCATGACAACATCTATCCTCTTTGTTTGGTGAGACCTCCTTCTTCCAAAATGGAAACCATCTATGAAGGATGGGAAGACTATTCATATGAAGTCTATTTTGTGGAGTTATGGAAGAAAGAAAATAGAGATGCATCAACCATGTCTTTGCATTGGGACAACACTCAAAGAATTGCAAATGAATGGTTGGACAATGTGTTGAACACATATGACAATGAAGATTTGATTCTTGACCCTGAGTCTTTGGAGATTGAAAGAATTCAAGAGTTCACCAATGATAGATTGATTGCAATAAAATTCTCCTTTACACTTCAAGCATTCAGAACTTGTTTCAATCCAAAAGAATTCTATGTGGATTCATATTATAGCAATGACACTGTTGATATATGTGTTCAAGAGGCAGATGGAGGAGGATGTGATGTAGAAATCAGCATTCCTCAATGTTGCAGGGCATGGGTTCGTTCTGATGGATGGAAACAGATTTCATTTGATGAGACACTCTACAACATCATGCAGTTCACTGACATGAGTTCCTTCAATGGATATATTCATCCAGGAATTCCTCCCTTTGACACTTCCTCTCATAATTTCAGGGTATGGAATGGAGTTGGAAAGGCAACCCCAAACAACAAAGCACTTTTGGAATCCAATGTTTCTCAGGCAAACAATATTCATTATGCAGACACTCTCACAAATATATCTGATGCAAACCCTTTGACTCCAAGAACTTGTCAATATATGAATGCAGATGGAGTGTCTCTCACAAACCCTTCACAAAATCAATATGGTATTTTGAACACATATGATTGGACAATTGCATTGGTTTTCACTTTGGATACTCTTTTGGGAGACCAAGATATGAGATATTTCAGCACATATGGACTTGATGTGATGCCACTCACCAACTCTGAAGATTTGGATATCTACAATGACACAGGAACATTTGCAATTGATTTTGGAGGAGTGAATATGGGAGCAATAGCTTTCACAAATTATTATCCAACAATATACACCGATACAGATAAAACTGTTGCAATGATTGTTTCATATAACTCTACTGCTGATGTATTGAAATTCTCTGCTCCAAATGAGACTGCTCCAACAATCACAGGAATCTTGGGAACAACTGCTGACAAGATTTGGGGACTCAAACAACACAATCTCTTCTTCAAATTGGGAGCAGATGAAGGAGTTTCAAATCACTACAAAGGAAAGTTCTATGAAGCAGTTTTCTACAACTATGATTTATTCTCTGCAACAGACCTTCATGCAAACAAAACAAGAAATCCATCTCAATTTCAAGGACAAGAAGTCATCAATTCTCTTGGAGACAAATATGGAATAAACCCTTAAAAAAATAAACAATGGGACAAACATTAAACGGAACACCAACCTTCAACATTCATCCAGGAGGCACAAGACAAGGATTCACAAAGACAGATGGCTACTATCCACAATCAGCAGGAGAACCAATCATTGTTTCAGTGAAAGTCAGTGGAGACAAAATGACTCACATTCCAGGTTCTCCAGGAGATATTGTGAATGTGATTTTCAAAGTATTTGGACACACAATATATGGAGACATCAGTTCTGCCTATCAAAACAATCTCATGTTGGCAGAATGTTCTAAGTCTGTTGATATTGTGTATGAAAATTATGACAATCAATACTATGTTGATTGGGGAAGTGCAACATCAGGAGACATCACTCAAAAGACTTTCACATTGGACATTGCTCCTTTCATTAGACCAAAACTTTCCTATTCTCTTGTGCCTTGTGGAAGAGGTTCATACAATCAATGGATAAAAGATGGACAAGGATGGGGAGGACTCACAGGAACATATGACAGGAGCATCTACACTCCAATGGCACAAGTTTGGCTTTTAGTTTCTATTCAAGCAGAATTTCAAGTCTTGGATTCCAATGGGGAACTCACTATGGCAACAACAACATCAGGTTCTTCAACAACAAAAAAATTGAGGACAAGTCAGTCAAACAATATCACAGGAGGATACACAGGATATCAATTCATTGCAATCAATTCAGTGAGACAATGGGGGCAAAAACAAAACTTGCAATCAATGGAATGCAGACTCACTGGAGGAACTTCAAATGCTTGGTTCATGTCTGATTGTCCAAACTCTTCAACCACAGGAGGAACAACTCCTGATGTCAAAATGAAACCAATGGTAGTTGAAGAAGATTCTGAATATCTGTATTTCTATTTGAATCAGGTTCTCAGGTCAGACCAAGAACAAGACTATTTCTCAGGGGGCAACTTTGATTCACAAGTGTGGAATGTGTTTTTCTTAGTAGAACATAGAAAAGGAGGAGTCACATATGAGAAACAATTGGACACAGATGATGATGTGTTTGCATATTCTGTTGGCTACAACAACCCGAATTGGACAAGTGCAGGAGACTATGGAGGAAACTACTATTCATGCAGACAATGGTTCAGACAATGTCTTGCACAAAATGTTTCTCCTGCTTGGATAAATTCCAATGGAGGAACAATTCCAACAGGTTCTCCTGCATGGTCAAATATTGACAACACTTCTGATTGGTGGAGAGTTTCTGTTCAATGGCAGAACTCAGAAAATTCAGGAGGAACAACAGGAGGAAGTTGCTCAAATTCAGGAACAAACTATTCAAGCAATTGCATTGCAGGAGCAGGAGTGTGGACTCCAAATCAATTCAGGAGGACTGAATATAGGTATTTCAAACCAAATGCACTTCCTGAACCTCCTGCCTTTCCCTATACAAGAGTCCATTGGTTGAATGATTTGGGAGGCATTGATTCATATACTTTCACAAAGAACAAAACATCTTCTCTTGAAAGAAGTATTTCAACATATGAGAGAAGACCAAACAATCCACTTTATCAAATTGACCAACAAGCATTTGGCTCAATGACTTTTGGATGGGATGAAAACATCAATCTCTATGAATATTCTGTGAACAACAGAGGAGAACAATATCAAACTGAACAGGAAATCTTGGAGATTCAAATGAGAGCAAAGCACACTTGTTTTTCAGAACCTTTGACTCATGTAGATGCAGAATGGTTGAAGGGACTCTTCAGAAGTCCAAATGTTTGGATTCAAAAGACACAAGACACTGATGTTTTGGGTGGTTCAAACCATCACAACACAAGAGGAGAATTTGCTGAATATGTGAATTCTTGGTGGCATCCTTCTGAGAATGACTATTTTCCAATCATTGTCACCAATTCTGAAATCATCACAATGGATGAAGAACAAGGACTCATTCAGATTCAACTTGAATATCAAGATGGAGTGAGTCAAAAAGGACAAAGCAACTAATATGAAAAAAGTAGAAATTGAAATTCTTTCCTATGAAGAAGAGTCTCTTCTAAGCACAACAACCACAACCACAGGCAATCAGTTTGTTTACAATTATGATTTCAATTCCAATCCATTTGGAGCAGTGGTTCAAGGTTCAGAAGATGGAGAAGTGATGAAATCAAACCATGCAATGCAAAATGTTTGGAGAGGATTTTGGACTGATGGTTCAGGATATTTCAATGGAATTCCTGAATTTGCTCCTTTTAGAAATGCAAACAACAAGGCAGAATTTTCCACATATGACACCACACTGAATCAATGGGGACTCTCTTCCATCTATCAAAAAATCACAGGACTCACAATTGGGAACACTTATGTTGTGAAAGTTGATGTTGATTCTGTTCCTCCTGGAGTGATTCTTTCAAATTGTTTCATCTCAGTAGGTATTTGGAACACCGCAGGAACTATGAATGTCAACTGCATCACACAAAACAATGCAGTCAATATTTGTGAAGTTGGAGTGAATGCAGGAAACAATGAAGAAGGATGGGGAGGAGGAACATCAAATCCTATCATCATCACCACAGGAGTTCTATCATATACTTTTGTCGCACAACACACAAGTGGAATTTTGAGTGTTGGAGTGTCTGCACAGAATCCCAATATTGGAAGTTCTCTTGTCCTAAATAGCATTGAAGTTGGAACAACTACAACAACAACAACACAACATTGGGGACAGGATTTGAGCAAAGCACTTGTTGGAAAATTAGACTTGACAGATTCAGAAAACTTTCCTTTGGCAATGAGTTTTGCAGTTTCAGATGGAAAGAATTTGGAATCTATATTTGGAGACTATTCAAAGAGTTTTCAAGTTCCTGCAACTAAGAACAACCAAAAATTGTTGGGATTCATTGACAATCCAATCACTACTGACAGAAAGGAAGTGATTCAAAAACATCCATGCAGAGTGATTGTTGATGGAGTGGAAATGATGAATGGGAAATTGAAAGTGATTGGTTCTTCACAAAAGAGGAAAGCAGATTTCTATGAGTGTGTTTTCTATGGAGGAAATGCAGATTGGGGTTCTATGCTCAAAGACAGAAGAATGTGTGATGTGGAATTTGTTCTTGGAGATGGACTCACCAATCCTCTCAATACGGGGAGACTAAAATATGGATATATGTTCTTCCAGGCATCATGGGGAGCATCTTCAAGTTCCTCAGATATTGTCTATCCTCTTGTTTCATATGGAGACTTCTATCCAACAGGTTCAGGAGGATATGTCAATAGATGGGATGCAGGAGACCCTTCACAAGATTGGAGATATTGGGTATATGTGAGAAACACTTTGGAATATATTTTCAAGGCAACAGGATATAGAATTGAAAGCACATTCCTGAGTCAGTTATGGGTTGGAAAACTTATCTACAACTTGAATTGGGGAAGAAATGAAGTGGAGGCAATCAATGAACAATATTCATTGAGATATACGGGAACACCAGGTTCAGGTTCACTTTCAAATTTGACAATCACAACCACAGGACAAGACAACACATCCTTTCCATGTGGTTCATTGCCTTGCAATGATTGGAATCCTGAGACTCAATTTGCCTTCTCACCAGGCATTCAACTTCCAACAAGAGTCTCAGACACCTATTCTCAATATTCACAAGATGGATATTCAGGAGTTGCAGATGGAAAAATCACTATTGCAAAAGATGGACAAGCAAAATTCTCATGTAAATTCACATATTCAGGATGGTTTCCAATCATGAATTTCTTCTATCAAGGATATGCAATTGTGAGAATCAGAAAAAAAGATTTTGCAACAAGCATAACAACAACTATTGCAACCAACACTCCTGGATGGCATTGTTGGGGACAGATTTGTTCCACATCCTCAAACACTCAATGGAGTGAGTCATTGGAAAGTCTTTGGACTCCTGTGAATGTTGGAGACCAAATTTGGTTTGAGACTTCATGTGATGGAACTTGTGCGCCTGGATGTTCACACAACAATGGACAAGATTTTAGTTGGCTTTTGCTTGAAAGACATAGTGGAAATGAGGAGGCATCATTCATTCAAATGGACTTTGATGGGAGCAAAATCAGTATAGACAATGAACTGAATGTTGCTGACACTCTTCCTTGTGATATAACACAAAGCACTTTCCTGAAAGCAATTGCACATATGTTCAATCTGTATTTCTACACTGATGTTCAGAAAAAAATTGTTTATATTGAACCTTTCACTGAATTCTTCACAAGAACAAACACATTGAATTGGACTCCAAAAATAGATTGGTCAAAATCTATTGTTGACAAATATCAAATTGGACTCAAAAGAGAAATCCTGTTCAAATACAAGGATGATTCAAATGACAAATATTTGGAATATTTGAATGAGAAAGTTCTTCAAAGACCTGGATTCTATGAATATTATGAAGTCTTAGGAGACAAGTTCAATGAAGGATTGATGACATTTGAGAATCCTCTGTTTTGTCCAACAAGAGAAGAGTTTGACAAAGATTGTGGAGGAGCAGGAACAAATGATTCAGTGAGAATTCCTGTATATGAGAAAGAACCTGTTGCCTTTGGGACAGGCATGAGTCCCTTTCCTTTCAGGCCTGACAAAGCAGTTTTCAAACCCCACATTTTGTATTGGGATGGATTTGTTCAGGATGGTTCTGTGCAACAAGCAAACCACAAATGGTTCTATGAACATAGTGGAGGACTTCAAACATCTTCTTCAACCTATCCAAGAGCAGTTTTTGTGGACACTATGCAAACAAACACCTCTTTCACATCAAGAATCAATCTTTCCTACAATGATGAAGTCCACAATGATGGTTCTATCATGAAAGGACTCTTCACTTCTTATTGGAAAGACATGATTGAACAAAATAAACTCAATCCAAGAATCAGGAGTGTCTATATCAACCTGAAACTTACTGACATTTTGGGCATTGATATGTCTAAATTGGTCTATTTGGATGAATCATGGTGGAGAATCAACAAAATTGTTGACTTCAATCCTGCAAAAAATGAAACTACAAAAGTGGAATTGATGCAATGGTTTGATGTTGGAGGATTCAATCCACTCACAACAAATGCTCCTTCAGTGGAAGGACTTTCAAGCACATCTTCCATGAGACTCTCCAGGAATGTTCCTTCAAGGAATGAACTTGGAATGAATGAGAATGACATCTTGGAATTTGGCAGTGGAGGAGTCTTTGTGAGAGAAGAAGGAGAAAGAGGTTCACAAGCAATCCTTCCTGTTCTTATGCTTGACAGGAGTGGAAACTTTCATCAAGTAATAAGGACAACAAGCAAAGAGGATGTGATTGAAGAAGGACTTGGTGAATCATATGAAGGGGAAGTTTACTAATGGGAATGCAGGAAGAAATATCACAAAAGATTCTGCAATGGGCAGAAGATGTTGTCATGACTGACTTGGGCAAAGAGTTGGTTTTGAAAGGAAGAACTTCTGACTATAAAAAAAGCAAATTGATTGCAGGAGCAGAAATCACATTTGATGGACAAGTGGTGAATATATGGATGCCGAACTATTGGCAATATGTTGAACATGGAGTTCCTGCATCCAGGATTCCATATACACCAGGCAAAAGGACAGGAGCAGGAACATCACTCTATATTTCTGCACTTGTGAAATGGCTATCAACAAAAGGGAAGAGTTCAACTGACCCAAGAACAAAAAACATTGCATTTGCAATTGCAACAAAACAAAGCAGAGTTGGAAATCCTATCAACAAAGGAAAATTGAATTTCATTTCTGCAACTATTCAAAAGAATGGGAGCAAATGGACAACTGCATTGGAAAAAATAATTGGAAAAAAATTGGAAGAAGTAATCTATGCACAACTTTCTTCTGCTGAAAGGCAAATAAAATAAAACAAAGAAATGGCAAAATCAATATCACTCAAAATAGATGTTCAAGGACAAGATGAACTCTTCAAGGCACAACAATCTGTCAACCAATTAACAAAAGAGAAGAAACTTCTCAATGACCAATTCAAAAAAGGGAAAGTCAGTGAGAAAGCATATGCAAAAGGACTCTCCAAAGTCAATGTCAATCTCAAAGCATCCAAAACAAGAGTCAATCAGTTGAACAAAGAACTTCTTATCAAGAACGGACTCATGAAGAAGGGAGGTTCTTTCACTAATAAGATGGCAGGAGCAATGGGAAAGATGGTGATTGGAATTGGAGTTGCAGTTGCAGGATTCAAAGCATTGACAGGAGCAGTTGGAGGAGCAATGGAAGGATTTGACAAACAAGTGAAAGCAGAAAAATCTCTTCAAGTTGCTCTTGGAGGCACAAGTGAGGCACTTTTGCAACAGGCAAGAGCATTGCAACAGACAACAAGATATGGTGATGAAGCAATCATTCAAGGACAAGCGTTTCTTGGACAAATGGGACTCACAGAGAAAGAAATTGGAAGATTGACTCCTGCACTCTTAGACATGGCATCTGCACAAGGAATGAGTGTGGATGATGCCTTCAAAATTGCCTCAAAAACAATGGGTTCAACTACAAATGCATTGTCAAGGTATGGAATTGAAGTTGTTGGAGCAGTTGGAACACAGGAAAGAATGGATTCCATCATGGGTTCTTTGACAGACAAGTTTGATGGACAAGCAGAGGCAATGGCAGATATTGGAGGGGGAGCAATGCAACAAATGTCAAATGCTTGGGGAGACTTAATGGAGAAAGGAGGAGGCATCATCTATGAGTTCATCAATCCTTTCATCAAGAAAATCACAAAATGGATTCCAAAGATTCCTGGAATGTTCAAAAAAGTCTCAAACAAAGTGAAGGAACTATACAATTGGTTTGTTGAACTCTACAATCAAAGTCTTGGTTTCAGATATCTCATTGTGAGCATCCAAACTACCTTCAAAAACTTCAAGACAATCATCAGTGGAGTGGTGAACTATATCATTGGAAGTTTCAAAAATGTTGGAAATGTTCTGAAAGGAGTCTTCACATTGGATTGGGGACTCATAAAAAAAGGATATACTGACCAAGCAAAACACATGAAAGACACTTTCTCAAAAACAGGGCAAGAAATGAAAGACAACCTCACAGATGCCTTTGATAAGATTAAAAATGGACAAGCAAAGACACTTGAAATATCTGATGCAACAGAGACACAAGTAGTTGCAGAATATGGAGATTTAGGAGAGAAAGCAGGGAAGGAATTTGGCAAAAAAACTGCTGAAGAAATTGAGAAAGCAAGAAAAGAGGCATTCAAAAAAGAAATGAAGGAATTGACTGATGAACAAAAGAAGAGAATAGTCAAAAGAAAAACATCACTCAAGTGGGAATATAGACTTTTTGCCACCATGACTTTTGAAAGTGAAGAGGAAAAAAATGCCTATTTGCGACAAATAGAGATAGACTATCAATTGGACATCAGCAAAATCAAACAAGACTCCTATTTTGACCAAATGGATGCTCAATTGGATTTTGGAGAACAAACCATTGACAATCAAATGAAGATTCTTGATGAACAACTCAAAAACCTCAAAGCGAACATCTCCCAGAAAAAAGAAACACAAGAAGTTGCAGATGCAGATGAATTTGCAGTGGCAAGTCAAATGGCAAATGCACTTTCAGAACTTGGGAATAGAAGGACAAGCAGAGAACTTCAAGCAATAGAAGAAAAAAAGAATGCAGGAATCATGAATGAAGAAGAATATGAGAAAGCAAAATATAATATTGAGAAGAAAGCATTCCAAAGAAAGAAGGCATTGGATATGGCACAAGTTCTCATGAATTTTGCACAAGCAAATATGAAGATTTTTGCAGACAATCCATTTTTTGTGGCATTAGGGATGATTCCTGTATTGACAGGATTGATGATGGGACAATTGGCATTGATAGGAAGTCAGAAATTTGCCAAAGGAGGACTTGTTGATGGAGGAATTTTCAAAGGAGCATCTCACTCACAAGGAGGAATCAAGTTTGCATCAGGAGGAAGAGTGATGGAGGCAGAAGGAGGAGAGGCAATCATCAATAGAAGGTCAACCTCAATGTTCAAACCTCTTCTTTCAAGAATCAATTCAGCAGGAGGAGGAGTGAGATTTGCAGATGGAGGAATCTTGAATTCAATGGGAGGGAACTTTGATATGTTTGGAGTTCCAACTGCATCAACCAATGTTGTAGTTGTTGAATCTGACATCACCAACTCACAAAACCAAGTTTCAACCATTGAGGCAAATGCATCTTTCTAAATAACTTTTATCAAATGCTCTTTGTTGACAAAAAAACCAAAAAGGATAGAATTCATATATGTAAAAAGTGCGAATTTTACAGAAATTTTTTAATGCTAAAGAAACCAACTTGGACTTGGGGAGCAAGATGTGGAAAGTGCAAATGTTTCCTGGATGCAAAAACCTCTTTGAAAAAAGAATTCTTTGGAGAATGTCCTTTGGAGAAATGGTGAAACCAAACAATCAAACATATGACACATCAAGAATTTGCAAACACACTAAATGAAACAGAACAAAAAGAAATCCTGGACACTCTCAATCATATTGAAGAACAAAGACTGAGAAGCTCAAAATATGAAACAAAAGATTTGGATGTCCTTTTTAGGTATTGGGTGAAACTCTACCCAAATGAGAAAGTCAAGATGTCAATGGGATGTGGAGGATGCAGAAAGGCAGTTCACAAATTCTTCTTTCAAATTTCAAAATATTTTATCAAAAAAACTAAATAATGGCAAAGAGACAAAACACAAAAGAGGTTCTCTATGAATTTCTGAATGCAATGGAGAAAGAAATTGTTCTTTCAAAAACAGAGGATGCAACTATCAAAGACATTGTGAAATATCTTTGTGAAGTTGGACTTGTTGAGCCAAAAAGACTCAGGAACTATCTAATCATTCACCAATTTGACAATCTTTTGAAAGACAATGAAGGGAACATCACACACACTTTCTGTGATTTGGCAATCAAATTTGAAATGAGTGAAAGTCAAGTTGGCAGAGTAGTATATAAGGAGAGAAAAAAGAGTCAACATCACTACAATTTGAGGATATCATAAAAAAGTTCCTCTTTTGCTTTAATTTTTTGAAATGACTAATCTATTTTTGTGGCAATGGAAAAAATGTGGTTTTCTATAAAGAACAAAACAGAAGATTCTAAGGATGTTGATATATACATCTATGATGAAATTGGTTCTCATGATGTCAATGCCAAAGCATTCATTGAAGAGTTGAAGAAATACAAAGGAAAGACTTTGAATATTCACATCAATAGTCTTGGAGGAGAAGTTTTTGATGGAATGGCAATTGCAAATGCAATCAAATCACACAATGCTCCAACAAACACTTTCATTGAAGGAATTTGTGCATCAATTTCAACTATTGTTGCACTTGCATCTGACAAAGTGTATATGAGTGAGAACTCTCTATTCATGATTCACAATGCTTGGGGAGGTTCAATGGGAGTTGCAAAAGATTTGAGGAAACAAGCAGACATTCTTGAAAAAATATCCAATGAAATTGCAAATGTTTATATCAAGAGAACCAATCTTTCCAAAGATAAAATTCAGGCAATGATGGAAGAGGAAACTTGGTTGACTGCAACAGAGTCAATTGAAGCAGGATTTGTGGATGAATTGACAGAGGCATTGAAAATGGTGGCACAATATGATGTTTCTAAATTTAAGAACATAACAGAAGAAAAAATCAATTTAATATTAAATAAAAAAAGCAAAGAAATCATGAGTAAAAATTCAGAAGACAAATCCATCTTGGAGAAAATCAAAAATATTTTTGCAGAAAGTTCTGACATCACTCCAAAAGCATTGGAAGAAGAGGAAGAAATAGAGCAGGAAGAAGAAAAAATTGAGGATGCAGAAGAAATGCCTGATTGGTATAAAAAAACATATGAGGAAATGAAAGACAGAGTTCAGAACCTTGAAGATGCAGTTGCAGACTTGAAAGAAGACAAAGAAAATGCAAAAGCAGAATTGGTTGATGCACTTGGACAATTGGAAACTTCCAATGAAACAATTGTGGCAATGGGAACTGAAATGGCAAAACTTGGAGCAACTCCAACACACCTTTCTCCTCAGTCTGACCCTTCTCCTGTTAAAGTAGAAAACAAAGTTGATGCAAACACTGATTCATTCAATGCACTTGCCGACTTATTAAAGAGTAAATAATAATATTAACAATAAAAAACAGAAAAAATGGCAAATGTATCAGCAAATAGTATAGCAGTCGCATATAATGGACAATATGCAACCAAGATGTTGCTTGAACCAATGTTCACTTCTGATGATATTATGAGAAATTATACTATCTATCCGAATGTGAAATACAAGCAAAATGTATTTTTAGCAAATTCACTCAGAGACATCACTGAGTTGAATGAAGGATGTTCAGATTCTTCATGCACACCATCAACTTTTGACATTGATGACAAAGTAATCACAACCTCAAATGTTGCAGTGAAATTGGAGCAGTGTTGGAAAGAATTCTATGATGAATTCATTGTGGAATCATATAAAAATGGAATCAATATGCCTGATTTGACAGGCACACAATTATCAAAAGTGATTCTTGATAGAACAAGAAATGGAATCAAATCAGATGTTGTGAGAAATATGTGGGGAGGAGACACGAATTCAGCCACTTGCACCTACTCTTGGGCAGATGGTTTGTTTGTGTTGATGGATGCAGGAGGAGTTTCAGTTGGAACAGGAACAACAGGAGCAGTTCCAGGTTCTCCCTTGTATCAAGCAGTTGGTGGAATTCTTCCTGGTGGAGATGGAGCAACTTTATTGGATGCAGTATGGCAAAATGCAAGTGCAGACTTGCAACAAATTCCTGCAAGAGAAAAAAGAATCTTTGTGACTCCCAATATCTACAATTCCTATTATGCAAGTTTGACAATGATTGGACAAACAGGAGCAGTTGACTATGGACATAGTGAAGTTCAAAGTGGAGCAAACTACACAAGACTTCATTTCAGAGGAGTTGAAGTTGTTCCAATGTATGAATGGGACACAATTTTGACTGCACAAGACCCTGACCTTTGGGATAGTGCAGGGACTAACTATAAGCAAGGAGCAATCTACACTGCAAAAGCCAACTTGATGATAGGTTCTGATGTGAATGACCCTGCAAATGAGTTGAAAATGTTCTATGATCCAATTTCAGACAAAATGTATATTCGGTCTTATTTTACAATGGGCTATCAGTTTGGATGGAGCAACTTGGTGAGTGCATCAACATTAGTTTAATTGAATTCTAACCTATTAAAAATATGAAAACATGGCAATAGATGAAGCAATTGCAGTCGGTTGTGCCGATTTGCAAAGAAAAGGTGGACTCAGATATGTAGGTTTGTTTGATTGGACAGATTTGAGTGGGCAACAAATAACATATTCAGGAGCGCAACATTCAATCACTTCTCTTGGAGCAACTGAAACAGGAGTTCTTTTTGAATTCAAGGATGAAACTGCAACTTTGAACATTTCAGCATCAAAAGAAAATGGACAAACTGCATTTGAAATCAGTGTGGAGATGTATATTCCAAGAATGGATGCAACAAAATTCAATGCAATTGACAAGGCACAAGATGTGTGTTTGTTTGCTTGTGTTCAAGACACAAATGGCATAGATTGGATTCTTGGAATTTCTGAGGATTTTGAAAATGTGGATGTAAATTATAGGAATCAAACTTATGGGAAACTGAATGCATTGGAAGGAACAACTTCTTCTGCATATACTGAAGAAAACGGAATCACTTTGACTTTTTATTGTAGACAATTCTGTCTTCCTTATACATACACAGGAACAAACACAATTGACACAAGTGCAGGAACAATGGAACTTTCATAAAAAATAGAAGAACTCCTGTCAATTGATGGGAGTTCATCTTTTTTGAATGGATTGTTGTGGTGATATAAAAGAGCAGATTCCACTAATAGTAGAAATACACAAATATTTGACAATGGCACACTATAAAGCAAAACAAAATTCAGGAATGACTTCATGTCAAGGACATTCATTCAAATGGGCAAAATGCACAGAAGAAGAATTGGCATTTGCATATGAAGAACTTGGATTGAAAGATTTTGTAAAAAAAACAAACACCAAAAATGAAGAAAAAACCAAGTCCAACAAGAAAGCCAAAGAGTCAGGTGAAACTGACAAAGGGAAAGAGTGATATTCTTTCCTTTGGAGTTCTGAATCTTGCAATTCCTCAACATATAGAAGAACCTCAGAACATTGAGAATGTTCAAACAGAATGGATTCAATGGGGTTGTGATAATTTGTTTCCACAATACCTGGCAGAACTCAAAAGACAATCTCCAACTCATAGGGCAATCCTAACTCAGAAAGCAACCTATTCAGCAGGGAAAGGATTTTCAACCTCAGATGAATCTCTTGCAGACTTTTTCAAAAGAGTCAATGCAGACTCAGAGACAATGAGGGAAGTCTATAAGAAACTTGTTGATGACTATTTTGTTTTTGGAAATGCATTCATGGAGATTGTGCAATATGAAGGAGGATTCAATGTCTATCATGTAGATGCATCCACTTGCAGAATTGCAAAAGACCACAAGTCAGTCTTCATTTGTCCTGATTGGGCAGAATATCAGATGTTGGAAGACAAGATGCAGAACATTCCTTTCTATCCAAAATTCAAATCAAGCAGAACAATCATTCAATTCAAAGACTATGAACCAACTTTCCACTATTATGGACTTGCTGACTACATTGGTTCTTTGGAGCATATTGCAATTGACTATGAAATTGGAAAATGGAATCATTCTAAGTTCAAAAATGCCTTTCAACCATCTGCTCTCATTGAAATCAATGGAGATATGTCTGAGGCAGAGGCAAAGAAAATGGTGAATGAAGCACAACAGAAATGGCTTGGAGAAGGAAATCAAGGAAAAATCATGTTCATTGTCAAGGGGAGTGGAGACACAACTCCTGCCAATGTTCAAATCATAAAAGATGACCAAGATGGAAGTTGGGATGTTCTACAAGCAATCACAATTCAATCAATTCACACTGCACACAGATGGCAACCTTCTCTTTCAGGAGTTGTGAGTGCAGGAAAGATGAATTCCACAGGAGCAGAAATCAGAATTGCATATGAAATAGTTCAGAACACAATCATTGTAGAAACAACAGAAGTCTTCTTGGAGAAATTCACCAAGATTTTCAATCTTTTGGGAGGATATGACACAGAGGATTTGGGACTAATCTTTGAACCTCCAATTTCCTATCTCTCAGACATCAAGTCAACAGATGTCTTGACTATCAATGAGCAAAGAGAAATTCTTGGGAAAGACAGAATTGAAGGAGGTGATGTTTTCTATGTTCAATTGCAAAAAGGAACAGAACAAAAAGTGGAAGAAGGAGCAGTTGAAGAAACCACAGAAGATGACAAAGTAATTGAAGAGAAATTTGACTATCAAATAATGGAAACGAATGGGAAACTATAGACAATACGCCAACCTCATCACTGCTCCTGAAGTGATTGCACAAGCATTCACCAATGAGAACACTGATGACTATTTGATTTCTGATGATGTTGTTGTGATTACAGAATTGACACATTTGAAACCTGTCCTGAGTTTGAAATTCTATGAAGAATTGAAACTTGAAAACAACAATGGAACATTGACTCCTGACAATCTTATCTTGATGACATACTATTTGAAACCTGCATTGGCATGGTTGGTGAGATTTGAAGTTGTGAATGAGATTCAAAACAATTCAACAAGTGCAGGAGTCGTTACAAATATTGATGAATTTGCAACTGCCTTGCAACCAAATCAATTGTCTGACTATGTTCAAGACACATATAGGAAAGCAAAAGTGATGTTGAATGACATGATTGAGTTTTTGAGACATTCTGACCAAGCAGGACTCTATCCAACATATAAAGAGAACAACAAACTTGGAAACTCCACTTGGAAGAATCATGGAATTATCATGTATGATAGTGCAACAGACTATTGTGCATCCCTGAAAGGATATGGTTCTGAGAGATACAATCCACTTTGTCAAACTTGCTAAAAAATAAATAAAATATAAATATAACAAATAGAAATTATGCCAAATAGAACAATTACAAACAACACTGCTGACATCTACACTGCTGATTTAATGTTTGAAGATCATGGAAAATGTTACACAACAAAAGTTCTCATTCCAGCTGATGCTGAATGGAACAGAAGTGCAGATACAGATGACTATGCAGGATGTTGGAAAATTGTTATTCTTCAACCTGAAACACAACTTGATGAACTTGAAGCTGACAATCTAGAAGTAGCTGATTGCACAAAACTTAAGGCAGTAACATTCGCAGAAGGAACAGAATTGATGGGGAATGTTTTTTCCAAAGTTTCAGTCAGTGCAGGAATGGTGATATTGTATCTGGATTGCCACAACTCATAGGATATGCCTTGTCTAAAATGTGAAAATGGATTGTGGAAGTTTGGGAAAACAGGGAAATGTGAATATCAAACCAAAGGAGATTGTGAGACTGCAAATGCAGACTATTATTCTTATGACCACTCCTTTGAATTCACAGAAGAACAAATGACTGAACTCCATGAGAATGGACAAGTCCTGGTGAAAGTAAAAGAAGGAGAAGAAGAAATGGAGATTCTCTTCATATATAAAAAAGAAGATGTGGAGTCTCTTGCTGAAGAAAGCACAAAAATGACAAACCAATATAAAACATATTATGGCATCAAATGAACATTCACTTCTGAGCAATGCAAACATCCATGTTCCAAAGGATTTCTCTATTGCTACAAATGACACCATGCTCACCAAAAACAATAGTGGAAATCTTGAATGGGTTCTATGCAACAAAATCAAAACAAACATCTATCATGTGCAGGGATATGTTCCATCTACTTTGACAAATTATCAATATAGAAACAACATATCAGACCCTCAATCTCCATTTGAAATGGCACAAGACTATGGGAGTGCAACCATTGGAGCAATTGATTTGGATGTGAGTAATATTTTCAGAAGTGATGGGCTTGTGATTCCACAGGCATCAACAATTCAAAAGATTGAGGGTTGGTTGACTTGCAATGTGGCAACAACCAACTATATTGGAATCTGTAAAATTGAACCTGTGGAGGATGATTCAAATGCAATTCCTCCTATTCAAATTGATGAAATTTCAATCACATCAACCTCAGTTGGTTCTTTGAATGACAAAATGTGGAGTTTTTCAGAAACCACTTTTGATGATTCAAGTGTTGCAAAAGCAGATATCTTGTTTCCAATGGTGAAGAGTGATGAAGTTGGGGCAGTCCTTTATTTCAATATGACAATAGAAATGGGAGCAATCAGTGGAACTCCTTAAAAAATAAAAAAATGAAAATGACAAATGACACAATCCAAGTGATAGTTGCAAACTCCACAGGAATTGGAGTGAGTTTGAGCAATGTCAATGACTTATTGACTTTTTGTTCTCTAAGTCTTGCAATTCTGTTCACAATTTACAAATATTTTAAAATAAAAAACAAATAAAATGGCAACAACAATCACCCCTGATTCACTAATCACAACAATCACAGAAAGCATCAGTCTGAATGGACATGAATATGGAAATGAAATCATCAAAACCTTTGCAACACAAGGAAAGGTTGACCAAAGAATCATGGAACTTGCTCCTAAAGGAGACAATGGAGATGCTTGGACAACTATTCTTGCATTGTCAACTGCTGATTCAAAAGGAACTATCATTGTGAATGACTTTGCATATGTGAGACTCACCAATTTGGATGACACAACCACTGCAAACATTGAACTCTTCAATGGAACAGACTACATCTATGTCAAAATTGAAGCAGGAGAAA
>Ga0098035_1000417_pt1 | contig 21494 bp, 38 predicted proteins | sample 3_EtaG_FD_75046 | JGI IMG/M metagenome (GOLD analysis project Ga0098035, IMG submission 75046) | Marine viral communities from the Subarctic Pacific Ocean - 3_ETSP_OMZ_AT15126 metaG | ecosystem: Environmental > Aquatic > Marine > Oceanic | place: Pacific Ocean | collected 2015-01-07
AACTATCTTGACAACTGCCGTCCAATACATTATATTTGTGTCATGTTTCGTGCAGTGCACGCTTTACCTAGGAGAAACTAGCACATGGAACTCCGTGTTGAACAGCCCAGCATCGTCTTTGAGGAACTGCCGCAATGATCGTGGCGGACCTCATTGCCGCGCTAGCGGATCTAGCGCCGGACATGCCAGTTGTGATCAGTACGTATACTGGTCCTCACGGGGACGGTCCTGCTGACTGCGTGCAGTACGACGTAGCGGAAGTATACGTGGATGACGAGGAATCGGAAGTACAGGTTTGCGCTGTTTACGAACCTGCCGCCGCACACGAACCTAAACTAGGAAGGAACTAGGCGGATGCCTGGAACACCACTGCCCACAAGTACGGTGCGTGCCGTCGAACTACTACTCGACGCGTACGATACCGATAAACACCAGGAACAGATCATGTATGAGCTCAAGGATCTGGACACCCTGGCCGCGCACTTCGCGCACCTGCTCGTGGATCGGCTGATGACGCTTAGTGCCGACACACGGGCAATTCAGAACTCGTTGCGGGAAGCACTCCGTGACTATCACACGCCTGGAGAACCTGAGGCATGAAACTGATCAAGAACGAACAACGCACTCTCGATGAGGGCTTTGACGTTTACGATCTAGTGAGTAGCGCTGGGCAGTATGCCGGCGAGATTCATGAGGACGGGGACGGTCGAGTCTGGATGGGAGGTCAACGCGTTCGTAGTTATCTGGTGTTGGTGCTAGACGCACCATGAAGGTCGCAGACCTGCGGCGCGCACTAGCGTCACACGATGCGGATGCCGCTGTGTTGCACAGCGATGGCGAGGAGTTCACGGATCTAGTCGTGCGGAGGTACTTCAACCTGCAGGGCGATGAGGTCGTGGAACTGGATCACATAGTACTCATGTTTGCACCGCCGCACGAGAAGATCGGCTAACTCGAACTAGTGGGCCGCGCATACTCATCACGCGGAAAAGGAACGCTCATGCGAAAAGGACTTTACATTCAACTTCGCTCGGACGCTGGTCGTACGGAGGCGGAGACACGAGTCATCCCTGACTCATACCTCACACGTTCTCAACTCCTCGTCAAACAGTGCCTCGCGAAGGAAGCGGGCGGGGGCAGGAAGGTACGGTCGAATGCCTAGAACACCGATTGCTCAACTCCAACGGCTGGATGCGGCTATCCAAAACTTGGAGGATGAGGTCACACTATTCACGCAGTACGCAGACACGTCTACGCGGATACACGAGGTCAACGCGTTCGTAGTTATCTGGTGTATGCGTGACCGCTTCGTGGTCCGCTACGGACTAGAGGAACACTTCATCCCATCCGATAGTATGACCGACGACTGGGAACCGGAGTCTAACGAATGAAACAGTTCAACGTCTCACTCAACCTCGTCGTGGACGCGGATGATGCGGAGGCCGCTGCCGCTAAGGCTAAGGCCGAGTGGTACAGCATGACTGCGTACTTCGTCGAAGTTACCGAAGAAGGATCGGCCGAGACACTCATCTACGAGGTCATCGAGACCGCTCACGCTACGTTCGTGCACGACTAGAACTTGGGGGGAGGGTCGCGGATCGTCCGCTTAGGGTTTGCTGTTCCGTGATTGCCCTGGCCCTCCCCTTTACTCCCACGATCAAGGAGACGCTATGTCAGATAGTCGCCCCGTCTGCCACAAGTGCCAACGCGCTATGACCTGCGAGAAGAACGACGACCCTGTCGCTTGCGGCAACGGCTACATCAAGCTCGGAGATCGCTTCCGATGCACACGCTGCGATGTCGCTGTCGTCGTTGGCTTCGGTAAGATGTTCAGATCCAACCGCTACGCGGACGCTGCTCGCGACACGGCCAGCGACGAACGCGAAGCACAATTCGAGGAGCTTGAGCTATGAAGTCCTACGTCACTGCCCATCTTGACCTCCAGCTGGACCACGCAGACGGCCACGCTTTGGCCGTGTTCTTATCCGACCATAGCTGGTCCACCACCTACACCGACGACGTAGTCGTGCGCCTAGATGCGTTCGCTGCTAGCATCAAACAGTTCGACGACCTCAACACCAATCAGCTGCTCACTGAGCTGAATCTCCGGAAGGAAAAGACTGATGCAGGAAGCTAAGCCCTATACGCCCGAGCAGCAGCTAGAACGCCGCCTCCGCGCCATCACTGGTGCTTTCGAGTCCGGCTCTATCGACGTAGTGAAGTGCCTGCGCTGGAAGTACGAGGCCGTCGAGGAGTACAAGGAAGTGCTCACGCGGCAGTACAAAGACGAGGAGCCATCATGATTGTCTGCGCTGAGTGCGGCAAGGAAATGCGCTGCGAGAAGACTGGTCACCGCGTAGCCTTCCAGGAAGGCACCCACGTCTACGCAGGAGATCGCTACACCTGCGTGGAGTGCTGCGCCTCCGTCGTAGTCTGCAACCAGACTGCTTACAGTGCGGATCCTCCGCTGACTGAAGAAGCAGTGGACGTGACATTCGTGAGGCCAAGCTAATGACTGTAAAGGAACTTCGAGCTATCCTAGACGACATGCCTGAGGAGGCAATGATACTGCAGCGCGGCTACGAGACAGGCTGTGACATAGTGCGACGAGCTGAGCTGAAGGTTGTCTACAAAGCTTCTCACCCTCAGTCTTGGAACGGTGAGTATGAGACTGAGTCTTGGTGGGCAACTGGTGAGATTGACGGTGTGGAAGCTGTCGTTCTGGGCGAAGCATAATGGCCGTCCCTAGTGGAACCTTCCCCGTCTACCTCAGCCCTCGACTCCTCGCGGAGCTGGTCCGCCGCTTCGCTCATCTCCTCGGCGATAACAAGCCCGCAGCGTCCACGCTGATTCGACTGCTCCTCGAGGACATCGCGGGCGAGGAAGACGCGTGGGAGTTCCAGGACACGCAGCTTGCCATCGACTTCCTCCGCGAGCAGGGCTACAGCGTCAAGCAGTTCACTGGCAAGCGCTTCATGCGGGGGCAGGCCAAGGAAGAGATGCAAGAGCCTGAAGGCAAGCCCACAACAGCTGGAGATCTGCGTCGCCAAGCACTGCTCATCAGGATATTCCAAGGAGAGACGCTCACGCTCGAGGAGCAGGAGGAGCTGGAAATCTAATGTTCGCAGAACCCAAAAAACTGTCTTGACAACTGTCCAGTAATACATTATATTTGTATCACATTCGTAGGAGTCCGCTCAAACTCTCAACGCGAAAGGCAATGCTCATGCCTAACAATCGAAGCCATCCCTGGCGCGCTCAAGCAAAGCCAGTAGAAGTATCTCGCCGTAGACAGCGTCAGTGGCTGGAACAGAATGGCGCTGATCCTCATCTTCAGACCAGCGAAGTGGACGAGGAAGAACGCACACGCTCAACCGCACACTTCATCACCACTATGAACAACGAGACTCTCGACGATCCCTTCGAGGCCCTCCGTGATCCTTACGAACAGGATGACTAATGCGTAGCGACGAAAGAAAGAAGCAGCTAATGCAGACGAACTTCGATCGAGTAGTGGAAGTGAGCCTAACGAAGCAGATAGAAGCGGGGCCGCGGATGATTAAGGTCTGCTCCGTCCTCGCTGGGCGACAGCCTTTCTACATCGACGTAGACGAGGCGACAGTACTGCAGGAGGATCTCGCTGAGCTGCTCGAGACGCTGCAACGTGACGACATATCTCGAGCTGCAGAGTTCTCTGACAACGAGCTGTCCGAGGAGTTCAACCATCTCTACGGAGACTGCGTGTGACAGCTATCCATCGACGGAAGGGGGAGTTTGTTCTCTCCTGTGACACTGTCTGGTGCTCTCCTCCTGTTGAGTTCCGTGTCCCTGAGGACGCTAAGACGGGGCGGAAGCTCGCGCAGGATCAAGCGGGCTGGGACACAGCTGTTCACAAGGGCCGCGTCTTGGACATCTGCCCAAGCTGCAAGAAGCGTATCGAGACAATCAACGCAGCGAAAAATACATGAACTACGACGGATCAGTCCTCACTGCCTCGCAGGTGGGAAGGCTGAGCAAGATTCCTCGCATGGTCTTGCATCTTAAGTGGCGAATCGTTTTGAGCGGCGAGAGAGCCAGCCGTCGAACTGCTGTGATTTTTGCACACAAGAGCAAGGGAGAAGCGCCAATGCCTAGGGGAGTTAAGATCGAGCCTGAGAAGAGAAGGAAGAAGCAGAGATGAACAATCCTCCGCCTTACTACATTAAGTCCCGTATGAAGAACCACGCTAACAAGGTCTGGGGGACTTCCGCCGTCTTCAGCACACTGGAGGAAGCCAAGACTGCGCTCGCAGGCACGAACCAAGCTCCAACGTGGGAGTTTGCAATCTTTCATCAAGGGCAGAGACTAGAGGAAGGAGAGGAGTAGCTCCGCCACAACAGTTCACTCATTACTCCTGAAGGAGCACAATGAACTGGTCGCATTATCAGAAGGACATCTTCGACTACGTTGAGATGGAGAACGGCGGCAACGCCATAGTCGAAGCTGTCGCAGGCTCGGGCAAGAGCACTGTGCTAAAGGAATGCATCTACCGCATCCCTGAAAGCAAGAGCGTCCTCGTCCTAGCCTTCAACCGTCATATCAAGATCCCGTTGGAGCAGGCTCTCGAAGAGCAGTGGAACGTCAAGGTCCAGACCATGAACGGGTTTGGCTTTGCCGCAGTTCGTCGATCGCTTGGCCGCGTGAAAGTCAACGGTGATAAGACTGCGAACGTCTACCGCTACGACATCTTGAATGGCGCTGACTCAGAGGAAGACAGGGCGGTGTTCTTCTCATCCGTCGCTGCAGTTAAGAAGATCATAGCACTCCGTAAGCACTTGATGATGTGGGACTTCAGCCAGCAAGATATGATCGCGCTGATGGACTCCTACGACATTGATCAGCCGAGCGCGCTGACAGAAGGTGAGCTTCTCTACAACATCAACGCAGTTTGGAAGGAGTCGCTAAAGAAGCAGAACATCATCGACTTCGACGATCAGCTCGTTTACCCGATCCTAGGCAACTACAGCCTGGAGCAGTACGATTACATCCTCGTAGACGAAGCGCAGGACCTTAGTCCTGTGCAGATTGAACTGACGAAACGAGCGCTCAAGTCGAGCGGAAGGGCAATTTACTGTGGAGATAGGAAGCAAGCGATATATCAGTTCCGGGGAGCTGACTCCGCAGCAATGCAGAAGATCGAGTCGGACCTTGATTGCACGCTGCTTCCCTTATCAATATGCTATCGTTGCGGAGCTAACATCGTCGCGGCCGCAAAGCATATCGTTCCTCAGATCGAGGCTGCTCCTGATGCTGCCGAGGGAACTGTTGAGACGATCTACTCCGACGAGTTCAACCCAGTAGAAGAAGACATGGTGCTGTGCCGTACGACAGCGCCGCTCGTCGAAGGGTGCCTGCGGCTGATCCGTGCTGGTAAGACTGCCACGGTCAAGGGTCGGGACATTGGGAAGTCGATCGAGACTTTGATCAAGAAGGCTCGCTGCGGTAGGGGCGTGGAGATCAACGAGTTCCTCTCCATGATGGAAGAGTACTATCAGAAGGAACACTCCAAGCTCGCCAGCGCTCGACGGGAGCAGGCTCTGCAGACACTCGAGGACAAGTACGACACAATCCTCGCGCTGTCTGACCACGATGACTGCCGCACAGTTGGGGACATCCTGGACACTATCGAGCGGCTGTTCTCTGACGAAGCGCGCGGTATCATGTTCTCCACAGTCCACAAGGCAAAGGGACTCGAAGCCTCCACTGTCTACATTCTCCGCCCAGACCTGATGCCTCACCCGAAGTCGAAGGACATTGACGCAGAGCTCAACATCTGCTACGTCGCTACGACTAGGGCGAAGCTCCGGCTCGTGACGGTGCTGCCAGAGAAGAAGCCGGTCGAACCCTCATGTGATAAAATCACGGAAGGAGTGGAAGCATCATGCGAATGAACGAGGCTCGCTCGCGCTGATGTCCACGACGCCTGAAGAACGTCTTGAACTCCCACTCAAGTGGGAACCCGTCGACCCTTCTGGGGAGAGCGTCAAGCAACTCGAAGCCATTCTCGAAGTGGCTGTGAACGGTAACATGATCTCTTCCATTGACGCGGAGCGAATGCTTCGCATTATACATCTTAACCCCTGTGCTAGGATTGGCCGCCAAGGTCAACGCCTATCCATCCTGGAAAGTGTAGCTAAGGACCTACGCAACCTCGACAGCCGCCTGACGTTCGCCATTGAGCAGGCAAGGGAGAGCTTCAACACTCTCGAAGCGGTCTGCCGTGAGCAATGGGGACCTGAGGAGGCTAACGATGAAGAAGGGTGATGTTGATGCACTGTTCATTATCGGCGGCATCATCTTATACATAGTTGTCATCATACTCGTCGGCTTGCATCTCTAATCGAGAAACTATCTTGACAACTGTGCTTTTATTTTATATATTTGTTGCATGGTTTGGAAAGCATCGTGCTTTCAGACCAACACTCTTGCAGGAGAATTAGAAATGACCGAAGCAGTAGATACCGGCGCTGAAGCCGGTGAGGAAGAGTCGAAGGAAGGTGTCATTAGCGTCACGAGTAAGAAGACGGATCGCAAGGTCGAGTTCGAGAAGACCTTCGGGACGGACCTGGAGTCTGCCGTCGAGATCTTCGGCGATGCAGTCGTCTTCAATCTGTTCAATCGACAGGCCGTCATCGCCTGTCAGTCTCGTGTCCGTGGCATTCTCAACGACTCCGAGAAGTCACCCGACGAGGCGGTCACCGCTGGTGTCAACTTCGTCCCTGGTGTAGTCACCCGCACGAAGAGCGCTGCGAAGGACCCCGTCGCCGCACTGGCGAAGGACCTGGCGTCCGGCAAGATCGACATGGAGACGCTGGAAGAGCAGCTCCGTGCCAAGCTGGCCGAAATCGGCGGCATCTCGGAAGAGTAGTTCGACTTCCAGGTCCTGCAAGGCAATGAGGAGAGCGTCCCCTCACGACAGCAAACCTCACGCCTAAGGAACGCCTGGAGAACAGGAGGGAGCCAGCAAGGCAGGATACCCGGCTCCCTCCAACAAGGAGAATGATAAGGTGGCAAAGAGAAAGAAACGCAAGGCCGCTGCCCCACTCACACGCGGCTCCGCAAAGTGGCGGATCGCTGGCATTCAGGCTAACCTCGAGGACGCAATGAGGACGTTTGCTAAGTTGCTCACGGCAGAGGAAGTCGTGCAACTCGTGGGCTGCCGAGATCACTTGGACTACGTCCTGCAGAAGTGGAGTGACTAGCTCGTGCCTAACGTCTTCATCGTAAACTCCTCTGCCCACGACTACTCAGACGCTGAGCGCTACGGCTCTCTCGTTGTCATGTCAGAGGGTGCGGTGAACAAGTTCAACGTCTCCGCCATGTTTCGCACGTTCGAGAAGTATCTAAACAAATCCAGCCACGATGACTTCCTCCTATCAAGCGGCCCTGCAGTCATGCAATCCATCGCCTGCGCGATGTTCGCTGCTAGACACAGCCGCTTGAACCTCCTCACCTGGCGCTACGAGGGCGGCGATAAGCCTGACCACTATGTGCATCAAGTGCTCATCTTTAACATACCAGAAGGGAAGCCTTATGAATGTCACTCGAGTAACAGTAGAACGTCTGAAGAACTTGGGGAACTACGAGAATGAAAAGGTGGGATTGACAGCGACATTGGAAGATGGCGAAGACTGCCTAGAGGCCGCGGAGGAGTTGAAAGTGCTGGTTATGAAGAGCCTTGGCGTTCCCGCTAGCTCTTCCGCCCGTGAAGACCTCCTCGCTCACCATCCTCGGCAGCACGGCAGCTGATGGCCGCCTTCTCCGACCTCCACGACGATTCTGAACTCTGGGCCGTCCTCGACAGCACGAAGTTACAGGAGTACACAACCTGCCAACGCTCGTACTTCTTTCAATACGTCCTGGGCTGGCGAGTGCTAGAGACTTCCAACATTCACTTGGAGTTCGGCACCGCTGTCCACATGGCGATGGAAGTTCTCGCAACTGATGGTTACACGGCGGAGGCTTGCGCCAAGGGATTCGAGGTCTTCTATGATCACTACCGCAAGCACTTCACGCCGGAGCAGGATGAAGGGAACTCGCCTAAGACACCAGGGAATCTCCTACGCGCGCTCCCGCAGTACGTTGCGAAGTATAAGAATGCTGATAAGGATGACGAGATACTCCATGTCGAAACTGCTGGAGTCGTCCACATTTCCGTCGACCGAGTCCTCCATTTCAAGATGGATACAATCTACCGAGGCTCTAACGGCTACGCAAGTAGAGAGCATAAGACAGGTTCTCGCTTCTCGTCTACATGGGAGGCAAATTGGAGACAGAAGATCCAAGCTGGAACTTATAACCATGTCTTGTATTCGCTCTATCCTCAGATCGAGGTCTTCGGAGTAGTCATCAACGGGATGTTCCTACACAATGAGCCGAAGATGACGAAGGACGGGCGGCCTTACGCTGGCAGCAAGGACAATGAGTTTCACCGAGTTCCTGTCAGGATGACGCCCGAGCAGATGGAAGGCTGGCGGCACGATGTGTTGAGGCTCGCGGAAGACATTGAGCGGAACCATGACAAGCTCGCAGCGACGACTGAAGGCGAACTCATCATGGACTGCTTCCCGCGGAACCGCGAGACCTGCACCAAGTACAATCGCCCTTGTCCCTACATCAACGTCTGCTCTACCGTCCAGAACCCTGTTCGCCTACTCGCCCAACCTATCCCGGTTGCATTCGAGAAGGAAGAATGGGATCCTCGAGACATACCCACAGTCAAGGAAAGACTAGAACTCTAATGGCTGAATCAATCGCTGTCCCAATCACAGGCTCCGACGCCGCAATCTCCATCTACCAAGGCGCGCACTCGACGCTTGTCCTAATCATCGCAGCGCCTGGCCGCGGTAAGTCCACCAGCATTCGCACGCTGCCGCCCAACGAGACTCACATCATCAACGTGGCTGGCAAGGACCTGCCCTTCCCTGGCGGTGTCAAGTACATCGAGGGCGAGAACCTCTCCACGCTAGTCGAAGGCCCGCAGATCCGTGAACAGCTTCGTAAGCTCTCAACCGACGAAACCATCAACTACATTGTCGTTGACGACCTGCACTACAGCATGGCCAGCGAGTTCATGTCCAAGGCGATGGTGAAGGGCTACGACAAGTTCACGATCATGGCTCGGAATGTCTTTGACATTCTAGTCCAAGCCTCTCAGTGCCGGCCAGGCCTCAAGATCTTCATCCTCACGCACGAGGAGGAAACTCCAACGCAGCGTAAGATGAAGACCCTCGGCAAGCTCCTCGATCAGAATATCACGCCGGAGGGCCTGGCCGCGATCGTCCTCTGGGGTGAAGTCGCCGTCAAGGAGAACGGACCCAACGAACATTACTTCGCCACACAAACTGACGGGGTGCAGAACGCTAAGAGCCCTATGGATATGTTCCCTGACAAGATCCCTAACGACTTGCTCATGGTAGCTCAACGCATCGACGAGTACTATGCTGGTGTCGAGCTGTCCAAGAGCAAGTGCCTTCCACGCTAACCCCTCTGAAAGCGGGCATCGAACGGGGCGGTCCTCTTAGGTGAAAATATCACCAAAGACAACGCTCGACAATCATAACACTGACGAGAAACTGAAATGACCGAAGCCACACCTGCAAGCATGATCGACGTTGACCTTGACGATGCAAAGCCTCTTCGCGCTCTCGGGGACAACTCGGAAGCGAAGGTCACCATCGTTCGCGCACAGCTGGACGAGTCCAAGTCCTCCACTCCCGCCGAGCACAATATCCACGTGTGGTTGGACTGTGGAGAGGACGACGTCGACGACATCCAGTGCTGGATTCCGCTGCCGACTGCCAACTGGAAGGAACAGGACTACAAGTCCTACACCAAGGCGGTCAACAGGTTCAAGGAGTTCTGCACCAGTCTGTCCTTCTCCCCTCCGATCGACACCGATAGACTCATCGGCCTAAGCGGCTGGGTCCTGGTGAGTGAGGAAGAGGACGACAGGAACCCGGGCACCTTCCGCAATGGTGTCCGTTCCTGGTTGACGAAGTAGACACTAGGGGCAGGAGGAAGCGCCACATTGAGAAGCGGAACTGGGATGCTCTCAACATCCTCCTGCCCCCCTCGAAGGGACGCACTTATAAGGTGAAACTCTAACAAGGAAGTCTAATGCGTCTCTCTTTTGACATCTCGGATGAAGCGTGGGACACCCTGTCCTCGACTCTCAAGCACGGCAGCCGCAAGTATATCTATGCTCACATCATGGAAGGCTTTGCACGTCGCCTCCGTAAAGATCATAAGCGAACCCTCGCTCTTATCGTGACAGACTTGTGGGATCTCAAGGATGTCTTGGAGGAACCGGAGACAGTGAGTGAGTGATCTCAAATCCCTGAAGGCTTCGATCCTCGACCTCTCGACGGATGAAGTTCTCCCCTTCTTCATCAAGCTCCGAACCACGCGGCGAAACACTATCATCAACGCTGCGATCAATCGGGGCAGTGAGAAGAAGCCGCGGAAGAAAGCAGCAGCTAAAAAAGGTGCGAAGAAAGAGAAGACGGCTGGCATCGTCGAAAGCCTGAGCGCAGAGCAAATCCAGGCTATGCTTGACACCCTTAAGAAGATAAAGGAATCATCGTGACTGAAGCCGCCGCAGCTTGGACAACTCTGCCCGAGCATCCCTTGCTCCACGTAGGACCCGAGCAAATCATATTCGAGAACCGTGCGAGAGACGTGTATGAAGATCTCCCCGAGCTGGCCTCCAGCATCCAAGCTAAAGGCGTCATCCAGCCCTTGGCCGTTCAAGCGACTGATGATCCTAATCGCTTTCGCCTGCTTGCTGGGGGTCGCCGGTATTCTGCTGCTGTTATGGCTCGTCTACGGCCTCTTCCAGTCATTGTCTTTCCCATTGATCTTAGTGATCTAGATAAAGAAGAGATCGAGCTGTTCGAGAACATCCATCGCAAGGCTCTGCTGTGGCCTGAGGAATCTAAGCTCATCCGCTCGATACAGAAGCTGATGGAGGAGAAGCACGGTATTGCAGTTGGTGGGACTGAGGGTGAGAAGACTGGTCACTCACAAGCCGACACGGCCGCGCTGCTTGGGAAGGAACGCTCTACTGTCTCTAAGGCCATCAAACGTGCGGACGCTCTCGACCAGCATCCAGAGCTAGCGAGGGCCAAGACAGCGAGTGATGCGGACAAGCTGCTGAAGAAGATCCAACGGCAAGGCGAGGCGGAGAAAGCAGTACGGAAGTACGAGGAGGAGAACGACCACGCGGGGGACGAAGAGAACGGCAAGAGGGCTCTCGCCAAGGGTTACCTCATCGGGGACTTCTTCGAGGGCGTGAAGAACATCCCTGACGCTGCCGCCAATCTCATTGAGATCGACCCGCCTTACGGCATCGACCTGGAAGACATCAAGCGCACTCACGCCTCGAATACCGAGGGCTATACAGAAGCGGATGCTGCTACCTACCCCACCTTTGTCGACGCTGTGATTGAGCAGTGCGTCCGTGTGCTGCACCCCGGCGGCTGGATGATCTGTTGGCACGCTCACCAATGGCAGTACGAAGTTCGCGGCTCCATGTTGAAGCACGGTCTTGAGGTCTGTCCCATCCCAGCGTTCTGGACTAAGCCTATCCAGGGTCAGACTAACGCTCCGCAGACTCGCCTTGGCAGTGTCGTTGAGCCGTTTCTCTACGGCCGCAAGGGCTCTGGCATCATCGTGAAGCAAGGCCGCAACAATCGATTCGAGTATGCGCCAGTATCCAGTGAGAAGAAGATCCATCCGACTGAGCGGCCTATCGAGATGATCCAAGAAGTCTTGCAGACCTTCGCTCAGGCCAACTCCCGAGTGTTCGTTCCTTTCCTTGGCTCTGGTAACACGCTCCTAGCAGCGAACAACGCGGGGATGCCAGCGTTCGGCTTTGACCTAGACAAGGAAGGTGAGTACCAACCTAACTTCACGAAGCGAGTGCAAGATGGGAAGCTGCGACAGTATAGGTCCTATGATGTCGTCTGATGTGATAAAATCACCAAAGGGAGTTGCATTCAAACAGATTCCTATACGGAGACGAATGACTCTATGACCACCACTCCTATCCACGCCCCTTTCACAGCGGGACCGCTTGACGCCCCGATCTGTATGGTGGGGCAGGCACCAGGCCGAGACGAGGCTGCCCACGGTGGCGCCTTCATCGGTCAGGCCGGCAAGGCGCTCGCTCGCTTCTGCGCTTCTGCTGGCATTAACAAGGAGCTGTGCAGACTGGAGAACGTCTTCCAGATCGTGCCAGACAAGGACAAGCTGGACCCTTACATCAAGCTGGGAACTAAGCGGGCGACCGAGAGTGAGATCTTCAAGCTGCACCAAGCGGCGCTCCGAGATCGCCTGCTCAAGACTAGCTCCAACATCATTGTAGCTATGGGAGCGATAAGCAACTATGCACTCACTGGGATTGTGGGAGGTGTTGGGAAGTGGCGCGGCTCCATTATCGAGTCGACGCTTGTTCCTGGTCGAAAGGTCATGCCCTCCTACCATCCTAGCTCGACTCTCAAGGGTGAGTACATCAATGGATACTTCATCACTTTCGATCTCATGCGAGCTAGAAAGGAATCCTTCACCCCTGACCTCAACAGGCTACAGCGAGACCTGATAATTGATCCTTCCTTTACTGAAGCGACGGAGTTCCTCCGGCTGTGTCGCAGTGCTCAACTTGTCGCGTACGACATTGAAACAAGGGGACATCATCTATCTCACATCAGCTTTGCACTGGCTCCCGATAAGGCTATTTGCATCCCTTTTATCAATGGTGCTAAAGATCACTGGATGCCTGATCAGGAAGCTGAGATCATGCTCCTCATCGCTGCGTTGTTGGAGGACGAGAAGGTCTACAAACTAGGGCAGAACCTGTCCTTCGATTGCACGTTTCTCTATCGGCACTTCGGCATCAACGTGCATCCCGTTCACGACACTATGATCGCTGCCGCAATCCTGTTCCCCGACTTCCCCAAGGGCCTGGACTTCCTTGTCGCCATGTACTGCGATGGAGAGCCTTACTACAAGGACGACGGGAAGGTGTGGAAGCAAGGCGCTTTCGGGGACGAGGACACGTTCAGACGCTACAACGCGATGGACTCTGCGGTCCTCATGGAGATCTTCCCGAGGCAGGAGAACGAGCTGAGGACCATCGGGAACTGGGACACTTATGTAAATCAGAAGGACCTCATCCATCCGCTAGTCTACGCGGGAGATCGCGGCATCCTAATGGACACAGCCGCGATGAAGACCGCAAGTGACCGCTGCATGGATGAGATCTCGGTGCTGGACAAGGAGATGCAAGCCTTCGTAGGCCCGGACATTAACTATGATTCCCCTGTGCAGATGATTAACTACTTCACCGTCAAGCACGGCGTGAAGCCCTACGTTAAGCGGAGGAAGACAGGCAAGTCTACGCCGACGCTGGATGAGAAGGCGCTGCTCCGCCTGGCTTCCAGGGGCTACGAAGAAGCCCTGACGCTGGTGAAGCTCCGCAAGCTGCAAAAGGTGAATGGCACTTACTATCAGATGGGGCTGGACGAGGACAACCGTTGCCGCTGTTCCTTCAACCCTGTCGGCACAGTCCAGGCTAGGATCTCCAGCAGCACTAGCATCTGGGGCACCGGCGGCAATCTGCAGAACATGCCAGAAGATATGACATCCCTCATGCAAGCGGACAAGGGCGGCATCTACGTGGCGCTCGACCTCGCGCAGGCTGAGAACAGAATCGTTGCTTATGACTTCCGAGAGATGAAGATGATGGATGCTCTCGAGAAGGGCGTGGACATTCACAGCCTGACCGGCTCCCTCATCCACGACATCAACGTTAGCGAGGTAACTAGTGAGCAGCGAAGCGATGGAAAAGTTGCCAATCATGGACTTAACTACGGACTCGGAGTTGAGAACTTTATTATCAGATACGAACTGCAGCGAGAACGTGGCAAGTTTATCTGGAGTCGCTACCACAAAGTTTATCCAGGAATTAAAGAAGGACACGAGCGAATTAAGGAGGAGCTATCCAGAAACAATCGTGTGCTTACAAATTGCTACGGGAGAGTGCGACGCTTTCTCGACGCCTGGGGAGCCGATCTTTTTGAGAAAGCGTATAACTATCGACCTCAATCTACTGTCGCTACAAAAATCAACGAAGACGGAGTGAAGTTTATCTACTACCGCCAGGACCTGTTCGAGGACGTTCACCTCGTTAACACTGTCCATGACTCTGTGGTTGTATGGGTGCCTCTCAATCGAGGGCTGGGCCGCGTGATAGACGTAGCAATGCTAATCAAGGACCAGCTAGAGAACCCCTTGCTCATCCATGAGCGGGAAGTGCGGCTGCCTGCCGACATTAAGATCGGCTTTGTCCTCGGCCCTGACAGCGCAATGCTAGAGTGGAAAGCCAGCAAGACAGATTTCTCAAACTTGTCAGCTCTTGAACGGGAGCTGGACAGCTATGTCCGAAAGGCGGCTTGAAGATTGGCTAGATGGGTTCCTAGCTTTCACTAATAACACTGAACCCCGAGAGTCCTACCGCTTGTGGGTGGGGATCTCTACTCTGGCGAGCGTGCTGCAACGCAAGTGCTACATCCAGTGGGGCAGGGAGTTGTTCTTCCCTAATCTTTATGTTGTGCTTGTGGGGCCGCCAGCTGCCAGGAAGGGCACGGCAATGCGAGAGGGCAAGAGCCTGCTGAGCAAGATCGGGATTGAGTTCTCAGCTGACGAAACCTCGCGGCAGAAGCTCATCACCAGCATGAAGGAGTGTCAAGTCGCCGAACAAGGCGATGATGGGAAGGCAATCTATCACTCTTCAATGACGATCTTCTCTACGGAGCTGACCGTCTTCCTAGGCTACGATGCTAAAGAAATGCTTTCGATGTTGTGTAAGTGGTTTGATTGCGAGGACCGCTTTACTTACGATACGCACGGCAGGGGTAAAGAAGAGATCCCAAACGTCTGGGCAAATCTCTTTGGAGCAACTACTCCAGCACAGTTGCAAGCATCGCTTCCTGACGGAGCTATTGGGTCTGGTTTTACTAGTCGAGTCGTGTTTATATTCGAGGAAGACAAGGAGCGCGCTATTATCAAACCGGCGCTTAGTCCTGAACAAGTGCAACTCGAACAGGACCTCCTTGTGGATCTCGGAGACATCCGTAATCTTTCCGGCGAGTTTGGCACAACTGATGGTTTCGAGGACCTTTATACTTCTTGGAGAATAGAGAGCGAGGAACACAATCCCTTCACAGAACCAAGGCTCGAGTACTACATGCAGCGTCGTCCGACTCACCTCTTCAAGCTCGCTACTATATACAGTGCTTCAAGAGGAAATGATAAGATCGTCACGGAGCAGGACTTGCAGCGTGCTATCAAGACGCTGGAGATAGCGGAGAAGAAGATGCCGCAGGTCTTCGCCGGCGTCGGGATGAATCCACTAGCGGCCCCGCAGATGCGGATCCTCCGTATGCTCAAGGCTCGTAAGGAAATGCCTATGGCAGAGATCAGCGACGTGATGTCCAACGACCTAGGCTACAATCAACTAGCCGAGGTTATGAATAGTCTGGCACAAGGAGGGAAAGTGAAGCTAGACGTAGCGAATAAGAGACTCATTTATATAGGAGGAAAAGGTGATTGATATGATCCTGACCAACGCCGAGCTCGAATTGAAGACAAAGCCACTGTGGGCCGACAAACTGGAAGGAAAAGAATGCGAACAATCTACCTAGACCGATACGAGATAACTGAGCACTCAACCCGCTCTCGCCTCGTTGGCGCTCTCCCCCAAGATCTCTTCGGCATAGAGAAACCCTGGAACAGCAACGAGCCGTTTAAGTCCTGCATCCCTGAGGGCGTTTACATGCTCATCCCTCACCACTCGCCTAAGTTCAAACAATGCTTTATCATCGTCGGAGGAACTGTAACGATAGAAGAGCACGAGGATGCCGCCCGCTTCGCCTGTCTATTCCACGTCGCTAACTGGGCTGACCAAGTTGAAGGCTGTGTAGGAATCGGTATGGGAGAGACCGTCGTTGCTCGCGGTCCTATGGTGACGCGCTCCCGCGATGCTATGAACGCGCTAATTGAAGAACTTCGCGGCCCTGTCCAACTCATCATCAGGGCTCGATACTAATGCCTAAACGAATCTACGTGGCAGGGCCTTACACGAATCCTGACCCAGTCGACAACACTCGCCGCGCTATCCGTGCTGGACACTTCCTTCTTCTCCAGGGCTTCACTCCCTTTGTGCCGCACTTATCACTCTTCTGGCATTTCCAGTACCCCTTGCCTATCGAGAAGTGGTACGCCTACGACCTCGAGTGGCTAGCCGTCTGCGACGGACTTGTGCGGCTACCTGGAGAGAGCGAAGGAGCTACGCAAGAAGTGTTCAGAGCAGAGAACCTAGACCTGCCTGTCTTCTACGGAGATACAGATGACGACGCAATTAAATCTTGTGTGAATTATGCACATAAGGAAGGATGGATAGGCAATGAAGCTTCCTAAGCTCCCCCGCTTCCGCATTGAAGTCGATCACTACAAGCCAGTACCTCGCTGCTATGGCGTGGCTTATCGTCCGCTAGACCGCCTCGTGGTAGTCTGCTACCCAATCCCTTTCAACGTCGTCTACGGTTTCCTTCGCCGAGTCTGGATCTGGCTGGCCATAGGCTTCTACCCAGACTTGCTCGAGCGAGCATGGCAGAAAGGCTACACAACGGGGAGAGAAGAAGCAAAGAAGGACTTAGAGAAGAACTACTTCCGTACTGAGAACGACACTATACGGAGGCAACGAGACTACATCGCGGAACGCCTCGTTGACCTCCTATACAAGCATCCTCCTACTGGCGACCTCGACGGACCTCCTGCTCCATCCGACGCTTATACAGACGAGCAACCTCCCGCCTAGCGAATGTGTTAGCTCTTGTCGCACGTCTGACGTCCAGCGACCGCATCCTTGCGCCAGTCAACTCGCTGAGCAGTTGCTCTGCCAGCTCTCCTCGATCGTAAGCGCGGAGCGGGCGAGTAACAAACTTACCCAGTGGTGGGAACAGAGTAGTTAGGGTCGCTTCCGTCTTCCGCGTGATCGGCAGTCCCTCGGACATCTCCCCCGGGAAGCGCTCGATTGGAGCGTCCATGAAGAAGCTATACCCGCCCTTAGGGATCTGTTCGACCGCTAGCTTCAGCATCGGGTTCACGTTCGACATCATCTCATTCGGACCCAAGCGGTTCAGGTCGAGTGGCGGAAGATCCAGCTGTGCAAACAGCGGCTTGTCTCTCTCAATAAAGCTCACGTTCATCGCCTGAACTTCTGAGTAGTAATCCGGCTGCTGTACTCCTTCCATATCTGCGGAGAGACTCTCCACAGCGTTCTTGAACTTCGGAACTCTCGACATCCTACCAGGGTTCTCGATCAGCGCCATCATCTGCCTAGGCACGTTGAAGCGAGTCCATGCGTAGAAAGGCATGACCACGCGGAACACACGCTTTTCCGTGTCCGTCAAATTAGTGTAGTCGAAGTGCCATAGATTCGTAGCCATCGCGCCTTCGTGATGCGTCGAACCCTTCTCTACTCGATCTATCCAAAGAGCCCAACGAGCTTGATTCTCCGTGATCTGTGCCGCGGCCCTATTCGCCTTGATGATCTTACTCTCTGTCCCCAAGTGCGCCTTCATATACGCATTCAGGTCCTCAAGGCCTTCCCACACATCACGATCTGCTTTCCCACTCAGCTCGAATGCGCGTCTAGTTAAGTGGTCTGGCGAGAGCTTCTCCAGGTCCGACACGTCCACTATCTTACCAAGGCCCTGCCACATCTGACGCTGTGCGCCCTCTGGCAAATCGAACACCCTCGTGGCCTGCTTCGGAACACCCCACTTCTCGCCGGCGGCAGCGATCTCTTCCCAGCTCTCCATCAGCTCGCCGGCCTCGTTCTTCAACTTAGGCAACGGGATGCTCATGAAGTTATCATGGCCTATTCGCCTAGCGATAGCGTCTGCCGCGTCCTTTCCTCGCTGCGGCATACGACCGGAGCCATTCGCGGCCAGCTGCACACGCAAGCCCTGCAAGTATCGAGTATGAAACGCTGTGCCGGGGAACTCCCCCTTCAGGAGCTTCTTGTAATCTCTCCCCACTCCTGCTTGCCAGTTCACAAACCCGCTCGACTGAATATTCCGTGCTATATAACCAGTGCCGAACGTGGCCCACCCCTTCCACATATTCGTCTGATCTTGGATGAATGTCATGAAGCGACCGACGGCGTCCTCGTTGTTGAACGAGTTGTTCACCCTTGCAACGTAGTCATGAACCATCTCTGGAACTAGATAAGCCCCAGTGACTTCATCGACCTTCTCTCCATGAGCAATGTTCTTCCTGGTAATCTCCATGACTTTGTAACCAGGGTTCCCCTTCTGCAGCTCCTGCTTCCTCCTGGTCCACTGCCGCCCATTCATGTAGTCTGGAGCCATATCGATCTTCTTAGAGATCTGTGTATCGTTGACTATATTGTCCAGGAACTTCCTCCACGTTACTTGCTTCACGTGGCTGACAGCACGGAGCTTCGCTACATTCCGAATGTCCAGCTCAATCGTTCTCTCCACCCCGCCGGTTTCTATGCCGTCCAGGATGTTCACCAGGCGCTCCGCGGTGGTTGGGACGGACCGTGCCTGAGCCTCGGCCATGCGCCCAGGATTGCCTCCAGCGACCCCTGAGGACGATCTGGCGGGCACATCGTCAATCACATCATGAGGGGAGATCCCTTTGCGATCAGCGATTAGACGCTTTTGTGCTCTACTAGTCCTCCGCCCAACCGCTTCGTAGTGAGGCACATAGTTATTCCGGAACATCCCGTGATGAACAACACCACGATCCACCTCGCCAGAGAAATACTTAGTCCAATGCTGCTGTAACTTCTTTCCTACCGCCGTCGCAGCAGGGATGTTCTCTTTATCAATTATGCCTGCTACAGCTGCTTCATCCAGACGCCGTGCTAGCTGCCCCGAGTCCAGCCACGTACCGAGCAGCAACGCCTCCTCGTCTCTCAGACTCCCGAACAGCTCATCCAGACGATCCTGCTCCTCCAGCAACATATTAGCACGATCTGCGTCTAACAGCAGTTCATGCTTCAACACCTGTCGACCAGCGCCAGCATGCTTTGACGAGACGTTCTTCAGATCCCTGCTCATCCGACCAGTTCTCATAAACGTAGTCTCGAACAATCTTCCTAGCGGGCCTGCTGCATCTAGTCCTGCTCGACCTGCCCGACTAACGGCCTTCGCCACCGCAACTCCTGGCACGAGATTAATCGGGTCTAGAATCACATCGAGCGCAAAGCCTCCAACTGCCGCTGACCAATCTCCGTCTCCGTCGCCAAAGATATCTGTGAATGACGGTCTCCTGGCTCCCTCTAGCTCGAGTCCTGGAAGTGCGTTAGCGAACTCCACGCCTGCCTGCTTAAAGGCTTCCCAAGAGCTGCCCGTTCGCAGATACTCCTGCGTTGCTCCCGCAACAGTGTAGTTTCCTATACTGAGCAAGTCGAAGATAGGAGTAACGATATCTTCTGTGACGTAGTTCCACGTTCCTATTGCACCAACGCGGCCCTGCTGCTCCATGAACTGCTCGAACTCTTCCCCTTGCCCAGATCTAAACGCGGCTGTGCGAATGTTCTGAAACTCCGTGTCTGCCGCTTTCTCCGCCGCTCTCATCCTCGGAGTCATTATCAGCGACGTGCCATAGCTCCTCGGTTGCTGTTCCTCTGGTGCATGTTGAGGAAAGATCTTCTCTGTAAGATCAGAGCTGGTCGGCTTACTCTCTCGTATCCTTCGTAGCTCTTCGAGAACACTAGTCCCACTTACGTAAGGAGTCTCTCCTCTGATCGCCCTTAGTTCTTCCAATACGCTAGACATTGATTAGTCTCCCTGAGGAAAGATTGGAGGCAAATCGCCTTTGCCTGGTCTATGGAATCTAGAGGGTCGCTCTCTATCACCCACTCCTTGTGCGCCTGCGCCTATTACTTCTGCTACGCTGCCGACGTCACCTAGGAAGCCTTCTAGCTTAGCCGCTCGACTACCAGGAACCGCCTCTGCAGAAGGCTCCTCCACTACAGGCTCTACCACTGGCGGTTCTGCAGGCGGCATCTGATCTAGAAGCAACTGAACTCGAGATCGCTGAGCATCTGAGAGATTCATCATAGCAGTCATAGCTTCAGCTTCAAGTCCCTGATCTATAGTCTTCCTAATACTGTTAGCAAGCTCTTCGTCCTGCTCGTTCTCAGGCGGGACGTAATCAGGCCACCTTAGACGCATCTCTTTCTGCGCCCACTTGTTAAAAGCGTCGAGGGAGTAGTACTTATTTCCACGCGGATCTACAGCATCTATAGGCACATCGGAAGTTGCGGTCATGTAAGTTTCAGAGTACCTTATCCTGTCAGAGCTGTACTGATCTCGCGCTCTCTCTAACCACTCCTTCCTACCTACAGTAGCCGACTTGTTCAACATCACTGGAAGAGCTTTTGTAAACGTATTCACTAGCTTTGAGTATCCTCCAGCTTCGGCGTCTGATATGATCTGTCTTCCCATCTCCTCAGCAACTGTTCTATTATGCCCCACAGCATCTAGTTGATTAAATCGCGTCAGAAGATCAGACTTTACTGCAGCTCTCTGCTGATTAGTGTAGCGCTCCTGCTCAGTCACGCCTTCCTCTAGACGTCGTTCATTATTAGCGAGGGCAGCTTCCGCAAGTTCTTCCATAGTGATAGACACATCCCAGTCTACTATGAGCCTTCTTAGCTCCTCTGGATCTCCCATAGCAAGCGGATCAATAAGCAGCTGGAACGCCGCATCTCGCTCTGCTTGAAATGCGCGCTTCCGCACATTGATTCGACCCTCGGTAATTTCAGAGCTCAACCCAGCCGCTTCAAACGCTGTTCGCAGCGCCCTGAAGCCGCTATCCAAAGATTCTGGGTCCATGAAGGCATTTAGCCTCTTAGCAATTCCATCAATAGAAGCTATTGGTCCTTCCCTCGCTTGTATTTCATTAATGACCTCTCTCAATCGATCCATCGTAGCAGCTACCGGATCAGCTCCGACTGAGCTAGAATCTACCTGACTTTGCAGCCGCGCCAGCTCTCCAGTCAACCCAGCCTTGTGGCCTCGCGCAATCTCGAGAGCGGAAGACCTGCCTTCTGGAGTGTCAATAGGCGCGTCGCTGACCTCGGTGGAAGCTGTCTCTGCAAGTGCTATTGCGCTTGTACCAGCCTCCTCTAGCGCTCTGATCTCTCCCCCTGTACGCTGACCAGTGAACATTGCAACAAGCTCTGGTCTCCCTGCGGCTTCTGCAGCTTCTATAGCTCCAGCTTGATCCCCAGCGTTGAACTGATCACGGAGACGGGTCTCAAGACGATCCGCCTCTCTTCGTTGTATGTCTTCTTCCCGCGTCTCTCTCCTACTCCTACTTGCTAACGCTTCAGGGAGCGCTGTTGCTACTCC
>Ga0098035_1000422_pt1 | contig 21331 bp, 20 predicted proteins | sample 3_EtaG_FD_75046 | JGI IMG/M metagenome (GOLD analysis project Ga0098035, IMG submission 75046) | Marine viral communities from the Subarctic Pacific Ocean - 3_ETSP_OMZ_AT15126 metaG | ecosystem: Environmental > Aquatic > Marine > Oceanic | place: Pacific Ocean | collected 2015-01-07
AAGTTGTCCTAAATAATGCCCCTTCTCGAGACACAGCATGTTTGCTAACAGCCGGGCGGTGACCACTAACCAGGAAGGGGTGCACCCCGCTCTGGAAGCGACGGTGCGTCGCCACCTGGCGCACCCCTGGCGGGCGCCGCTTGGCGACCATGACCGCGAGGCGTTTGCCCGGGCGCAGGCCTGGGTGGGGACTTCCCGGCGGCCCCTGATTCTGGATTCGGGCTGCGGCACCGGCCGCTCGTCGATGCTGTTGGCGCGACGGCATCCGGAGGCGCTGGTGCTGGGGCTGGACCAATCGGCCCACCGCTTGGCGCGCGCGGAGCGCCGTTTCGATCCGCCTGATAATCTGCTGCTGGTGCGCACCGACTGCGCCGGCTTCTGGCGCTTGGCGGAGGCGGCCGGCTGGCGGCCCTGGCGGCATTACCTCCTATACCCGAACCCCTGGCCGAAGAGCGCCCACTTGAAACGCCGCTGGCACGGTCACCCGGTGTTTCCGCATTTGTTGGCGTTGGGCGGTACCCTGGTGCTGCGCACCAACTGGGAGTTGTACGCCCGGGAAATGGCCGAGGCGCTGGCGTTCGCGGGCCTTTCGGCGTCGGTGAGAGAACTGACGACGGACGGCGAATCACTCACCGACTTCGAGAGCAAGTATCGGCATAGCGGTCACCGGCTCTGGGCGTTGACCGCAAACGCTGAAAAGACCGTCTAGAGCCGCAGTTCGCGCAGCTCCCGGTTGGCGCGGCCCCGTTCCCAGACGTGGGCGAACTCATCGGCCCGGCGTGGGCCCAGGGGCAGGGCGTGGGCGCACAGGGTCAGCCGCTCCGGGCGGGGCCAGCCGTGGGCCTCGAACAGACCGGTGCGGTCGGCGACCGCGAAGCACAGGCGCGGGTCCGCATCGTCCGCTTGTGTCTGGCGCAACTGAAGCCGTGATGGCAGCCGGCGGCCCAGGTGGATCAGGCCGTGGCCGGTTTTCACCGCATGCCCGGCGTCGTCGAACAGCACGCGCAGATCGGCGCGCGGCGATGACAGAGCCAGGCTTTTGAGGGCGTCCAGGACGTCGCCGTCGTTGCTGAGGGCGTCCAGTTGAGACACGCGCAGCCACAGGCGGCGCCGGCCGGCGCGGATCAGTGCCGCCAGGGCCGCCGTCGCGGAAGACGGATGGTGAAGGGTGCTGTCTTCGCCGATCCGGAGGTCCATGGCAGCGCCGCTTCAGGTGAGCAGCTTGAACATCTGGCGGTGGGGGATATGGGCGTCCATGAAAATCCCCCCGGAGGCGGAGAACCCGGCGCCTTCGTAGAAGCTGGTGGCGTGGGTCTGGGCGTAGAGGAAGATTTCCCGCATGCCGGCGGCGCGGGCGGCTTCCTCGGCGGCCACCAGCAGGGCGCGGCCGATGCCGCTGTTGCGGCGGGTTTCCAACACGCACAGCCGGCTGATCTGGCCGCTGCCCAGCAACCGGATGCAGCCGATCGGCTGCTGGTCGTCGTCGAGTGCCAGAAAATGACGAGAGGCCGGGTCGGCGCCGTCCCATTCCAGTTCTTCGGGGACGCCCTGTTCGCCGATGAAGATGCGCTCGCGCAGAGCGCTGAGTTCGGCGCGGTGTTCGTCCCAGGAGGTTTCGATAATGCTAAAGGCCATGGCGTTCTCGTTAAAGCTCGGCAAAGTAGCCCTGGTCTATCCAGTGGTTAAGCAGGTCGCGGCTGTCGGCGTTGAGCACCTCAGCCAGCTCGTCGTGTCGATAGCGGCGCTGGCGTGCAAGCAGCCGCGCCAGCGGCTTCTGGCCCTGATTGAGAGGCCAGGGTTCCCCGTTGAGCCAGGCGGTGTCGCCGTGGCAGAGAAGCCGCGCGCCGCCATGCCGGATCAGGGCCGTGGCGGGGTCGGCGGCGCGAATGTGCGCCGGGTCGATCAGAAAATCAAGTCCTGTCTGCCGCGGCGTGCTCAGCCAGCGGGCCAGGGCGCGCCCGGCGGCGCCGCGATCCAGCAGCCCGAAGGCGCGGTCGAGCATGGCGTCGCGGTCGGCAGCGCTCAGCTCGCCGGCGTCGTCCACCGGCGCCCGGCCCGGGTCGGTATACAGCTGCTCGTCGGTGTCGGCGAGGGTTTCGGCGACCATTTCCGCCAGCAGGTCCCGGTAGTCCGGGGCCCGGAACCCCACCGACCAGGTGATGCAGTCGCTGTCCAGCGCCACGCCGTGGTGGGCCATGCCGGGCGGCAGGTAGAGCACATCGCCGGGGCCGGCGGTGTGTTCCTGCTCCACGGGCATGTGGGCCAGCATTTTCAGGGGCACGTCGCCGCGCAGGCGGCTCTGTTCGTCGCACTGCGGGCCCAGCTGCCAGTGCCGCCGACCGGCGGCCTGGATCAGGAAGACGTCGTACTGGTCGAAATGGGGGCCGACGCTGCCGCCGTCGGCGGCGTAGCTGATCATGATGTCGTCCAGGCGCCAGCCGGGCACGAAGCCGAAATCATCCAGCAGCAGCGACACCTCGGTGAGGTAGTGGTCCACCGACTGCACCAGCAGCGTCCAGTCCCGGTCGCCCAGCTCCGCGAAGCGCTGTTCGTCCAGCGGGCCCTGTTCCAGGTGCCAGGGACCGTTGCCGGCGCCACGGATCAGCCGGGACTCCACCTCCGGCTCCAGCGCCAGCCCGGCCAGGGTATCGGCGTCCGGGTGGTCCAGGCCGCCGGCGGCGCCGGGCATGAACAGGGGCGCCCGCTGCCAGTGGCGCGCCAGGAAGTCCCGGGGCGCCATCGGCAGGTTGAAGCGGGGCAGAGCGGTGGCGGCAGACATGGTATCCGGCGGCGGCGCGCTGGCGCCTACTGGACGCCGCGCGCCTGCTGGCCGGCGTTGCCCACGTAGGTGGCCGGGGTCAGCGCCTTGAGGTGCTCCTTGGCGTCCTCGGGGATCGCCAGGTCGTCGATGAAGGCGGCGAGCGCCTCCTGGGTGATCGCCTTGCCGCGGGTCAGCGCCTTGAGTTTTTCATAGGGCTTTTCGATGCCGTAGCGGCGCATCACGGTCTGGATCGGCTCGGCCAGCACTTCCCAGGCGGCGTCCAGGTCGTGGTCGAGCCGTTCGGCGTTGATTTCCAGCTTGCCGATGCCTTTCAGGGCGGCTTCGTAGGCGATCAGGCTGTGCGCCAGGCCCACGCCCATGTTGCGCAGCACGGTGGAATCGGTGAGGTCACGCTGCCAGCGGGAGATCGGCAGCTTGCCGGCCAGGTGGTCCATGATCGCATTGGCGATGCCCAGGTTGCCCTCGGAGTTCTCGAAGTCGATGGGGTTGACCTTGTGCGGCATGGTGGAGGAGCCCACTTCGCCCTCCACGGCGCGCTGCTTGAAATAGCCCAGGGAGATGTAGCCCCACAGGTCCCGGTCGAAATCCAGCAGGATGGTGTTGAAACGCATCAGGGCGTGGAAGTATTCGGCGATCCAGTCGTGCGGCTCGATCTGGGTGGTGAAGGGGTTGAAGCTCAGCCCCAGGCCTTCCACGAAGCGGCGGGCGAACGCCGGCCAGTCCACCTCCGGGTAGGCGGCCAGGTGGGCGTTGTAGTTGCCCACCGCGCCGTTGATCTTGCCGAGGATCTCCACCGCCGCGAACTGGTCGCGCTGGCGTTTCAGGCGCGCCACCACGTTGGCCATTTCCTTGCCCACGGTGGTGGGCGAGGCGGACTGGCCGTGGGTGCGCGACAGCATGGGGGTGTCGGCCAGGCCGTGGGCCAGCTTGCGGATGCCGCCGATCACCTGGTCCAGTTTGGGCAGCAGCTGCTCGCGGGCTTCGCGCATCATCAGCGCGTAGGACAGGTTGTTGATGTCCTCGCTGGTGCAGGCGAAGTGCACGAATTCGCTCATGGCGTCCAACTCTTCGTGCTCGGCCATGCGCTCCTTGATGAAGTATTCCACCGCCTTGACGTCGTGGTTGGTGGTGGCTTCGATTTCCTTGATACGCTCGGCGTCCTTCTCTTCGAAGTCGCGGGTCACGCCGCGCAGGTGCCAGGCGGCCTTGCCGCTCATCAGCGGCACTTCCGGGATCGCCTTGTCATGGGCCAGTTGTTCCAGCCAGCTCACTTCCACATGGACCCGATAGCGAATCAGGCCGTATTCGCTAGTGATCGCGCGGAGGGATTCACACTTGCCGGCGTAGCGGCCGTCCACCGGGGAAATGGCGGTAAGGGAAGTAAAGCTGGACATGGGGCAACTCCTGAAGGGAATCCGATAGCGGCGCAATCATACAGCAAAATGGCGCCGCTCGCGTAGCGCCGGCGCGCGCCGGGAAGGCGCCCGGGAAAGGCGCGGATTTTAGTTAAAGTTGATTATCAGGTTATAGCTATAACTCACTGAATTTTATGCTTTCTAGGATTTCCAGTTGCTGCTTGCGTTGGAACAGCAAGCGCCAGCGGCGGCCGCCCAGCTGGTGCCACAGGAAGGCGGCCCGCACGCCGGCCAGGAACAGGGCGCGAATGCGGGCGGCGTTGTCCTCGTCCTGCAGGCGCGCCGGCTCGCCCTGGACCCGGATGCGAAACCGGAAGGTGCCCAGGGTATCCAGGTAGATGCCCGCCAGGCGATGACAAAAAGTGACATTGGTGGTGCCGCCCTGGAAATGCTGGCGCTGGCCCTCCAGGGCGATCAGCCGGTGGCGCAGGATACTGATCACGTCGCTGTTCTTGCGCAGCTTGGAGGACAAATGCAGCAACGCCAGCGAGTAGCTGAGCGGCCGCGCCGCCTGGCGGGTCTGCTCCCGGTTGAGGCTCTGGCGCAGCAGGCGCAGGCCGTTGCGGAACAGGGCGGGGCGCGGGTAGATGGTGTCGAAGTCGGTGGCCTCCATGGTCATCACCCCGTCGAGCAGGGCCTCCATGGCGGCGTGGTCGCAGTCGCCGCTGGTGGCGATCTGATCAGCCAGGGTGGCGGCCTCGAACACCGCGGCCAGAGCCAGGGCTTGTTGCTGCTGCGAATTCATCGCGTCTCCTCGATGACGGCGCCGCCCAGACAGGCGTCGGCGTCGTAGAACACCACGGACTGGCCCGGCGTGACGGCCCGCTGGGGCTGGTCGAACACCACCCGCACGCGGCCCGCGCCGGCGTCTTTCACCCGGCAGGCCTGGTCCGGCTGCCGGTAGCGGGTCTTGGCGGTGAGCCGGGCGGGCAGCGCCGGCGGCGCGCCGGCGATCCAGTCCACCGGCCCGCTGGTCAGCTCGTCGCGGTAGAGCAGCGGGTGGTCCTGGCCCTGCACGGCGATCAGCACGTTGCGGTCCAGGTCCTTGCCGGTCACGTACCAGGGCGCGTCGCCGGCGTCGGCCAGGCCGCCGATGCCGAGGCCCTGGCGCTGGCCCAGGGTGTAGTACATCAGGCCATCGTGGCGGCCGATGCGGTGGCCGGCGTCGTCCTCGATGTCGCCGGGCTGGGCGGGCAGGTAGGTTTCCAGGAAATCCTTGAAGCGCCGCTCGCCGATAAAGCAGATGCCGGTGGAGTCTTTCTTTTTATGGTTGGCGAAGCCGCGCTCGCCGGCCAGACGGCGCACTTCCGGCTTCTCCAGGTCGCCGAGCGGAAACAGGGTGCGGGCGAACTTGTCGCCGCCCACGGCGTGCAGGAAGTAGGTCTGGTCTTTATTGTCGTCCACCGCGCGCAGCAGCCGGGCGTGCTCGCCGGCGTGATCGACCCGGGCGTAGTGGCCGGTGGCGATATAGTCCGCGCCCAGGGTCAGGGCGTGGTCCAGGAAGGCGCGGAACTTGATTTCCTTATTGCAGAGGATGTCCGGGTTGGGGGTGCGCCCGGCGCGGTATTCGGCCAGGAAGTGCTCGAACACCCGGTCCCAGTATTCGGCGGCGAAGTTGGCGGTGTGCAGCTCGATGCCCAGCACCCCGGCCACCTGCATGGCGTCGAGCAGGTCGTCCCGGGCGGTGCAGTATTCGGTGCCGTCGTCCTCGTCCCAGTTCTTCATGAACAGGCCTTCCACCTGATAGCCGGCGTCCAGCAGGCGGGCGGCGGCCACGGAGGAATCGACACCGCCGGACATGCCGACGATGACGCGGGTGTTTTCGGGCGCTTGTGCGTTCATGGGGCTCTCTATATGGGCGCTTTAACGCGAATCAACCGCGCTGCAGCGGCCAGGGGTGCTGATAAATGGCGTCCAGCGGCAGGCGCCGGCCGCTTTGATAGTCTTCCACGCAGCGCGCCACCAGCGGGCTGCGGTGCTCGGCGCGGCGCTGCGCCAGCTCTTCGGGGGTCAGCCAGAGCGCTCCAGAATGCCGGTGTCCAGCTTCTGGTGCGGGTCGTGCCCCCGGGGCTCGGCGATGAAACAGGTGCGGTAGTATACCCCGGCGCCTTTATAAGGCTGAAAAATGTACCAGCCGAGCAGGCCGGTGATCTCCACCCGCCAGGCGGTCTCCTCCAGGGTTTCCCGGTAGGCGGCCTGCATCAGGTCCTCGCCGAATTCGGCGTGGCCGGCGGGCTGGTTGATCACCGCTTCGCCGTTCTGGGTTTCGCGCACGAACAACAGGCGGCCTTCATGTTCCACCACGGTGGCGACTGTAATATGCGCTTGGAAGCTGTTCATCCGGTTCCTGATCCGTCTGTGGTTTGCTGCGGGCGCCGATGGTAGCGCACCCGGGCGCGCCGCGACAGCCGCGGGCGGTGCCTCAGCCACGAGGCCCGCGCGTACTCCGGGCCGGAGCCCGGCGCCGGCCTTTGCGCGCGGCCGGGCGGGGCGGCTTTTTGGGGGCGTGGATTTGCAGTTCACGCCATTCGCCGGGGGCCAGGCCGCTCAGGTCCCAGTCACCGATGCGCCAGCGTACCAGCCGCAGGGTGGGGTGGCCGATGGCGGCGGTCATGCGCCGGACCTGGCGGTTGCGACCTTCGTCTAGGGTGAGTTCCAGCCACTGGTCGGCTACCGTGAGCCGCGTGCGCACCGGCGGGTGCCGTGGCCACAGGGCCGGCGGCGGCACCGCTTCCACCGGTGCCGGACGGCAGGGGCCGTCCTTCAGGGTGATGCCCTGACGCAGGCGCTGGAGGGCGTCTTCCGACGGCTCCCCCTCCACCTGCACCAGGTAGGTCTTGGCCTGGTGGAAGCGGGGGCTGGCGATGTGCGCCTGCAGGGCGCCGTCATCGGTCAGTAACAGCAGGCCCTCAGAGTCCCAGTCCAGCCGGCCGGCGGGGTAGACCCCCGGCACCGGAATGAAATCCTTCAGCGTGCGCCGCCCCCGTGGATCGGTGAACTGGGAGAGCACCTGAAAGGGTTTGTTAAACAAAATCAGTCTGGCCATGTCAAAAAACGCCTTAGTAGGCCCGTCAAGGCCAAGCAAGAATAACGGCTGAGTGCTATACTCGCCAGGCAACCGAATCCGACGGTTTTTTTCAGAGGGAGTAGTGTAGATGGGATACCAAAAGATCACGGTTCCGGCGGACGGTGACAAAATCACCGTTAATGCGGACCTATCCCTGAATGTCCCCAACCACCCGGTTATTCCGTACATTGAAGGGGACGGCATCGGCGTCGATATCACGCCGGTGATGATGAAAGTGGTTACCGCCGCTGTAGAAAAAGCCTACGGCACCAAACGTGGCATCACCTGGATGGAAGTCTACGCCGGTGAAAAAGCCACCAAGGTTTACGGCCCGGACACCTGGATGCCGGAAGAAACCCTGGAGGCCCTGCGGGAATACACCGTGGGCATCAAGGGCCCGCTGACCACCCCGGTGAGCGGCGGCATCCGGTCGTTGAACGTGGCCCTGCGCCAGGAGCTGGACCTGTACACCTGCATGCGTCCGGTGCGCTGGTTCGAGGGCGTGCCCAGCCCGGTACGTCACCCGGAGCTCACCGACATGGTGATCTTCCGCGAGAACTCCGAGGACATTTACGCCGGCATCGAGTGGGCGGCCGACAGCCCCGAAGCCACCAAGCTGATCCGCTTCCTGCGCGAGGAGATGGGTGTCACCCAGATCCGCTTCCCGGAAGGCTGCGGCATCGGCATCAAGCCGGTTTCCCGCGAGGGCAGCCAGCGCCTGGTGCGCAAGGCGATCCAGTTCGCCATCGACAATGACAAGGATTCGGTCACCCTGGTGCACAAAGGCAACATCATGAAGTACACCGAGGGTTCGTTTAAGAACTGGGGTTATGAGCTGGCGGTGGAGCGCTACGGCGCCGAGCCCCTGGACGGCGGCCCCTGGCACGTGATGAAGAACCCGCGTACCGGCAAGGACATCGTCATCAAGGACGTGATCGCCGACGCCTTCCTGCAGCAGATTCTGATGCGTCCCGCGGATTACAGCGTGATCGCCACTCTGAACCTGAACGGCGACTACATTTCCGACGCCCTGGCGGCGGAAGTGGGCGGCATCGGCATCGCGCCGGGCGCCAACATCGGCGGCTCGGTGGCCCTGTTCGAGGCCACCCACGGCACCGCGCCGAAGTACGCCGGCCAGGACAAGGTGAACCCGGGCTCGCTGATTCTCTCCGCGGAGATGATGCTGCGTCACATGGGCTGGAACGATGCCGCCGATCTGGTGATCACCGGCATGGAAGGCGCGATCGCCGCGAAGACCGTGACCTACGACTTCGAGCGTTTGATGCCCGACGCGACCCTGCTCAAGTGTTCTCAGTTCGGCGACGCCGTGATCGAGCACATGGGGGTCTGATCGGCCCCGGCCTTCGCGCGGTCCCGGCGTCAGCCGGAGACGGCGCTGTTTTCCCGGTCCCGTCGTCGTGGTTTCTGGCGGCGGGAAGTCGGGGACTCTCCGTCCTTGCCGTCTTTCCCGTTTTTGACCTCACCCGGTTTAAGATTGACCGCGTGGTAGCCTTTGCTGGCCTCGCGCAGCTCGTACTCCACGTTCTGGCCCGCGTACAGGGTTTTGTACCCTTCCTCCTGAATGTAGGAGTAATGCACGAAAAGGTCGTCACCGCCTTCATCGGGCCGCACGAAGCCGTAGCCCTTGGCGTTGTTAAACCATTTCACTGTTCCCGTTGCCATGGTCCTTCCCTCTGGCCGCTGGCTGTGATTGTTCTTATTTATCGCGGCTGCGATAGAATAGGCTGGTTTTTGATCAACTGTTCCCTAAGGCCGCGAGGGTGTCAACCCCCGGTGGGGATTGAAAAATACCCGGACACCCCTCATTTGTTCATTGCCCGCTGACGCCGGTGGGTATACAACCGTTAGAGATGGTTATGAAGAGGCAGCAACACCCGATATTTGTTCACATGAGCGACAGGCGCTCTACCGGCCACATCTGGGGCCCGGCGTCGGACCCTGGCAAGCCGGATGAGCCCGATCGTCATGGCGAGGCCACCGTTGAGGAAGCCAAGCCTCGACTCAAGCGCCCGCCGATGTACAAAGTATTGATGTTGAACGACGACTACACCCCCATGGATTTCGTCGTCGAGGTGCTGGAAACCTTCTTTCGCATGGACCGCGAGCAAGCCACCCGGGTTATGCTGACGGTGCATACCCGGGGGAAGGCGGTGTGCGGGGTGTTTCCCCAGGACATCGCCGAAACCAAGGCCGCGCAAGTGGTCGACTACGCCCGTGAAAATCAGCATCCGCTGATGTGCCAGGTCGAAAAGGCCTGATAGTCTCCGGCAACGGAGCGGGCAACAAGCAGTGAGGTAGCCTATGCTCAGCAAAGAACTGGAACTGACTCTCAACGAGGCTTTCCACCACGCACGCAGCCACCGGCATGAATTCATGACCGTGGAACACCTGTTGCTGGCGCTGCTCGATAACGAGGCGGCGGTGGAAGTGTTGCGCGCCTGCGGCGCCGATATGGAAGAGCTGCGCGAGGCCCTGACTCAGTTCATCGACGATTCCACCCCGTTACTGCCGGAAGACGGCGAACGCGACACGCAGCCCACCCTGGGTTTCCAGCGGGTGCTGCAGCGCGCCGTATTCAGCGTGCAGTCCTCGGGCAATAAGGAAGTCACCGGCGCCAACGTGCTGGTGGCGATCTTCAACGAACAGGAGAGCCAGGCGGTTTACCTGCTCAACAGTCAGGACGTGCACCGTCTGGACGTGGTCAATTTCATCGCCCACGGCATTTCCCAGGTGGAGGACAACGACCCGGCCGCGGAACAGCGCGAGGAAATGGACGGCGGCGCCGAAGGCGCACCGGCCAGTGCGCTGGAATCCTATGCCAGCAACCTCAACGAGCTGGCCCGCGCCGACCGTATCGACCCGCTGGTGGGCCGTGCGTTCGAGATTGAGCGCGCCGCGCAGATCCTCTGCCGCCGCCGCAAGAACAACCCCTTGCTGGTGGGCGAGCCGGGTGTCGGCAAGACCGCCATCGCCGAGGGGCTGGCGCGGATGATCGTGGAAGAGCGGGTGCCCGAGCCGCTGCTCGACGCCACCGTCTACTCCCTGGATCTGGGCGCGCTGCTGGCGGGCACCAAGTACCGGGGTGATTTCGAGAAGCGCCTGAAGAACCTGCTCTCGGAACTGCGCAAGCAGGACAACGCCATTCTGTTCATCGATGAGATCCACACCATCATCGGTGCCGGGGCGGCGTCCGGCGGCGTCATGGACGCCTCCAACCTGCTCAAGCCGATGCTGGCCTCCGGCGAGCTCAAGTGCATGGGCTCCACCACCTTCACCGAGTACCGCACCATCTTCGAGAAGGACCGGGCGCTGTCCCGCCGCTTCCAGAAGATCGACGTGGTGGAACCCTCGGTGGAAGACACGGTGGGCATCCTCAAGGGGCTCAAGAGCCGTTTCGAGGCGCACCACAACGTGGTCTACACCGACGCGGCCCTGAAGACGGCGGCGGAGCTGAGCGCGCGTTACATCAACGATCGCTTCCTGCCGGACAAGGCCATCGACGTGATCGACGAGGTCGGCGCCTGGCAGCGTCTGCGCCCGGAAGGCGAGCGCAAGGAAACCATCGATCAGGCGGACGTGGAAGCCATCGTGGCGAAAATCGCCCGGATTCCGCCCAAGCAGGTGTCCTCTTCCGATAAGGAAGTGCTGCAGAACCTGGAGCGGGATCTGAAGATGACCGTGTTCGGCCAGGAGGACGCCATCGACACCATTTCGGCGGCGATCAAACTGTCCCGTGCCGGTCTCAAGGCCGACCACAAACCGATCGGGTCCTTTATGTTCGCCGGCCCCACCGGGGTGGGCAAGACCGAGGTCAGCCGTCAGCTGGCCCGCGCCCTGGGCGTGGAGCTGGTGCGCTTCGACATGTCCGAGTACATGGAGCGGCACACCGTCAGCCGGCTGATCGGCGCGCCCCCGGGCTACGTGGGCTTCGACCAGGGCGGCCTGCTCACCGAGGCGGTCACCAAGACGCCGCACTGCGTGCTGCTGCTGGATGAGATCGAGAAGGCGCACCCGGAGGTGTTCAACATCCTGTTGCAGGTGATGGATAACGCCAGCCTCACCGACAACAACGGCCGCAAGGCGGACTTCCGCAACGTGATCGTGATCATGACCACCAACGCCGGCGCCGAAGTGCTCAACAAGCGCACCATCGGCTTCACCGAGCAGGACCAGTCCACGGACGGCATGGAAATGCTCAAGAAGGTGTTCTCGCCGGAGTTCCGCAACCGCCTGGACGGCATCATCCAGTTCAGCGCGCTCACCCCGGAAGTGATTCTGGGCGTGGTCGACAAGTTCCTGGTGGAGCTGCAGGCGCAACTGGACGAGAAAGCGGTGGTGCTCGACGTGGACGACGGCGCGCGCCGCTGGCTGGCGGAGAAGGGCTACGACAAGGACATGGGCGCCCGGCCCATGGCCCGCTTGATCCAGGAGCAGATCAAGAAGCCCCTGGCGGAGAAGCTGCTGTTCGGCGAATTGGCGGACCGCGGCGGCCAGGTACGCATTACCGCCGGCGACGATGGACTGGTGCTGACGGTGGATGCGTCCGAAGCGGAGGCGACCTGCTGAGGTCCCCCCTGAACGTAAAAAACCCGGCTTCGGCCGGGTTTTTTTTGCGGGCGCGTCGCTGGCGCCGGCGGCGGATTATTTCATCCGGAACGTGATGCGGCCCTTGCTCAGGTCATAGGGCGACATCTCCACCTTGACCCGGTCACCGGTCAGGATGCGGATATAGAATTTGCGCATCTTCCCGGAAATATGGGCGGTGATAATGTGGTCATTGTCCAGCTTCACGCGGAACATGGTGTTCGGAAGGGTTTCCAGAACCACCCCTTCCAATTCAATCTGCTCTTCTTTCGCCATCCAGTAAAATTCCGATCTTCGGCTTCAGAGGGAGCGCAATTGTGCCGTAAATGGACTTATCGTGCAAAGGCTATTGACGGTTATCCACCGTCCGAGGTGTGCAGCCGCCAGCGTCCGTCACGCAGCAGCTCCAGCGGCTGGTACTGGCTCTTGTAGCTCATCTTCTGGCACTGGCGGATCCAGTAGCCGAGATAGAGATAGGGCAGCCCCAGACGGTGGCTGGCCTGAATCTGCCAGAGCAGGGCGTTGACACCCAGGCCGCGAGCTTCCTGGTCCGGATCGAAAAAGGTGTAGACCGCCGACAGACCGTCGTCCAGGTGGTCGGTGACCGCCACCGCCAGCAGCGTGTCGTCCGCGTCACGGAAACAGTGGAAGCGGGTGTCGGCCCAGTCGCAGGTGAGAAAGCCGGTGAACTGCTCCTCGGAGGGCGGAAACATGTCGCCGTCACCGTGGCGCTGGTCGATATAGCGGGCGTAGAGGCGGTAGATTTCCCGGGTGTAGCGCGCCGGTTCCTCGCTGACGGTAAGGTCGCTGTTGCGCTTGATCAGCCGGCGGTGGCGGCGGCGGGGCCGGAAATCCGCCACCCGTACCCGGGCCGGAATGCAGGCCTGGCAGCCCTCGCAGTGGGGCCGGTAGAGATAGTCGCCGCTGCGGCGGAATCCGAGGCGCGACAATTCGCTGTAGAGCCTGGCATCCAGGGGCGTCTGCGGATCGACGAAAAGCGTGGCCGCCTGCCGGCCCTCCAGGTAACTGCAGGGGTGGGCGGGGGTGCGGAAAAAACGCAGTTCGGACAAATCGCTCATGGCGTCATTCTAGCCCAGCGGCGGCCTCCGGGAATACCGCTTCGGCGCTTTCCTCGCGGCCGCGCCTTGGCTAGTCTGTAGCCGGTTTGTATCCACATAATGACAATCAAAACAACGTCGGTGGCGGTTTGGGGGCTGTGTTGGCCTCCGCCGGGCACCGGCACGGGAGAGCCCATGAACAGCAACAACAACCCGCCGGCGCCGCTCTGGACGCCGGACGCCGACCGCGTGGCCAACAGCCGCCTGACCCACTACATGGGCTGGCTGAAGGCCGAGAAAGGGCTGAGTTTCAGCGATTACCCGCAACTCTGGGACTGGTCGGTGGACCAGCTGGAGAGCTTCTACGCGTCGCTCTGGGAATACTTCGATATTCGCCATTCGCAGCCCTATACCCGGGTGCTGGACGGCCACGCCATGCCCGGCGCCAAATGGTTCGAGGGTGCCCGCCTGAATCTCGCCGAGCAGGTGTTCCGCTTTCATATCGGCGACCCGGGCCGCCCGGCCATTGAATCCCGCTCCGAGCTGCGCGGCCGCCAGACCCTCACCTGGGGCGAGCTGCACCGCCAGATCGCCGCCACCGCCGCCAGCCTGCGCGGGCTGGGCGTGGGCCCCGGCGACCGGGTGGTGGCCTACCTGCCCAATATTCCGGAAACGGTGGTGGCGTTCCTGGCCTGCGCCAGCATCGGCGCGGTCTGGTCCAGCTGTTCGCCGGACATGGGCACCCGCAGCGTGCTCGACCGCTTTCAGCAAATCGACCCGAAGGTGATGATCGCGGTGGACGGCTACCGCTACGGCGGCAAGGATTTCGACCGCCTGGATGTGGTCGCCGGCCTGCGCGACGACCTGCCCACCCTGGAGCACCTGGTGCTGCTGCCGTACCTGGATGACGGCGCGGCATTGCCGGGCGCCCGCTCCTGGGCCTCGATGATCCAGCGCGACGCGCCCATGGCGTTCGAGCAGCTGCCGTTCGATCACCCGATCTGGGTGGTCTACTCCTCAGGCACCACCGGCATGCCCAAGCCGATCGTGCACGGCCACGGCGGCGCGCTGATCAACGGGCTGCTCAATCACGCCCTGCATCTGGACCTGGGCCCGGACGACCGCTTCATGTGGTTCACCACCACCGGCTGGATCATGTGGAATTCGCAGATGTCCGGGCTGCTCACCGGCGCCACCATCTGTCTGTACGACGGCAACCCGGGCTATCCGGATCTCGGCACCCTGTGGCGTTTCGCCGAAGAGACCGGCATCACCGTGTTCGGCGCCGGCGCCGCCTACTTCCTGAACTGCAAGAAGGCGGAGATCGAGCCGTCGCAATGGGTGGACACCGGACGCATCCGCACCGTGGGCTCCACCGGGTCACCGCTGCCGGAGGAGGGCTACCGCTGGATCATGGATCAGCTCGGCGATGTGCTGATCGCCGCCATCAGCGGCGGCACCGATGTGGCCGCCTCCTACGTGGGCGCCTGTCCGATCCAGCCGGTGTACGCCGGTGAAATGCAGTGCCGCTATCTGGGCACGGCGGTCTACGCCATGGACGACGACGGCCGCATTCTCGACGACGAAGTGGGCGAGCTGGTGGTCACCAAACCGATGCCCTCCATGCCGCTGTATTTCTGGAACGACGAGGGCGGCCACCGCTACCACGACAGCTACTTCGACGTGTTCCCCGGCGTCTGGCGCCACGGCGACTGGATCCGCATCACGCCACGCGGCGGGGCGGTGATCTACGGCCGTTCCGACACCACCATCAACCGCCACGGCATTCGCATGGGCACCAGCGAGATCTACCGCGTGGTGGAGGAGCTGCCGGAGGTGCTCGACAGCCTGGTGGTGGACCTGGAATACCTGGGGCGGGAGTCGTTCATGCCGCTGTTCGTGGTGCTGCGCGAGGGCGTGTCCCTGGACGAGGACCTGAAAGGGCGGATCAAGGCCGGCATTCGCGACAACCTCTCCGCGCGCCATGTGCCCAACGACATCGTCGCCGTGCCGGACGTGCCGCGCACCCTGACCGGCAAGAAAATGGAGCTGCCGATCAAGAAGCTGCTGCTCGGTCAGAGCCTGGAGAAGGTCGCCAACCCGGACGCCATGGCCAACCCGGAGAGTATCCGGACCTACCAGGATTACGCGGAGCAGCGCGGCACCGCCGGGTAACCGGTTCAGGGCGTGGCGTCGTTCCAGCGGATCGGCGCCTTCGGCCAGGGCAGGGGAGTGGTGTCGGTGATCAGGGCGTCCAGTTGCCGCTGGAAATCCACCCGCGGCATCAGGAAGGCGCCCAGGCGCATCAGATGCTCGCTCTCCACCTGGGCGTCCAGCAGGCGGATGCCGAGCCGTGGCGCCAGCCGCCACAGCAGCGCCAGCACGCTTTTCGAGCCGTTGGTGCGGGTCGAAAACATGGATTCGCCGAACAGCACGCCGCCCAGCTGCACGCCGTACAGCCCGCCGGCCAGCTCGCCGTCCTCGAACACCGTGACGCAGTGGGCATGCCCGAGTGCGTGCAGCCGCAGGTAGGCGGCGCGCATTTCCGGTGTGATCCAGGTGCCGCCGTCGTCATCGCGGGGCGCCGCGCAGACGTCGATCACCCGCTCGAAATCACGGTCCAGGTAGAAGGTCAGGTCGGCATTGCGAAGGTGGCGGCCGAGCCGGCGGCTGATATGAAAATCCCCGGGGCGAAAAACGCACCGGGGATTGGGGGTCCACCACAGGACCGGCTGGCTGGGGTCGTACCAGGGGAAGATACCCCTGGTGTACGCGCTGATCAGCGTGTCCGGCGCCAGATCATTGCCGGCGGCGAGCAGGCCGTTGGGGTCGTCCAGGGCCTCCTCGAGCGGCGGGAAGTCACTTCCCGGCGGCAGCCAGGGAATCACTCTCCGGTCACTCTTCCAGGCTTTCCAGGTACTTCTCCGCGTCCAGGGCCGACATGCAGCCGGCACCCGCGGAGGTGACCGCCTGACGGTAGACGTGGTCGGCCACGTCGCCGGCGGCGAACACACCGGGCACGCTGGTGGCGGTGGCGTTGCCTTCCAGACCGCTCTTGATCTTGATGTAGCCGTTGTTCATGTCCAGCTGGCCCTGGAAGATGTCCGTGTTGGGCTTATGGCCGATGGCGATGAACACGCCCTGCAGCTCCACGTTCTCGGTGGTGTCGTCCTTGGTGGACTTGACCCGCATGCCGGTGACGCCGGAGTCGTCGCCCAGCACTTCGTCCAGGGTGTGGTCCCACATCACCTTGATGTTGTCCTTGGCGAGCAGCTTGTCCTGCAAAATCTTCTCGGCGCGCAGCTTGTCGCGGCGGTGCACCAGCACCACTTCCTCGGCGATGTTGGACAGATACAGCGCTTCTTCCACGGCGGTGTTGCCGCCGCCGATCACCGCCACTTTCTGGCCGCGATAGAAAAAGCCGTCGCAGGTGGCGCAGGCGGACACGCCCTTGCCCATGAACGCCTGCTCGGACTCCAGCCCCAGATACATGGCGGAAGCGCCGGTGGCGATGATAAGCGCGTCACAGGTGTAGGTGCCGGAGTCGCCTTCCAGCACGAAGGGGCGGTCCTCGATGTTTACGGTGTGGATGTGGTCGTAGACAATCTCGGTCTCGAACCGCTCGGCGTGCTGCTGCATGCGCACCATCAGGTCCGGACCCTGGAGATCCTCCACGTCACCGGGCCAGTTATCCACCTCGGTGGTGGTGGTGAGCTGGCCGCCAGGCTCGATGCCGGTGATCACCACGGGTTTCAGGTTGGCGCGGGCGGCATACACCGCCGCGGTGTAGCCCGCCGGGCCGGAACCCAGGATGATCAGTCGATGGTGCTGCGCGTCGCTCATTGATTCCTCCACCACGAATTCAGAATTGTTGCCGCGGGCCGCGTGACCCGTCCGGCTGATTGGGCAATAGTTGTGGCATGCACGCCACCTTTCAAGGCGCAAGCAAACTACAATAAATCCTATCGGCCGTGAAGGGCGTACACTCTATGACTTCGATAGGGAACGCCAAGGCCGGACCGCGGGCCGCGCGAAGCGTGGCGCCGCCGCTGGTTCATGGCGCCCGGATTGACTACAATCCTTGTAATTTCAGCTCTTTAGGAAGGATTCCTAAGAAATGGGTTTGACCAACGTAAGAGGCCTCGAGTGACCAAGGCAGCCGCCGGCGCGAAACCGTCCGGGTTTTCCCGCCATCTCAAGAAAGGCCTGATGGAAGGCATGGTGATCGCCCTGATCGCCCTGTCGCTGTATCTGCTGCTGGCTCTGATCACCTACGACAGCGGTGATCCGGGCTGGTCCTACGTGGGCGACGCCGGCCAGGTGAGCAACGCCGGCGGACGCGCCGGCGCCTTCTGCGCCGATCTGCTGCTCGGCCTGTTCGGCTACATGGCCTACGTATTCCCGGTGCTGGTGGCGTTCTGGGCCTTCAAGGTGCTGCGCGAGCGCCACGCCGGGCTGGCCGGCAGCTGGCCGCTGTTCAGCCTGCGGCTGGTGGGCTTCGTGCTGACCATGATGAGCGGCACCGCGCTGGCCTACATGCATTTCTCCGGCGCCGGCCTGTCGCTGCCCGAGGACGCCGGCGGCATCCTCGGCCAGGTGGTCGGGCAGGCGTCGCTGGCGGCGTTCAACGCCCTGGGCGGCACCCTGGTGATGGTGGCGCTGCTCCTGATCGGCGTCACCGTGTTCACCGACCTGTCCTGGATCGTCCTCGCCGAACGCCTGGGCGCGCTGGTGCTGGGCATCGGCCAGAAAGTGCCGGCCTGGTTCGCCCAGCGCCGCGAGCAGCGCGCCGAGCGTCAGGCCGCCCGCGAGGCGCGCCACAAGCGCGCCCAGGTGGTCACCGAAGCGAAGAAGAAACAAGAAAACCGCACCCCGCCCAAGATCGCCCAGCCCGCCAAGCCGGTGGAAAAGAGCGAGCGCGTCCAGAAAGAGAAGCAGCGCGCCCTGTTCACCGCCCAGGTGAGCGGCGACCTGCCGCCGCTGGAGCTGCTCGACGCGGTGGACGACCACAGCAAGGGCGGTTACTCCGAGGAAGCGCTGGACGCCATGTCCCGGCTGCTGGAGATCAAGCTCAAGGACTTCAACGTCGACGCCGAAGTGGTGGCGGTGCAGCCCGGCCCGGTGATCACCCGCTTCGAGATTCAGCCGGCGGCGGGCATCAAGGTGTCCAAGATCAGCAACCTGGCCAAGGATCTGGCCCGCTCCCTGGCGGTGATCAGTGTGCGGGTGGTGGAAGTGATCCCCGGCAAGACCACGGTGGGCATCGAGATTCCCAACGAGCAGCGCGAGATGATCCGCCTCACCGAGGTGGTCGGCTCGCGCATGTTCGACGATGCCGCTTCGCCGCTGACCCTGGCGCTGGGCAAGGACATTTCCGGCAACCCGGTGATGGCGGATCTCGGCAAGATGCCGCACCTGCTGGTGGCCGGCACCACCGGTTCCGGTAAATCCGTGGGCCTGAACGCGATGCTGCTGTCGCTGATGTTCAAGGCCAATCCGGAAGACGTGCGGATGATCCTGATCGACCCCAAGATGCTGGAACTGGCGGTCTATGACGGCATCCCCCATCTGCTCACGCCGGTGGTCACCGACATGAAGGAGGCGGCCAGCGCGCTGCGCTGGGGCGTGGGTGAAATGGAGCGCCGCTACCGGCTGATGGCCTCGGTGGGCGTGCGTAATATCGCCGGCTACAACCGCAAGCTGGCCGAGGCGGAGAAGAAGGGCGAGCCGCTCAAGGACCCGCTGTGGAAGCCCAACGACCCCATGGACCTGAACGAAGAGGCGCCGCTGGCGGTGAAGCTGCCGTACATCGTGATCGTGATCGACGAGTTCGCCGACATGATGATGATCGTCGGCAAGAAGGTGGAAGAGCTGATCGCCCGTATCGCCCAGAAGGCCCGGGCCGCCGGCATCCACCTGATTCTCGCCACCCAGCGCCCGTCGGTGGATGTGATCACCGGCCTGATCAAGGCCAATGTGCCGTCGCGGATCGGTTTCCAGGTGTCGTCCAAGATCGACTCGCGCACGGTGCTCGACCAGGGCGGGGCGGAGCAGCTGCTCGGCCACGGCGACATGCTTTATTTGCCCGCCGGCACCAGCATGCCGGAACGGGTGCACGGCGCCTTTGTCTCAGATGAAGAGGTGCACCGGGTTTGCGACGACTGGCGCAAGCGCGGCGAGCCGGATTATCTCGAGGAGATTCTCGAAGGGGGCTCGGATTTGTCGGCGCCCCTGCCGGGTATGGAAAGCGCCGACGGCGGCGAGGAAGACGACCCGCTCTACGACGAGGCGGTGGCCTATGTCACCCAGTCCCGCCGCGCCTCCATCTCTTCGGTGCAACGTAAACTCAAGATCGGCTACAACCGGGCGGCCCGCCTGGTGGAAGCCATGGAAATGGCCGGTGTGGTGTCCGAAGCCGGACACAATGGCCAGCGCGAAGTGATCGCGCCGCCGCCGGTCTGACAAGGAACCCCTATGTACAAGCTTTTGATGTTGGTAACACTGCTGCCCTCCCTGGCCCTGGCGAACGCCGCCGAGGATCTGGTCGCCAAGCTGCAGGGGCTGGAGAGCCTGCGCGGCGGCTTCGAGCAGACCGTGCTCGACCAGGACGGGCGCCGCGCCCAGGAAGCCTCCGGCACCATGGAAGTGGCGCGCGGCAACCGTTTTTACTGGCACACCGAGCGGCCCTACGAGCAGCTGGCGGTGTCCGACGGCGAAACCGTCTGGGTCTACGACGCCGATCTTGAGCAGGTGGTGGTGCGGCCGCTCAACGAAAACCTCAGCGAGACCCCGGCGCTGCTGTTCGGCGGCGACCCGTCGGCGGTGGGCAAGGCGTTCCGCGTTGAAGAGCAGGACCGCAACGGCGACAACATCACCTACCGCCTGAAGCCGCGCGGCAGCGACCCGCTGTTTGAAACCCTGGACGTGACCTTCGACGGGCAGCGCCCGGTATCCATGCGCCTGGAAGACGCCCTGGGCCAGAAAACGGTGATCGATTTCCGCGATCTCACCCTCAACAAGGCGCCCGCCGCGGACCGCTTCGACTTCCAGCCGCAGGAAGGCACCGACATCATCAACCAGCAATGAACGATCTGTTCGAAACCGACAACCGCGCCGCCGCCCAGCCGCTGGCGGCGCGGTTGCGTCCCGCCGATCTGGACGAATACGTCGGCCAGAAACACCTGGTGGGCCCCGGCAAACCCCTGCGCCAGGCCAGCGAGCGCGGTCAGCTGCACTCGATGATCCTGTGGGGCCCACCGGGCACCGGCAAGACCACCCTGGCGTTGATTCTCGCCCGCTCCGTGGACGCCGAGTTCATCACGCTGTCGGCGGTGCTGTCCGGGGTCAAGGACATCCGCGCCGCCGTCGATCAGGCCAAGGCGCGGCTGGGGCAGGGCCGGCGCACGGTGCTGTTCGTCGACGAGGTGCACCGTTTCAACAAGGCCCAGCAGGACGCCTTCCTGCCGCACGTGGAGGAGGGCACGGTGATCTTCATCGGCGCCACCACGGAAAACCCCTCCTTCGAATTGAACAACGCGCTGCTGTCCCGGGCCCGGGTGTACCGGTTGCGCGGCCTGGAACGGGCCGACCTGGACGGCCTGCTCAACCGCGCCCTGGCGGAGCCGGAACTGGCGGACACGGTGATCGAGGACGACGCCCGCGACCTGCTGCTCGGCTACGCCGACGGTGACGCCCGCCGGCTGCTGAATATGCTGGAGATCGCCCTGGACCTCACCGACGGGGAGCAACCGCGCATCGACCGGCCGCTGATGGAAGAGGTGCTGCGCGACGCGGTGCGGCGTTTCGACAAGGGCGGCGACGTTTTCTACGACCAGATCAGCGCGCTGCACAAGGCGGTGCGCGGCTCCGACCCGGACGCCGCGCTGTACTGGTTCGCGCGCATGCTCGACGGCGGCTGCGACCCGCTCTACATCGCCCGGCGGGTGGTGCGCATGGCCAGCGAGGAGATCGGCAACGCCGACCCGCGCGCGCTCACCCTGTGCCTCAATGCCTGGGACGTTCAGGAGCGCCTCGGCAGCCCCGAAGGCGAGCTGGCGGTGGCCCAGGCGATCGCCTATGTGGCGGTGGCGCCGAAGAGCAACGCGGTCTACAACGCCTACAACGCGGCGCGCGCCCTGGTGGCCGCCAACCCCAGCAACGACGTGCCGCTGCACCTGCGTAACGCGCCCACCAAGCTGATGAAAAACGAAGGCTACGGGGCCGAATACCACTACGCCCACGATTTCCCCGACGCCTTCGTCGACGGCGAGAACTATTTTCCCATGGAGCTGCGCGACACCCGCCTCTACGAACCGGTGGAGCGGGGGCTGGAAATCCGCATCGCCGACAAGCTGCGCACCCTGCGCCGCAAAAACGCGGAAAGTAATTGGAAGCGCTACGACGA
>Ga0098035_1000423_pt1 | contig 21320 bp, 23 predicted proteins | sample 3_EtaG_FD_75046 | JGI IMG/M metagenome (GOLD analysis project Ga0098035, IMG submission 75046) | Marine viral communities from the Subarctic Pacific Ocean - 3_ETSP_OMZ_AT15126 metaG | ecosystem: Environmental > Aquatic > Marine > Oceanic | place: Pacific Ocean | collected 2015-01-07
CAGTTTGCGCGACTTGTTGCAGGCCTACGCCGAACAAAAGGAACGCAAGGGCATTATCAACCCGCTGCGCCTGATGCGGGATACCGTCTTCACCGTTGAGGCCGCACTGGACCGGCTTGAAAAGATGCTCGGCACCCTGCCGGAATGGACCGATCTGATGGCCTATCTGCCGGAAAATCTCTCCGATCCGTTCAGCCGCCGCTCGGCCCAGGCCTCGACCCTGCTGGCAAGCTTGCAGATGGCAAAAGAAGGACAGCTTGAACTACGTCAGGGCGCGACCTTTGGCCCCATTCAGGTAAAAAAGAGGAATAACGGGAATGAGTCTTGATCCCGAACATGTGAGAATGGCGGAAGCCCTGCTGTTTGCCTCAAAGGAACCGCTGGATGAGGCGGCACTGGCAGAACGACTGCCCGAGGGCGCCGATATTCCAGCGATCCTTGCCACGATCGAGGAGCATTACCGGCACAAGGGGGTCAACCTGACGCGCCTTGCCGGGAAATGGACCTTTCTGACTGCGCCGGATCTTTCCTGGCTGCTGGAGGAGGAGCGGGAGACAACCCGCCGTCTCAGCCGCGCGGCGTTGGAGACCCTTGCCATTATCGCCTATCACCAGCCGGTGACCCGCGCCGAGATCGAGGAAATTCGCGGCGTCGGATTGAGCCGGGGCACCATGGACGTCCTGTTCGATGCGGGCTGGATCCGCCCGCGCGGGCGTCGCCGGACACCGGGGCGGCCGGTCACCTACGGGGTGACGGAAGACTTCCTCATTCATTTCGGTCTGGATGACATCAAGGACCTGCCGGGCTTTGACGAGATGAAGGCGGCGGGGCTGTTGAATACGGAACCGACCGGCATCTTCAGGGACCTTGCCCGTGCCAACGAGGAGGAAGACAGCCTCGAAGACCCGGAGGAAGAGGAGCTCTAGCCGGGTTTCGGCGCGGCGATTTGCCGCTTGATATCTTTCTTTTCTTTGCCAATGCAAATGATTACTATTTACGGATAGCGCCATGTGGCTTAGATAAGCCTCTGAGTGCGAACCGGAAAGAGGAACATTTTTGGCTGTTCTGGAATTTGAAAATCAGCAACCCCTGACAGGGCTGGGGCGGCGGCGCAAGGGCGCGTCCGCGGCGACAGCCTTTGTGTTGCTGATCGCGCTGGTCCTGTCGATCCCGGTCCTGGTCGTCCTCGGTTACGTCTTCGTGCCGGCGCAGGACATCTGGGCCCATCTCGCCAGCACGGTTCTCCCGGTTTATCTCTACAACACGGTACTGCTGGCGCTTGGCGTGGCCGCAATGGTGCTGGTTATCGGGGTAGGGGCGGCCTGGCTGGTGACCATGTGCGAGTTTCCGGGACGCAGGATATTCTCCTGGGCGCTGTTCCTGCCACTAGCCATGCCCGCCTATATCATCGCCTACACCTACACCGGCATGTTCGATTTCGCCGGGCCGATCCAGACAATGCTGCGCGACAGCTTCGGCTGGAGCCGGGCCGATTACTGGTTCCCCGCGATCCGCAGTCTCGGCGGGGCCATCGTCATGCTTGGCCTTGTCCTCTATCCCTATGTCTACCTTGTCAGCCGCGCTGCCTTTCTGGAACAGTCGATCTGCGCGCTGGAAGTGGGGCGCACCCTGGGGCGCGGCCCCTGGCGCGGGTTTTTCTCGATCGCCCTGCCGCTTTCCCGTCCGGCCATTGTGACCGGGCTGGCGCTTGCCCTGATGGAGACCCTGAGCGATTTCGGGACAGTCGAGTATTTCGCCGTCGATACCTTTACCACCGGTATTTACCGGACCTGGTTCGGGCTTGGCGAACCGGCGGCGGCGGCGCAGCTCGCGGCGATCCTGATGCTCTTTGTGTTTACCCTGATCCTGATCGAGCGGTTCAACCGGGGAAAGCGCAAATTCCATCACACGACCGGCCGGTACCAGAAGATCACCCGCTACCGCCTCGGCAAGGGCCGCCAGACTCTCGCGTTTGTGGCCTGTGCCCTGCCGATCCTTCTCGGCTTCCTGCTGCCGACGGGCTGGCTGTTGAAAGACAGTATTTCCCATTCGAGCAGCGCCTTTAACGCACATTTCCCGACCCTTGTCCTGAACAGCGTGACGGTCGCCCTGATTGCGGCGGGGTTGTCGCTGCTGCTGGCGCTGCTCCTGATTTACGGGCTGCGGCGGGAGAGCCGCGCACCTTCCCGGCTGGAACAGGGGGCGTTGCGCGTGGCGTCCATGGGGTATGCGGTGCCGGGGCCGGTCCTTGCGGTCGGGATCTTACTGCCGTTCGGGTTTATCGACAACACCGTCGATCAATGGATGCGCGCGTCCTTCGGGATTTCCACCGGCCTGCTCCTGAGCGGCACCATGGTGGCACTGCTGTTCGCCTATATTGTCCGCTTCCTCGCCATCTCCCTCAACACGGTGGAGGCGGGATCTGACACGGTGACTCCAAACATGGATCGGGCGGCGCGGACGCTCGGCGTAACGGGACTCAAAAAGCTTCTCAGGGTACATATCCCCATTGTGTCCGGCAGCCTGATGACGGCGGTTCTCCTTGTCTTTGTCGATGTGATGAAGGAGCTGCCGGCGACCTTGGTGCTGCGGCCATTTGGCTTTGACACATTGGCGATCCGCGCCTATGAAATGGCGAGCGATGAGCGGCTGGCGGACGCGGCCGCGCCGTCGCTGGCCATTGTCATCGTCGGTATCCTCCCGGTTATTGTCCTGAGCCGGGCAATCGCCAAATCCCGTCCAGGGCAGAATTCACGCGCGAGAAGCGATTTTTGATGAGTAATCTGATTTTCAGGAATGTCCGTCACCAATATGACGGGGTCAATTCCGTTGATATTGAATATCTGGAAGTGGGGGCGGGCAAGCTGGTCTGCCTGCTGGGGCCGTCTGGCTGCGGTAAATCGACCACTTTGCGGCTTGCGGCGGGGCTGGAAAGCCCGATGAGTGGTGAAATCAGCATCGAGGGCGAGGTGATGGCCAACGACCGGATTTTCGTCGGGCCGGAAGATCGCCGTGTCGGGCTGATGTTTCAGGATTACGCGCTGTTTCCGCATTTGACAGTGGAAGATAATGTCGCCTTCGGCCTGACGCAGCTTGGCGGGAAAGAACGCCGTGCCCGTGCCCGGGCCATGCTGGAAACCGTTGGCCTGGCGGAGTCGGCGCGGAAATATCCGCATATGCTCTCGGGCGGGGAGCAGCAGCGCGTGGCGCTTGCCCGGGCGCTTGCGCCATCCCCGCGGATCATGCTGATGGATGAACCGTTCTCCGGGCTGGATGTGGTCTTGCGCAACCGGGTTCGGGATGAGACCCTGACCCTGCTGAAGGAAATGGGCACGACCGTGCTGATGGTCACGCACGATCCGGAGGAGGCCATGCGCATGGCGGACGAGATCGTGCTGATGCGGGACGGCCGGATTGTCCAGCAGGGCAGCGCCGGCGCGCTCTATAACCGTCCGGTAAATGCCTTCGCGGCGTCATTCCTGGGCGACGTCAATACTGTCACGGCGCACCGAAATGGCGATATTTTCGAGACCGACCTCGGCCCGATACCCGTCTCCGCCGCCTCCAATGGTGATACGGTGACTGATATCCTGGTGCGGCCGGAGGCAATCCGCTTTCTGCCTGTCGTTAATCCAGAGAAGCCGACCGGCACAGTGGTGCTGTCCCGGAATCTCGGCGCCTACAGCCTTGTTGATGTCCAGTTCGAGAGTGGGATGCGGGTAACAGCGCGAGTTGCCTCGATGTATCAGCCAAGGGTGGGGACAAGCTGCTCTCTTTCGCTTAATTTGAGCGGCGTTTTCATTTTTCCGGAACCGGGAAATGCCCAATACGTCGATAAACCCATATCAAACACGAATTAAATGTCGTATAAACGCCTATAGACCTTTATATAAAGCGAAGGAAGAACCGCAGAGATCCTTGAAAAAGCTCCGAATCGGAAACTTTTCAGTCTATGTGGTCGTCATACAGTTTTAAGATATTCTCGAGACGAGAACAGGAGCATAAAACATGAGTATTGGTCCGTGGCAAATCATATTAATTCTTGTCATCGTGCTCATCATTTTTGGTGCGGGCAAGTTGCCGCGCGTTGCCGGTGATCTGGCAAAAGGCATCAAGAATTTCAAAAAAGGCATGACTGAGGAAGACAAGCCGGAAACGGCTGAGGACGGCAAGACGGAAGTGCTTGAATCCGCCAGCAATAATGACAAGCCCGAGAACAAGGACAAGGCTGCGCAGGGCTGAATCTGTCGCAGCTCAAGTCATGAAACCCTTCAACCTGGATGAAGTGAAAAGCCATGTTTGATATTGGCTGGTCGGAAATGGTGTTTGTGCTGGTGATTGCCGTTCTGGTCATCGGGCCAAAAGACCTGCCGCGTGCGATCTCGACCATCGGGAAGTATGTCCGCAAGGCGCGATCCATGGCCCGGGATTTCCAGTCCGGTATCGACGATCTCGCCCGCGAGACGGAACTTGACGATATCAAGAAGGACATCCAGAAGGGGACGGATTTCAATATCAAGAAGCAGATTGAGGATGCGGTCGATCCAACAGGCTCCAAGGAGGGTATGTTCAACGACATCAAGCCGCAGATCCGCGATCCGCGCGACAGCGCCAACAACTATTCTGCGCCGCCCGAGAAACCCGCACCGGCCGCGAAAAGCGGGGACGGGGCGCCAAGTCCCTCAAAGACCGACGCTCCGGCAGAAAAGCCGGCCGCAAGCACCGCTGTAAAGGCGGATGTTCCCCCTGAGCAGAAACCGGAAACCAAAGCGTCGTGAACGATACTGAGATTGACGAGAACAAGGCTCCCCTGATGGAGCATCTGATCGAGTTCCGTAACCGGCTGGTCTACTCGGTCATTGCGCTTCTTGTGGCGTTTATCCTCTGTTACATCATCTCGGAAGACCTGTTCGCATTCCTCGTCCGGCCACTGGTCGAGGCGATGGGTGACGATGTGGAAGGCCGCCGGATGATTTTCACCGGCCTGCATGAGGCGTTCTTCACCTATATCAAGATCGCCTTCTTTGCGGCGATTTTTATCTCCTTCCCGATTATTGCGACGCAGATCTGGATTTTCGTGGCGCCCGGCCTCTACAAGAATGAGAAGAAGGCGTTTCTGCCTTTTCTGGTGGTGACACCGATCCTGTTTTTCCTCGGTGGCGCTCTGGCGTATGAAATTGTCATGCCGCTCGCATGGAAATTCCTGCTCAGTTTTGAAAGTAACGGCCAGGCCAGCCTTTATGCGCGGGCCGTTGCCGCAATTGTCGAGCATTACCCGACGATGGCAAATTACCTGCCCACACCGTCCGAGCCGATGGCCCTACCGATCCAGTCGGAAACGCGGGTCAGCGAGTATCTCAGCCTCTCGATGAAGCTGATCTTTGCCTTCGGGCTGTGTTTCCAACTGCCGGTCCTGCTGACGCTGCTCGGGCGGGTCGGCATCGTTACCTCCGCCGGGCTGAAGGCGAAATTCAAATACTCGATCGTGTTCGCCTTTATCGCGGCGGCGATCCTGACACCGCCGGACCCGTTGAGTCAGATCACTCTCGCGATCCCGATCATTGTCCTCTATGCGATTTCCATCGTCAGTGTGCGTATGGTCGAGAAAAAGCGTGAGGAGCGTGAGGCCCTGGAAGACGAGGACTGAACTATCCCGTCATTCCTGTGGGCTGGCCACAACATTTTTTGACAGAAATTCACAAGACGGTGCAAACCCCTCTGGACGTCGGGCGGCCCGGCCCTTATACACAGAACATCCATCCTTCAATACCGAAATGACGTTCTTATGCTCGACTTAAAATGGATCAGGGAAAACCCGGAAGCTTTTGATGCGGCCATGGCGCGGCGCGGCCTGTCACCGCAGTCCGAGGGGCTGCTCATCCTCGATGCGGACAAGCGGAAAATTCAGACCGACATGCAGGAGGTTCAGGCCCGCAGGAACGCTGCCGCGAAGGAAATCGGCAAGGCAAAAGCGTCCGGCGGCGATGCCGATGCCCTGATCCGTGAGGTGGCCGACCTGAAGGGCGCCGCGCAGGATCTTGAGGCGCGCGAACGCGAGTTGCAGGCAGAGCTGGACATGGCGCTTTCCGTCCTGCCCAATATCATGAAGGATGACGTTCCGGATGGCGCGAGCGAGGACGACAATGTCGAACTCCGCCGTGTCGGCGATATCCGGAGTTTCGATTTCAAGCCGAAAGAGCATTACGAGCTTGGCGACGCCCTCGGCATGATGGATTTCGAGACCGCGGCGAAGCTCTCCGGCTCACGCTTTGTCGTCACCAGCGGCCAGATTGCCCGACTGGAACGGGCGCTGGCGGCCTTTATGGTCGATGTGCATACGCTGGAAAAGGGTTATCTGGAAGTCTCCCCGCCGGTGATGGTGCGCGGCGACAGCCTGTTCGGAACGGGCCAGCTCCCGAAATTCGAGGAAGATTTGTACAAGACGGCCGAGGATCAGTACATGATCCCCACCGCGGAAGTGCCGCTGACCAACCTGGTTCGGGAGAGTATCCTCAGCGAGGAGGAACTACCGAAGCGTTTTACTGCCCATACGCTCTGCTTCCGGTCCGAGGCGGGATCAGCGGGCAAGGACACGGCTGGCATGCTGCGCCAGCATCAGTTCGCAAAGGTCGAGATGGTTTCCATCACCACGCCGGATCAGTCCGATGATGAGCATGAGCGGATGACCGCCTGCGCCGAGGATATACTGAAAAGGCTCGGGCTGCCGTACCGCGTTGTCGTGCTCTGTACAGGTGATACCGGGTTTGGCGCCCGCAAAACCTACGATATCGAGGTGTGGCTGCCGGGTCAGGATACTTACCGCGAGATTTCAAGCTGCTCCAACTGCGGGGATTTCCAAGCCCGCCGGATGAAGGCGCGATTCCGCCCCGAGGGCGAGAAGGGAACGCAGTTCGTGCATACGCTCAACGGGTCCGGCCTTGCTGTCGGGCGGACGCTGATCGCGGTGATGGAAAACTACCAGCAGGCGGATGGATCGATCAAGATACCGGATGCACTCGTGCCCTATATGGGCGGGGTGACGGAAATCCGGGCCTAGTACAAGAAAAACAAGGAACAATATTTTGCGAATTCTACTCAGTAACGATGACGGATATAGCGCGCCCGGGATGGAAACACTTCGGCGCATTGCGGCCGCGCTTTCCGATGATATCTATGTGGTGGCCCCGGAAAAAGAACAGAGCGTGGCGTCGCGTTCGTTGACCCTGCATGATCCCATCCGCATCAATAAATACTCCGATCGCGAATATTCCGTGGAGGGAACACCCACGGATTGCGTGATGATGGCGATGAACCACCTGTTCAAGGATAAGCGGCCCGACCTGATCCTCTCCGGCGTCAACCGGGGCGGCAATCTTGGCGAAGATGTGCTTTATTCAGGTACTGTCGCGGCCGCGAGTGAGGGATGCCTGCTCGGTGTGCGGTCAGTTGCGCTCAGCCAGTGTGTCGCTCCGGATGGCGCGACATTCCATTGGGACACGGCGGAGGCGCTGGCGCCTAATATCATTCGCAAGCTCCTCGATTTCGAGTGGGGTCCGGATGTGCTGATCAACCTGAACTTTCCGGCATTGCCAAAAGTGCAGGTAAAAGGCATCGATGTGACAGAGCAGGGCAAGCGTGACCTGTCCAACCTTTCCATCGATGACCGGATCGACGCGCGCGGGCGGGAATATTTCTGGCTTGGCTACCGTCCTTCCTTCGGCGATCCGCCAAAGGGGACGGATCTATGGTCGGTGGCAAACGGTCGGGTATCCATTACTCCGCTCAAGCTCAACCTGACGAAGGTGGCGCTGGCGGACAAGATAAAGAAGGCATTTGCGTGATTGAAAATCCTGCCCAGAAAATCCGCCTGATTATGGAGCTTCGCCGGCAGGGGATCAGCAATACCGAGGTCCTCTCGGCGATCGAGCGGGTGCCGCGCGACGCTTTCGTGCCCAAGACTTTCCGGGATCGGGCGTATGAGAATATCGCCCTTCCCATCGCCAGCGGCCAGACCATCAGCCAGCCCTATGTGGTCGCCTACATGACCCAGATGCTGAAGCTGGACAAACGGCGCAAGGTGCTGGAAATCGGCACTGGGTCCGGGTACCAGACGGCGATCCTTGCCCGTCTTTGCCGCCGGGTCTATTCGATTGAGCGATACCGCAACCTGCTGGAACAGGCGGAGGCGGCGTTCGAGGAGCTGAAGATCACCAACATCACGACGCGCCTCGGCGATGGCTATAAAGGGTGGCCGGAACAGGCGCCGTTTGACCGGATTATCGTGACGGCGGCGGCGGAGGAAGTGCCGGAGGCATTGCTCGATCAACTCGGCCCGGACGGGATCATGATCCTGCCCGTGGGCAAGGATTCCGCGAACCAGCATATATTGCGGTTAAGCAAGGACAAGGACGGTGACGTGTCGGAGGAGGTCCTGCTGCCCGTTCGATTCGTGCCCATGGTTCAAGGGGTTGCTGAAGAATCTTAATTTAGCACTATATATTGTATGTGCTTAAATTTGTTGTGATTCGCGGCCTTTTATGCTTAATATCGAAGCATTATGGCGAGGTATGTATCTTTTTTCAGTCGCGTTGCCTGCGTAAGCCTGCTTCTCCCTTTGATGGCGGGCTGCCTTTATGACGACTATTTGCCGCGCTATCAGAGCGCCAAGGTAATTCACGTACCGAAACCGGAGCTGGTGACCGCCAAGGTCGTCATGCCCGATGATTTTTCGCCCTATTATCAGGATCTTTCCTATCAGTATGTGACCGTGCGCAGCGGGGATACGCTCTCCGGGGTTGCAACCCGCAGCAATGTGCCGGTCCAGGCGGTCATCGCCATGAACAACATGCGCGAACCTTACATGATCTATCCCGGTCAGCAGTTGAAGGTGCCCGCGTTCCATGTTCATTCGGTCCGTCCCGGTGAAACGCTCTACGCGATTTCGCGTGTCTATGATGTGGAAATGTCGGAAGTGGCGCATTTCAACTTTCTCGATGTGCCCTACACGCTTATGCCCGGAACGAAGCTTAAAATTCCGCTGAAGACGCAGGGCGAGGTGAGGGTGGCCTCCGCCGACATGAACGCCTGGCCCGCGGCAAAACCGGCCACAGCCGCGACGTCAACGCAACCGGTTAAGCGGGTGGTGATAAACTCCCTGCCGCAGGTCGTTGCGGTGCCACAACCGCAACCTAAGGCCACGCCGGCTGTGGTGGCACCCAAGGCGTCGGTCCCGGCTGTGAATACCGCTCCGGCACCGAAAGAGGCGGAGCCCGGCTATCAGGTGGCGAAGCTCGACATTCCGCCGGTGCCGACACGGAAATACACGACCAAGGCGCCGCCGCAGCGCAGCGGCAAGGCCTTCTCCTGGCCGGTGAAGGGCCAGATCATTTCCGGTTTCGGCAAGAAGAAGACCGGGTATCACAATGACGGCGTCAATATCGCCGTAAAGGAAGGAACGCCCATCCGCGCCGCGGAAAATGGCGTGGTGTCCTATGTCGGCAATGAGATGCGGTCCTTCGGCAATCTTATTCTGATTTCCCATGCCGATGGATATGTGACCGCCTATGGCCATACGGAACGCGCGACGGTCACCAAAGGCGATACCGTCAAGAAGGGCGAGGTGATTGCCTATGCCGGATCGTCGGGCAGCGTGTCACGCAGCCAGCTGCATTTTGAAATCCGTAAAGAAGGCCGCGCGATCAATCCGGTGGCGATGCTGGATTAACGCCTCACGCTCTCGGGCGCAGCACCGTTTGTGTCTGGGTGACCTTGCCGACGAGCTTTCCGTTCGTATTCCGGAGTTCCGTTTCAATCACAATTGTCGAGCCACCGACATGAAGCGGCTTGGCCGTCGCGGTGACGCTTCCCTCCCGCACGGCGCCAAGGAAGTTGGTCTTCGATTCAATGGTGGAGGTGCCGCTAGCGCCTTCGGGCAGATTGGCGAAGGCCGCGGCACCACCTGCGGAATCGGCAAGTGCCATGATCGCCCCACCATGCAGGATACCGGCGCTGGTGCAGAGGGCCGGGCTCCAATCGAGGGTCAGGATCACTTCTTCAGGGGACATTTTCTCGGCCTTCATGCCGAGGGTGGCGCAGAAGGGCATTCTGTCGTGAAGATATGCGGTGAAGTCAGTCTTCGTCATCGGGTCACTTCTTGTTGTTTGAACGGAGAGCCATCCTCGCCCAACCCCGTAGGATAATCAATTACCTCCAGGGTAAAGACCACACATCCGTCATGTTTTTTCAAGATGCCAGGCGACTTCATCGGCGGTCACCCGGCCTTTCAACCCGCCCGTTACATCCGATTTTTCGAGAAGGGTGAGGCGGTAGCAGGTGTCATAGAGCGCCTTTACGGTCTCGCCATCAATAGAAAAGGGCGGGCCCGCCATTTCGCTCTGGTCATACTCAAAGGTCAGGAGGAGCTGCGGCGCCGTATCGGTGATTTCCGTGACCTGCCGTGCATAACGCCTGCGCATCTCATCGGGGAGCGCCACCAGGGCCGCCCGATCATAGATGGCATCGACGCGCCCGAGATGATCGGCGGAAAGTTCGAAGATATCACCAACGAAAATGTCGATATCCGGGGCGCTATAGCGGGTGAGCGTGCCGGCCGGGGCAATGGCGGGTGTGACACCAAGTTCCTCAAAAAGCTGGCGAACGGCTTTTTCGTTGAGTTCCGCGCCAGCGACACGGTATCCCTTCGACAGCAGCCAACCGATGTCGAGGGTCTTGCCACAGAGCGGCAGGAAAATGCGGCTTCCGGGCGGCAGGTCAAGATCGCCAATATGTTTTTCGAGCAGGGCGTTTGGTTTGCTTTGGTGGAACCCGATTTCGTTCGTGCTCCACCTTTCGTGCCAGAAACTTGCTTCCATTGTCATTCCTTCTCCGTTGAATATGTGCGCCATTTTTCGTAGGATACAAGTTCAAGTCAACTTGAGGTCAAGAGGAAAATGACGCAGTCCAGAGTGTTGGATATCGGCGAGGTGGCAAAAGCCACCGGTCTGCCGGCCTCGACATTGCGCTATTATGAGGAAAAGGACCTGATCCGGTCGATCGGCCGTCGCGGGCTCAAGCGGCTGTTTGACTCGGCGGTGCTGGAGCGCCTGGCCCTGATTACCCTCGGTCAGCAGGCCGGGTTTTCTCTCGACGAAATTGGCCGGATGTTTTCCCCGGACGGGCGGCCGCAGATTGACCGGGCGCTGCTCGTGGCGAAGGCGGATGATCTTGACAGGAGCATTCGCCAACTCAGCGCGATGCGGGACGGCCTGCGCCATGCCGCGGTTTGCAAGGCACCAAGCCATATGGAATGCCCGACATTTCAGCGCCTGCTCCGGGTGGCCGGGAAAATCCGCGCCCGGGCGTGATCCGGGGTGATCTATTCTATGACGGTGCCGGTCCGTCCGGCGACATCCTGAACATACTGCCAGGCGACCCGGCCTGAGCGGGAGCCACGGGTGCGGGTCCACTCAATCGCCTCTCTGGTGAACTCCTCCTCGCCGATGGGGATGTTGTAATGCGCAAGATAGCGGCGAATCATCTCGAGATATTCATCCTGCGAGCAGCTGTGGAAGCCGAGCCAGAGGCCGAAACGGTCAGACAGGGAAACTTTTTCTTCGATTGCCTCCGACGGCATGATGGCGGTCGAGCGTTCATTCTCGATCATGTCCCGGCGCATCATGTGGCGGCGGTTCGAGGTGGCGTAGAAGATCACGTTGGTTGGCCGTCCCTCGAGCCCGCCATCGAGCACGGTCTTGAGGGACTTGTAGGTTGAATCGTCGCTGTCGAAAGACAGGTCGTCGCAGAAGATAACGCAGCGGCGTTTGGTCTTTTGAAGCTGTTGCATCAGGATCGGCAGGGAGGGGATATCCTCCCGATGAATCTCGATCAGGGCCAGCGGGCTGCCGAGTTCCTTGTTCACCTGCGCGTGCGACGCCTTGACGAGAGAGCTTTTCCCCATGCCTCGCGCGCCCCAAAGCAGCGCGTTATTGGCGGGCAGGCCCTTGGCGAAGCGCAGGGTGTTCTCAAAAAGGATGTCGCGCACCCGGTCGATCCCGTGCAGGATTGACATGTCCACATGATTGACCTTTGCCACAACGCGAAGAAGATTGCTTTCCGCTTCCCAGACAAAGGCATCTCCGCTGTCCAGATTAACGGCGGCGGGAGCAGGCGGTGCCAGCCGGTCGAGGCTGTCAGCAATGCGCATCAGCTGCGCGAGGATTTTGTCGTTACTCATAATCACCAATTGAAATCAGAAGGGGCAAACCCCAATTTACGGGACAGGCAACATAAATGCCACCATACGGCAGAATGTTCAAGCACCGGTTCGTCAGGCGGCCTCGGCGGTCTCCAATTGAGGGAGTTTTCCGATTGCGGCTTGCATTGCGCGGCAGGAACAATATAAAAGTCGTTCTGTAATTTCATGGGGAGGGCAGATCGTTGTCGTCCCGTCGTCACGAATTGTACCAAAGGACCTATAAAGATGGACCAAGGATTAACCCAACTTCTGCCGCTCGTATTAATCGGTGTCGTTTTTTACTTTCTTCTTATCCGTCCACAGCAGAAACGGGCGAAGCAACACCGCGCCATGATCGAGGCTGTCCGTCGCGGCGACAGCGTGGTGACTGCTGGCGGAATCATGGGCAAGGTGACCAAGGTGCGCGACGATAACGTCGTCCAGATCGAGGTGGCGCCGGAAGTTCGCATTGATGTGGTAAAATCGACCCTGACCGACGTCAAGAGCAAGGGCGAGCCCGTTGCGGCATCGCCGAAAGATGATGACAAGGCCGAAGGCGACAAGCCCGAGGGCGGCAATCCGGTCAGCAAGTTTTTCAAGAAATAACGGCCATACCTCATGAACCGCTTCCCCACGTGGAAGATTATCGTTGTCGCCATCGTTTGCGCCTTCGGGGTAATCTACACGCTTCCTAACTTTGTCAGCAAATCGGTGCTCAGCGGGCTACCGGACTGGATGCCGACGAAGCAGGTTAATCTCGGGCTCGACCTGCAGGGGGGCTCTCACCTCCTGCTACAGGTCGATGCCGGAGCCGTGAAAACCAAGATGATGGACAGCCTTGTGGATGGGGTGCGCGACAGCCTGCGTCAGCAGGGGGACAACGTCGGGTATCGGGACCTTGGCCATAATGGCGAAGTTGTCTCCTTTACCTTGCGGGATCCGGCAGACGAGGATAAGGCGCGGGAGCGGCTCTCCGATCTTTCCAACATCATGGCGAACGGGCAGCGGGACGTGGTTATTGCGTCCGATGACGGGCGTGTCACCCTGACACCGAGCGAGGCGGCAATTATCGCGCGCCTTAGCGCTGCGGTTGACCAGTCCATCGAGATTGTGCGTCGTCGCGTCGATGAAACAGGCGTGAATGAACCGACCATCCAGCGGCATGGCACGGACCGGATTCTTGTCCAGTTGCCGGGCGTAGACGATCCCGACCGGATCAAGCGGCTGCTCGGGGAAACGGCGCAGCTGACCTTCCATCTGGTTGACTTGACCGCTGATGTCGGGGCTGCAGGGCGGGTGCCACCCGGCTCCAAGCGGCTTCCGGCAATAGAAGAGAATGGCCGGACATATATCATCAAGAGCCGGGTGATGGTGTCGGGCGAAAATCTGGAGGATGCGCAAGCCACTTTCCAGCAGGGACAGCCGGTGGTCTCCATCCGTTTTGACGGACTGGGGGCAAAACAGTTTGGTCGTGCGACGACCGAGAATGTCGGCAAGCCGTTCGCGATCGTCCTCGATAACAAGGTGGTCAGTGCCCCGCGCATTAACGAGCCGATCCTGGGCGGCTCCGCCGTCATCAGCGGCGGCTTCAATGTGGAGGGGGCGCAGGACCTCGCGCTTCTCCTCCGGGCGGGCGCACTGCCGGCCCCCCTAGATATCCTCGAGGAACGCTCCGTCGGGCCGGATCTTGGTGCGGACAGCATCGCCGCCGGTGAGATCGCCGGGATTATCGGCATTATCGCGGTTGCGGTCTTCATGATCGCGAGTTACGGCCTGTTTGGCATTTTTGCCAATGTGGCACTTGCGATGAATATCTTCCTGATCATGGCGGTCCTGTCGGTTCTTGGCGCGACCCTGACCTTGCCGGGTATCGCAGGTATCGTGCTGACCATCGGTATGGCGGTGGACGCCAATGTGCTGATATTCGAGCGAATCCGCGAGGAAATCCGTGTCGGAAAGTCGCCGCTCAATGCGGTTGAAGCCGGTTTTGCGCGCGCCTTTACCACCATTATCGACGCCAATGTGACGACAGGTATCGCCGCCACCATCCTGTTCGTGATGGGGTCCGGGCCGGTCAAGGGTTTCGCGGTGACGCTGCTGATCGGGATTATCAGTTCCATGTTTACGGCAATCATGCTCTCGCGCATGCTGATATCCTTCTGGATGCAGCGCAAGCGCCCGAAGACACTTGAGATTTAGGGGACCGGAGACATGTATAAAATCAAGCTTATACCGGATAACACGGCGATCCCCTTCCTGAAATTCCGCATGATGGCCTTTATCGTGTCGGGGGTGCTGATCCTGGGATCAATCGGCGTCTTCCTGACTGCCGGGTTCAACAAGGGAATTGATTTTGAAGGCGGTATCCTTATTGAAATAGGAACCGAAACCGCGCCAGATCTTGGCGATATGCGGAGTTCCCTTGGAGGCCTTGGTCTCGGGCAGGTGGCGTTGCAGACCTTCGGCCGTGATACGGATATCCTGATCCGAGTCCAGAGGCAGGAAGGCGATGCCTCCGCGCAGGAAGAGGCTGTCTCCGTGATCAAACAGCAGCTCGCGTCTGATTACGGCGACAAGATTTCCTACCGCCGCGTTGAATTCGTTGGCCCGACCGTGTCGGAAGAACTGGTGATTGCCGCGACAGAGGCGGTGCTTGTCGCCGTTCTGGCAATGCTGGTCTATATCTGGCTGCGGTTTGAATGGCATTATTCCATAGGGGCGGTGGTTGCACTTGTCCATGACGTAATCCTGACCATCGGTATGTTCGCGATTACGCGGATCGAGTTTAACCTCGCCTCCGTAGCGGCGATCCTGACGATTGTCGGCTATTCGATCAACGATACCGTTGTGGTATATGACCGTATTCGCGAGAATTTCCGCCGCTATAAGAAGCTGTCGGTCGCGGAGTTAATTAACCTCTCCATCAATGAGACATTGACGCGAACGACGATGACTTCGGTCACGACTTTACTTGCGCTTGTCGCCCTCTATATCTTCGGGGGTGAAGTGATCCGCGGCTTTGCAACGGCCATGATCTTTGGCGTTGTTGTCGGAACGTATTCGTCGATCTTCGTTGCTGCGCCGGTCCTTCTTCATATCGGCCTGACTCATCAGAAAGAGGAAGAGGACGGGTTTGCCGGCGCGGAAAAGGCTGACGGGGACGCGGACGAGAAAAACTAGGATTTCGCGATCCAACCACAGGAGACGTCATGCAAGACATATCCGGCCTTCCCAAAGAAGGGCAGCAACTCATCAATGGATACGGTGACGGCGGCTTCCGTGTGAGTGGCGTCCGCTATGAGGGGTCTGTCCTGATCCTGCCGGAAAAAACGGAAAGCTGGTCTCTCACGGATATCGAGGCGCTTAGCCTTGATAGTCTCGACAGCCTTGCCCAAAACAGCGATGAAATCGATATCCTGCTGATCGGCTGCGGCGAGGGGATGGCTTTTATCGAGGACGACATCCGTGCAAGCCTGCGCGCGAAAGGGGTCGTTATCGACGCCATGAGCACAGGGGCAGCCGTCCGGACCTACAATGTTTTATTGCTGGAACGCCGCCGGGTCGCCGCGGCGCTGATCGCCGTTTAATACTCCCTTCATATTACGGACTTTACATATAAGGCAATCCGGCCTTATGATTCTCCGCATATATCCTCCCGGAAGAAGAAAATTGTAGGAGTGCCGGGCGGGATATCCTTAAGGGGAAGGAAAAAGTCATGTCCAGTATATTATCAAACCTCAGAAATACGGTTATTGCCGGGATTGTCCTGACCGTCATAATGGTGCTGATTGTCGCCGGGATAACCGGCGGCGGCTTCGAATTGGGCGGCCATGCCTATGGCGCCTTTATCATGCGCTGGCTTCACGTGCTGAGCGGCGTTATGTGGATCGGCCTGCTGTGGTATTTCAACTTCGTGCAGATTCCAAACATGCCCAATATTCCAGACGAACAGAAACCTGCGATTGGCAAGGTGATTGCGCCGGCCGCGCTGTGGTGGTTCCGCTGGGGCGCGATGGCTACCATCGTCACTGGCCTGCTGCTGGCCTGGATGAACGGCTATATCGGCGATGCACTGACACTTGGTGCGATGAATGGATTTGCCGTCGACAAGAGCCTTGCCATCGGTATCGGCATGTGGCTGGGCATCATCATGTGGTTCAATGTCTGGTTCGTGATCTGGCCAAACCAGAAGAAGGCACTTGGCCTCGTTGAAGCGGATGCAGAAACAAAGGCGGCTTCCGCCCGGACGGCGATGCTTTTTTCCAGAACGAATACAATGCTGTCGATCCCAATGCTGTATGCAATGGTCTCGGCGCAGAATCTTTTCTAGGTAACAAAAAAGGCGCTTCCCGCAGGAAGCGCCTTTTCACGATACTTTAGCGATTATGCCTTGGCGAGGTTTTCATTCGCAAAGTCCCAGTTGATCAGGTGATCAAGGAAGGTTGCGATATAATCCGGCCGACGATTCTGGAAGTCCAGGTAATAGGCATGCTCCCAGACGTCCATGGTGAGTAATGGCGTGGCGCCATCAGTAAGCGGGCAGGCCGCGTTCGGGGTCTTGGTGACCTTCAGCTTGCCGCCGTCGAGAACCAGCCAGGCCCAGCCGCTACCAAACTGAGTGGCGCCGGCAGCCTTGAATTCCTCGGCAAATTTTTCGTAAGAACCGAAATCAGCATTGATCTTGTCGGCAATTGCGCCGGTCGGCTTGCCGCCGCCGTTCGGCTTCATGGAATGCCAGTAGAAGGTATGGTTCCAGACCTGGGCCGCATTGTTGAAGACGCCAGCCTTTGCCGCGTCACCCGCCGTATCCTTCATAATCTCTTCGAGCGACCGCGAGTCGTTGTCGAGGAGATTGTTCAAATTCGTCACATAAGCGTTGTGATGCTTTCCGTAATGAAAATCGAGGGTATTTTCCGAAATATGGGGAGCCAGAGCATCTTTTGCGTAAGGAAGGGGGGGAAGTTCAAAAGCCATAATTATCCTCTTGCCATTTTATTGGTCAATTTTTCAGTTCATAATTCCGTGAAAATTCAAGCCCCTGAACGGGGAAAGAACTCGCATATCGCTACGCTTACAGATATATAGCAAATTATGCGCGCTTCCAGTTTTTTATAATGATTCTATATGAAAGTTGAGACAGCTTGTGAATGAGTCCGGTCAGAACAGCTATCTATCCGATGAAGTTAAGCGATATGATTATGATCGCTGGCTGACAACCCTCTTCGCTCCGCCCGACGCCCGTGATGGGATTTTTACGATCCTGGCCTTTCATGCGGAGATTGCGCGAATCCGCGAGACGGTGACTGAACCGCTGCTCGGTGACATTCGCCTGCAATGGTGGCGCGACGCGCTCACGTCGATTGCGGGTGGATCCTTGCCCGCCCATCCGGTCGCCGAGGCGGTGGCGCGTCTCATTCCGGCCCATGATCTAGATGTTGGTGACTTTCAGAAACTGATTGAGGCCCGATCCAAGGATCTTGATCCGCTGCCCTTTGGCCGGACCGACGAGCTGCTGGACTATGCGGAGCAGACCGGTGGTCTGCTAAATGTCCTTATTCTGAGAATATTGGGTGAAGAAACGGACGCAGGCCTGGCCGTGGCACGCCAGGTCGGCAAGGCCTATGCGCTTAGTGGCATCCTCAGGGCAGTCCCGTATCATGTCGCCCAGGACGTTCTGCGGATTCCCTCGGATGTTATTGCGGCGCATGGCCTGACGGCGGACACACTCTTTACATCAAAGAACCGGGAGGGTTTCTTTCGGATCATGCAGGAACTGGCGGCGATTGCCGAAAAGGAACAGGCGACGGCGCGCGAGTTGATGCAGGGAAGACCGAAAACGGAAAAGGCCGCCTATCGACTGGCGGCGCTGACGACACTGTATCTCGATCGCCTCCGGACGGCAGGTTATGATCCGGCACATGAGAAAATGGATATTGGAAGATTACGGAAAATATTCGCGCTCTTTTTCGGGCGATAGCAATAGCGAAGAACGGCTCTAGACGCCGCCCAGCCGCCAGCTTTGGGATTGCATATAGTTCCGGGCAAGGAACTGATAGGTTTCCCTGAGGAGCCGTTCAATCTCCTGACTTTCCTCAATGATTGCGCTTTTCCATTTATCCAGAATTTCGTGCCAAACCATGAAATGCTGGTGGAGTTTGTCGCGCGTTTTGCGGATCGCAACGACCGTCGGTTGGAAATTCCGAAGGATCACCATGACTTCGCAGGTCTGGGCGTCAATATCGATAAAGTTTCGGTCGAATTTCCGGATAACCGGATCGATCAGAACCTGCATCCGGCCGATATCGTCGGACGTTGCCCGGTCACGTTTGTAGAGGACCGCTAGTCGATTGAGATTGGTACTGATCTTCTTGATTTTTGCATAATGTTCGCGCAAGGCCTCAATGTAGGCGAGCTCGCGTACAACTTCATCGATCTTCGCAACCACGTCTTCGCGTCGAACGCCGAGGTCAACAGCAATCTCGCGGAAGGCCTCCTGAACCTTTTCCTTTGTTTGCGGGTCATTGGATATTTCTTCTAGTTCATTGAGGTTAAGGACGACGCCCTCATTCCCCTTGAGCCAGGATAGAACCTGCATGGTGATGCGGCCACGGGCAATTTCCTTATGCCTGTCCTCGATTGACCAGGAAGCGGACCCATCGAGCAGTTCCTTCGGGATAGAGTCATTCGGCCGGATTTCCCGAACATATTTGAGCGCACGACCAACGGTGCTCAGAAGCTGGGCATCCGAGCTTTCATCTTCGATACCAAATTCCTTGCACAGGGACTTCGTTGGTATTGCGCCCTTCATTTCGCCAAGATTGACGTAAAAGCAAGGTTCCTTCGTATCGTGAGTCAGTCTGAAATACGCTCCCTCGAAACTGAAGATCTTATGATCAAACGCGAAGAAGACGTTAGGGTCTCGTTTCTCATCCATGGAATTGCCCACTGCATCTCATGCAATCAAATAGTCTGGTTTAATATACACTTACTGTCCGCTATTCAGTTTTCCGCCGCGCCGACCTGTCAAAATAGGGGCGTCGGGGCGAATAAATGAACGTTCGAGAGTGATCATAGGTAAACATTCTATACAAATGGTTACCGTATTGCGATGTTTTCAAAAAATCAGATCTACGCTTTGTTGAGCCAGCCCGAAAAGTCCTCTGCGGCACGCGCTGTATAGGCCTGCTTGCGTTCCTTTTTCTTGACCCGGCCTTCCGGGGGCGGAAAAAGTCCAAAATTTACATTCATTGGCTGGAAGGATTTGGCGTCCGCCCCACCGGTGATATGGCTCAGGATTGCGCCCATGGCCGTGGTAACAGGCGGCAGGGAAAATATGCTCCCCGCGATATCCGCGGCAGCGAGCCGACCGGCGATCAGCCCGATTGCGGTGCTTTCCACATATCCCTCGACCCCTGTGATCTGGCCCGCAAAGCGGATATGAGGATGGTTCTTGAGGCGAAGCTGTTCATCCAGAACTTCCGGACTGTTGATAAAGGTATTGCGGTGCAGGCCGCCAAGGCGGGCGAACTCCGCTTTTTCGAGCCCGGGAATGGTCGTGAATATGCGCTTCTGTTCCCCATAGGTGAGCTTGGTCTGGAACCCGACCATATTATAGAGCGTGCCGAGCTTGTTATCCTGACGGAGCTGGACAACGGCATAGGGTTTCTCGTCCGAATTCGGGTTGGTGAGGCCAACGGGCTTCATGGGCCCAAACCGGAGTGTTTCCGGTCCGCGTTCCGCCATCACCTCAATGGGCAGGCAGCCATCGAAATAGGGCGTATTCTTTTCCCATTCCTTGAATTCCGTCTTGCCACCCTCATTCAGCGCCTGGATGAACTCTCTATATTGCGCCTCGGTCATCGGGCAGTTGATATAGTCCGATCCGTCGCCCTTGTCATAGCGGGACTGGAACCAGGCGATATCAAAATTAATACTGTCTTTATAGACAATCGGGGCAATGGCATCAAAAAAGGCGAGGGCATCGGCGCCGGTTGCCGCATGGATTTTTTCCGCGAGCGCCCCGGAGGTGAGGGGGCCCGTCGCGATAATCACCTGTTCCCAGTCGGCGGGGGGCAGGTCCGTGACTTCCGCGCGTTCCAGCGTGACCAGGGGATGGGCTTCTATTTTCTCCTGAACATAGGCGGAGAAACCATCCCGGTCGACCGCAAGTGCGCCGCCCGCCGGGACCCGGTTGATATCGGCACTCTCCATGATCAGCGAGCCCATATCCCGCATTTCCCGATGAAGGAGTCCAACAGCGTTATTTTCCGCATCGTCGGAGCGGAAGGAGTTGGAGCAGACAAGTTCCGCGAGACCATCGGTCAAATGCGCATCGGTCCCGCGAACGGGGCGCATTTCATGGAGGATGACCGGCACGCCCGCCGTAACGAGCTGCCAGGTGGCTTCGCTTCCGGCCAGGCCGCCACCGATAACATGTACGGGTTTTTGATCTGCACTCATGGACTTTACGCAGCCTTCGTTTTCTTGGTCTTTTTCGCCTTGCCTTCGGCCTGCTTGACCGCGGGCCGCTTGGCGAGAATGTCTTTCAAATACCGTCCGGTGTAGCTTTCCGGGACCTTGGCAACTTCTTCCGGCGTGCCTTCGGCGACCAGATAGCCGCCCGCATCACCACCATCGGGGCCCATATCCACGACCCAGTCGGCGGTCTTGATAACCTCGAGGTTATGCTCGATAACGAGGACGCTGTTGCCCGCATCGACAAGGGCCTGCAGCACTTCCATCAATTTGCGCACATCCTCGAAATGAAGGCCCGTGGTCGGCTCGTCGAGGATATAGAGCGTGCGGCCCGTTGCCCGGCGGGAAAGTTCCTTGGCCAGTTTGACGCGCTGCGCCTCACCGCCTGAGAGGGTCGTCGCCTGCTGTCCCACATGGATATAGCCGAGGCCGACCTGTTGCAACGTCTCGAACTTTTCGCGGACGTTCGGCACGGCCTTGAAGAACACGGCGGCATCATCAACGGTCATGTTCAGGACGTCGGAGATGGACTTGTCCTTGAACTTGATCTCCAGTGTCTCACGGTTGTAGCGCTCTCCCTTGCAGACGTCGCATTGCACATAGACGTCGGGCA
>Ga0098035_1000426_pt1 | contig 21200 bp, 18 predicted proteins | sample 3_EtaG_FD_75046 | JGI IMG/M metagenome (GOLD analysis project Ga0098035, IMG submission 75046) | Marine viral communities from the Subarctic Pacific Ocean - 3_ETSP_OMZ_AT15126 metaG | ecosystem: Environmental > Aquatic > Marine > Oceanic | place: Pacific Ocean | collected 2015-01-07
ACCGGAATCACGGACCATCACCTCCAACTGCTCACTGGAGGCCATGCCCGACAGCGGTACGATGCAGAGCCCGGCCTGCAGCGCGCCGAGAAAGACTTCCAGATACTCGATGCTGCTTTTCGCCAGCACCGCCACCATGTCACCGCGGCCGAGACCTCGGCTTGCCAGCATGTTGGCGACCATGTTCGTGCGCGGCAGGAACTCGGCCCAGGTCCGCGTCTCGCCCTCGCATTTGATCACCTCCAGCGACGGATTGCGGGCCGCGGCGGCGCGGATACGCTCGGCATAATGCACAAAGGGCATATTCTCTTCAGGGGTGGGGCTGGTCTGGCTCATGTTTTCTCCATTCTCTTTCGGCCGCAGGGGACCGTGGCAATATTTTATCGCAGATTAGCGATAGAGCGCCAGCAAATCAAAGTGAAAGAGGAGAGACGACTAAGTTCCCGGCAATTACTCTACTCTGGTTATCATTTGATACAGGGTTTTGAAAAGCATTATCAACAAGCCAATAAAAGCGCCGATTAACCCCTTTTCCAGCATAGACCACCAATTTACGAATTCAAAATAACTCCATACCTTATCTTTAAAGAAAGAATAGTTGTTAATCTCATCAATGTGTTTAAGAGAATTCTTCACTCGACTTACCGAGTATCCTAAATCGTTCTCACTCCTGAACGGGCGGTAGTAATTCAGCGCAATTATCTGACCGTTAATAATTGTCAAGCCAGATACACCGACAATAAATCTTCTTTCGGAATTTAGAACGGCATTAACAAGAAATCCGGTATAGAGCCCAGCATCATCTTGTGCCAGCAACCCAAGCGGCTTCACATTCATTGCATCCACGATATAACCTGATTTTTGAAAGGATTTTTTATATTGCTGCTCTATTTGCAGAATGCTGCTCAGCTGTGCGCGTGTTAATACCGACCCCACTCCTTCGAAAAACTTTTCCCGATTTAGGCCTTTTTTGTTTTTTAACTGTCGAGGTTTTGTAACCTGATACAAAAATCCAAATTCTGTTACTTCATCAATTAGATCAGATCGAAACTTCGCTAGTTCTTCGCAATCTCCAAAACCACCCAACACACGACCCTTTCCAACTACCTGTTCATTAATATTTGAGAAAAGGGCGTCATCGGCGTCGTAATTCTTAGGCTCTAGCAAACAAAATCTTTCTTCGGGTTCATACAGGAAGGTTGCATCCCCGATAGACACTTCTATTGCTTCGGAAGTCGTTGAAAAAATTAAGCAAATGAAAGCAGCGACGATAGTGACAGTTGCGCTCTTTATGACCATTACAATCACCCAACTATTTCGAGAATTAACAATAATATCTTTCAATAGTTTAGGAATCGTTAGTTGCTAAATGGCTATGCCATTCTCCCGCATGCCGTCATAAAAACAGATGCGGGAGATTTACCTATAGGTTCTACTTCTCGGTGATGCGCCCGCCGGGAACCTTGTTCACCCCGCCCATATCGCGGATGTAATTCATCACCGTCGTCGCCATCAGGGTGCCGCCCGAGGCGTCGATCAGCTGTTTCTTGCCTTTCAGTACCGCATAGCCGTCGCCGCCATCGGCGATATAGTCATTGGTCGCCACCGTGTAGGTTTTCTCCATATCCAGCGGCGCGCCGCCGACCATCACCTCGGTAATCCGGGATCCCGAAGGCAGGGTCTTGTCATAGGTAAAGGCAACGCCCGAGACCTGGCCAAAGCGGCCGGCCACATCCTCGACCTTGGAGACGCCGGTCTCCAGCATTTCCTTCACATCCGCGCCCTTGAGTTCCACAAGCACGGTGACATTGCCGAACGGCAGTTCGGTCAGGATATCCTTGCGCGTTAGGGTCGTGCCCGGATCATACAGCCGGTCGCCGCGAATGCCGCCGCCATTGGTAAAGCCGATATCCGCTTTTACCTCCTCACGCATGGCATCGGCGATCAGGCTGCCGAACGCCGCCTCGGTGCTGCGGACGGTTGCCCGCGTGGTATCCAGCAGCACGGCCGTCTTGCCGATGGCAACGCCAAGTTCCTTGTCCAGCGCGGCCTCATAGTCATCGATGATAGCCTTGATTTCGGGGTCCGGCGTCGTGCCCTTCGTCGCCACCATCTTCCAGCTCGGCAGGACAGAGAGACGCTTCTTGCCGCGGCTCTCGATCCATTCGACATCGAGGTCAAGCACGCCAAGATAAATCCCGTCCGCCCCGGACTGCATGACCGGGACGCCATTCTTCACAAAGGTCGCCGCCACATGATCATGGCCCGCCAGCACCGCATGGAGGCCGTCCACCTGCCCGGTCAGGTCCTCATCCTTCGACAGGTCGAGGTGAGTCAGCGCGACGATAATCTCGGCGCCCTGCTCCTGCAGGGATTTGACAGCTGCCTTCGAGGTTTCGACCACATCGGCGAACTGGATATCCTTGCCCGGCTGGGACAGAAAGACTGTCTCCGGCGTCAGGATGCCGAAGAACCCGACCTTGAAACCGCCCATCTCAACGATCATGGCCGACTGCGCACCAAGCGCCACCTTGCCCGAGGCATCAAGGACATTGGTGCCAAGCCAGGGGAAGGTCGATTCGGATATTCTCTGCGCCGTCACATCGGGGCCGAAGTCAAACTCGTGATTGCCGAGCACCGCGATATCGGTGCCGACCGCGTTCATCAGCACGATCATCTCGGTCCCCTTGCTGAGGCCCGACATGATGGACGGCGAGATCAGGTCGCCGCCGAAGGTGACAATGGCGTTGGGAGAGCGTTGCTTCTCCGCCTTGATCAGGGTCGATAGTTCCGCAAATCCGCCATTTCCCTTCACCCCGGACAGCTGGTAGATGTCATTAAAATGCAGGAAGGTCAGTTTCGTCGGATCCGCCGACACAGACACCGTGAACAACAGGAAGACCGGTGCCAGCAAAAGCAGGACGCGGCTAAAAAGCGATTTATGTTTCATGAGAATTCCCCTACCCTGATTGAGCTATCAGTTCATTCATTATCGCAGGAATTATACCGATGTTCCAGCTTCATTCACAGCTTGCCAAAGACACCTTTCCCATCCTGACATTGTCGCTCTCGCGCGTCCTGTTGATGAATGACGCCCGCTTCCCCTGGATCATCCTGGTACCGGAGAGGCCGGATCTCGTTGATATTCACGATATGAACCATCCCGACTATAACGCCCTGACGCGGGAAATACGCGCGGCGTCCCGGGCGATGGCGGCGCTGTTCAAGGCGGACAAGATGAATGTCGCCACGCTCGGCAATATGGTGCCGCAGCTTCATATCCATGTGATCGCGCGGTATCGCGGCGACGCCGCCTGGCCCGCCCCGGTCTGGGGCAAGGGTGTGGCGGAGCCTTATGAAAAGGCCGCGGCGGACGCACGGATCGACGAAATTCGTGCGACCTTGAAGGGCCTATAGCACCTCATATCCGAACGGGGCTGCCCGCCGGGTGAGCCAGCGCCAGACCTCGATCGCGTGGGAGCGCGGGACAAGCAGGTCAAACTGTGCCGTATCCAGCCGGAGCAGCAGCACGCCAATCCCGCCGATATCGGTGGTCATCACCTGACCGACGGCGAAGGCGGTGTCACGCAGGTCCTCGCGGATGCCGCGCCGGAGCAGCGCCACGGCTTTCTGACCCTCCAGGCGCAGGAGGCAGCGGGCGTGGCCAAGGGGGACAACGCAGCCCTCCTCCGGCGTGATCGCCACTTCCAGGATATCCGCCGGCGCCGCCGCCCCGAGATAGGCAAGAGAGCCGTCCGCCAGATGCAGCAGCCGCCCCTCCTTCAACCGTTGGCTGTCGCCTGTGTCGGGCAGGTCGCCGATCCCGAGCAGTTCGGCGAGCTTGGACCGCAGGCTGTCCCGTGCCCAGTCCCACAGGGTAATCTCCAGATAGGAAAAATCCTTTATTTCCCGGAAAGTTACGCCGGGTTCCTTGGATATGTTCCCAAATTGTCCGTGAATGCGCTGGCCGCGCAGGGCTGAATTGCGATCAGGCATGGCCAATCTCCTTTCGCGGCAGGACGCGCGGCGGCTGTACCTTCACATCGATCACCTTGCGCCCATCGGCGGTGGCGGCGCGGATCAGCGAGCCGACGCGCGCGCGGCCGTCACTTAACAGCGCGAGCGCGATCTCCCGGTCATGGGCGGGGCTGTAGCAGGCGGAGGTAATCTCGCCGATGCCGGGTCCTGTCGGCTCCGTCCCGTCGCCTTCATAGAGGGTCATGCCGACGGAAAGCGGCGGGGCCGGTTTCCCTTCCACCTCGTGAGAGACTGATTTAAGGCCGATCAGTTGCAGCCGGGACTTATGCCGCCCTTCCAGCCGGTCCGGCGGCGCGAGGCCCAGATCCGCCGCTGTCGTCCGGCCGTTGATCTCCCTTTCGCCGGGTCGTCCGGCCGCGATCCGCAAAATCTCCCGCGCCACGGTGCCCGCGAGGGTCAATCCCTGCGCCTTGCCCTTTTCCAGCACCAGGTTCCACAGGATATCGGCATAGCCTGCGCGGGTGTAGATTTCAAATCCGGCCCCGGCGGAGAGGCTGATCCGCGCGAGGCGGACCGGCAGGTCATCCTGTGAAAAATCACGAAATGCCATCGGCGGCAGGTTTTCCGACATGACCGACATCGGCAGGCTGCCGGCAAGCAGCGCCTCCGCTTTCGGGCCCATCAGGGCGACACCACCCCATTCATCCGTCACCTCCGTCATCTTCAGCCGCGGCGCAACCTCCTCCGCTGCCACCAGCCGCTCGAGACGGGTGCGGACGGTAGCAAGCGATCCCGCCGCCATCGTCAGCATGAAATGATGCGGCGCGAGGCGCCAGCCCAGAACGGAGGCTAGCGCGCCACCCCCATCCTCCGTCAGCAGGAAGGGACGCATCCGCCCCGACTTCAGACTGGCCCAGCCGCCGAACGCCCGTTCCAGTAGGGCCAGCGCGTCCGGTCCCTGAAGATCGATCTTGCCGAGATGGGAGAGGTCCGACATCGCCACCCCGGTCCAGGCGGCCAGCGCCTCCCGGTGACTCGCCGCCCGTACCTTCTCGCCCTTTATTGGATAGGCTGCCGCCAACCGCCAGCCGAGAATGGTGCGATGGAAGGCCGCTGCCCGCGTCTGCGCCTCGAAAAGAGGACCGCGCCGCAGATGAGGAAGGGTCTCGCCCCGCGTCCTGCCCGTCACCGACAGCACGCTGCCTTCCTCAAGGAGTTCGGGGACGGTGCGCGGAATAACACCGGCAGACTGGACCAGGCTGTCGCAGTCGAGATGGATATCGCGATTGACTGGATCCTGCCCTGCTTTTCCGATCACCACGCGCCGCACGCGCCGGCACCCCTGCGCCCGGATAACCCGATGATGCGGATAGAGCGGAATGCCGGCCTGACGGGCGAACCGGTGGCAAACGTCCGGAACCTCCGCCCGTGCATCGATTATCGCGACCGGCCGGAGCCCGCGTGCAAGCAGCGAGGCCGCCAGCCGGTAGCCGTCTGTATGCCCGACATAGAGCGCCAGGCGATGGCCGGGCAGCACCGCGTGCCGATTGACCAGGGAAAGCGCATACTCAAGTTTAAATATTCCGTGCAATCTATTATTTTCAAACGGAAATATCTGGTCATCAATCCCGGCCGCAATCACCGTCTCCCGCGCCTGGATATGGCGGAGCCGGAGGTCCGGCAGATGCGGATCGCGCATCGTCAGATGCTGCTGCGGCCGCTCCTCCGCATGGACAAGGGTTTCCCCCTCCCGCAGTAGGGCCGTAGTCCGGTTCAGCAACCGCACCTTCGGCATCACCAGGAGCCGATCCAGCACCGCCCGCCGCCAGTCGCCGGGCGCGCGGCCATCAATCCATTGGTCATCATAGAGCAGGCTGCCGCCGAACTCGAAATCCCGTTCGACCACAATGACATCCAGCCCCGCCTCTGCCCGTTGCAGCGCCGTGGCCAGCCCGGTCGGGCCGCTGCCGACGATGAGGCAATCCGCCTGGTCATAGACATGCTCGACCTCCGCGTCCGACCCCGTCTCGACGGAGGGAGCATATCCCGGCAGAAAGCGCCGGAAATGGCCATTGGTCCGGCGGCGCGCCGTCAAATCGTCAAAGAGTTCCTGTGCCGCCGTGAGGGTGGCGGCAGGTTTTTCCCCGGCCCGAAGGAGAGAGACATTCTCCGGCACCTCGACCCCCTGCGCCAGCAGCGCGGAGGCCAGCGTATCGCCCGCAAAACCGCGATAGCCCCGCCCGTTGAACCGGAACGGCACCGGCCGGCCGCGGTCAATAGCCCCACCATTGATCCGGTAGTCGGGAGAAATCTCCCCGCCGAGTGTCCTGAATTTAATCGGCCAAATACGCGCCATCACTACTCATCCTTTTGCCGACCCCTATCTAACAGAATCCGCCTGCCTAAAGCTACACAGGAATATGTTTCTTTTTAGGCTCCGCCAGTGATTGACAGCGGCCTGACGAGCGCCTAGCCTTTTTCCGCGCAGAATTGTCAAAACAAGGATAACAACATGACCAAACAATCCTGTCTTGTCGTCGGCGCGGGAGATGCGACCGGCGGCGCCATCGCCAGAAGATTTGCCCGAGAAGGGTTTGAGACCTGCATCGTCCGCCGCGCCCGGCATCTGGACGACCTGAACAGGCTCGCCGAGGATATCGGGAAAGACGGCGGCAGCGCCCATGCCTTTGGCGTCGACGCCCGCAAAGAGGAGGAAATAGTCGACCTGTTCGCGAAGATCGAGAAGGATATCGCCCCGCTCGGCGCCGTCATCTTCAATATCGGCGGCAATGTCAAATTCCCGATCACCGAGATGACCTCCCGCGTGTACCGAAAAGTCTGGGAGATGAGCAGCTTTGCCGGCTTCCTGACCGGACGGGAGGCGGCGAAAGCCATGCTGCCGCGCGGTAAGGGCACGATACTGTTTACGGGCGCGACGGCCTCCATGCGGGGCGGCGCAGGCTATTCCGCCTTTGCCGGGGCAAAGCATTCGCTCCGCGCCCTCGCCCAGAGTCTTGCGCGGGAACTGGGGCCGCAGGGCATCCATGTCGCCCATATCATTATTGACGGCGCCATCGATACCGCCTTCGTGAAGGAGAGATTTCCCGAACGCTATGCGCTGCGCGAGAAGGACGGCATCCTGCAGCCCGAGGATATAGCCGAGACGTACTGGAACCTCCACAACCAGAACCGCTCCGCCTGGACCTTCGAGATGGATCTGCGCCCGTGGATGGAGAAGATGGCCTAGCCTGCCGGCCAGCCGTGCCAGTCAATCCAGCGGCCATGGAAATCGGCGCGGCCGACGAGATGCTCCTCCCCTGACGGCCAGAGGATTAGGGTCAGGCCCGTGCCGGGCGACTTGCCGTCGATCTCCATGCGCGCCCAGGCGAGCGGCGCGTCTTCCGTTGCCCGCGCCCCGGCGGCGCGGATGATCTCTTCTCCCGTGGCGCGCGCTTCCCTGGGAATATACTGCCAGGCAATGGTGCTGTAGATGACATGCGCCACGCCCTTCATCGGCTTGGCGGTGCGCGTTCTAAGCCAGTCGAGAGCATCGGCCTTCTCAACCCGCGCCCGCTGGCGCGCCGCAATGTCGAAGGCGGCGCGGGTGCGCTGCAGACGGTCCGCCTGGTCTGGCCAGATGAAGGAGAGCATCCGCTCCCGGTCCGCCATGTTGCCCGGATCGACGGGCAGCAGGTCGCAACTGGCCCGCGCCTGAATATCAAGGGGGCCTTTCGGGGCCCGGCGCCCGCGCCATTTCGGTGTGATCTGAACGGCCGACGTCGGGTCGCCGAAGCTGTCCTCGCCGAGGGTGATATGAAACTCATCAAGGAAGAGATTGAGCCCGGCGCTCGCCCCGACTTCGGAAAGCGCAAGCGGCAGGCCGGTCTGGCGACTCACCTCCAGAAACATCGGCAGGGTCGCCCCGACGCGCCGTACCTCGTTGGTTTGCGGTGGGCCTTTCAGGCGATCGAGAATAAAGGCCTCCGCCTCAACCAGCACCCCTGCGATGGCAGCCCAGAGGTCGTCATCGGAGACGCCTTCATGATGCGGCGGATAGACGGCGGCAAGTGCCCTGCTCTTGCCCGTCAGGACCAGCCCATGCAGCGCCCCACAGAGCCGGAGCGGCACCGAATCCCCGAGTGCGGAGGCGTCCCCCTGCCAGCCGAGGATTGTATCGGCCACCGCCGTCCCGGTCATGAGCCGCTGGCCCGCAAGGCGGCAGATACGCGCCGTGAAGGGAGAGCCGAGTTTCTCGCACGCCTCCCCCTGATCGGCGAAAATATCGCGTATCTGTCGTTTCATCAGTCCGGCCCTCCGGCGGCATTTTTCCCGCGTCCCATGGCGAACACGGAGGTACTGAATATTACCGCGCAGGCGCTCAGCACGACAAGCGAGACCAGCGGCAATACCTCATACCCCCAGCGTACGGACACGAAATTCGAGATCCAGGAGCCGACGGAAATGCCGAGATAGAGCGCCGCCGCATTGAGCGCTAGGAGCAGGCTGCGCCTTTCGGGATCGATATTGGCGATGCGCTGCTGTTGCGGCGAATGAAACATCATGCCGAAAGCCGACCAGATAACGATGGCGATAAAGGCGAGCCACAAATTCGGACCGATCGCCCAGATCATGAAGAAGCCCGCGCCGAGCCCGGCAAGCGTCACAAAAATCACCTTTTCCGGGCCGAACCGGTCACTAAGCCGCCCGGCGAAGACATTGCCCAGAACGCCGTTTACCCCGTAGGCGAGCAGGACCAGCGCGATCAGGTTCTCGGGAAGGCCGAACTTGTGCGACATAAAGGGCGCGATCAGGGCATAGGTGCAGAAAATCGCGGTCATCTGCAGGAAGGTCGTCAACACCGTAAAAGACGACCGGATCCGCGTCATTGCCTCGACCAGATGGGAGAAGGAGATCGGCGCGCCGGCCTGCCGGTCCTTCACGAAATACAGGATGGATGCCATCGAGCTGAGCGCGACCAGCGCCAGCAGGAGATGTACCAGCCGCCAGCTCATCAAGGTGCCGAGATAGGCGGAAATCGGTGTCCCGAGAACAGAGGCGAAGGTCAGCCCGGCGAACACGATTCCCATGGCCCTGCCCTGCTGTTCCGGCGGGGCGAGCCCGGCGCCGATGGCGGAGCACATCGGGCTGATCGCCGCCGCGCTGAGGCCCATCAGGCCGCGCGAGACGAACAGCATCTCGTAGCTGGTCGAGGCCGCCCCGAGGATCAGCGCCAGCGCCAGCAGGCCAAGCCCCGTGCACAGGATCTTGATGCGCGCATAGCCGCTGAACAGCACCTGGGTGAGCGGCGCGGCAATGGCGAAGGCGAGCGCGAACACGGTCACCAGGAAGGCGATATCCGACGGCGGCACCTGGAGCCCGTCGGAAATCTGCCAGGTCAGGGCAATGACCGAGAGGCTGGAGGTTCCAACCATGAAATAAGCGGAACTGAGCGACACAAGCGCCCAGAGCGGAAAGGTTTTTGTTATTGTTGTTGTTTCCATTTGCGGGAGAATAGCAAAAGTCCCCGCCGCCACCTAGCCCGAAATGCATTGCCTCCCCGCGTTATGTCCGCTTGCATGTTTAGGTTTTTATAATATTATTCGATTGTCATATAACGATAAAATCTGGGAGGATAATCATGACACTATGGAAAACCGCCGCCGCAACCGCGGTGAGCCTCGCCCTTTTTGCGGGTACTGCCCTCGCCGAGGACTGCAAACCGTCAAAATGGGGCGCCGATGACGAGATCGGCTCCGCCAACCTGGTAACACCAGAACGCACGCTGGCCGCGTCAAAACTCGTAAAACAGGGCAAGAGCGTCCCGCTCGGCATTGTGATTGATTCCAAGACACCCGCCTTCCCGCCCCGCGGACTCAGCCTGCAGGTGGTGCAGCCAAACCAGCAGGGCGGACAGAAGCTGTTCGCCTTCGACGGGAACTATAACGACGACCTGATGCAGCTCTGGCTCGGCATCGGGTCGCAGATCGACGGACTCGGCCATCTTGGCGAGAACGGCCTCTACTACAACTGCCTCAGCGAGAAGGAAATCTCGCAGATTACCGGCCTGACGAAGCTCGGCACCCATAATATCCCGCCACTGGTCGGCCGGGGTGTTGTCCTTGACATGGCCAAGCATTTCGGCGTGGAATCCCTGGAAGCCGGGAAATATTTCACCGCCGCCGATATTCAGGAAGCCGCCAAGGCGCAGGGCGTCGAGATCCGTGAGGGCGACGTGGTGCTCTTCTATACGGGCTGGACCGATGCCAAGCTGGCAAGCGATCCTGTCGCCTGGGCCAGCGGGGAGCCCGGCACGTCGGAGGATGCGGCCGAATGGCTCGCCGCGCAGAATGTGATGGCTGTCGGCTCGGATACCTGGGGTCTTGACGTGATTCCGCCCGAGAAGGAAGGCCGTCCCTTTTATGGCCATGTTACGCTGCTGAAAAAGAACGGGATTTATATTCTCGAAACCATGAACACCGGCCCGCTGGTCCGCGAGGGCGTGACGGAATTCATGTTCGTGCTGGGTCAGGCGCGGGTCCGTGGCACCGTGCAGATGATCATCAACCCAGTCGCCCTCTACTAGACGACACCAACAACCGGCGAAAAGGGATCGGGAAACCGGTCCCTTTTTTTATGGTTTAACATTCTCCAGTCATAATCTGAGATTTTAATAAACCGCTATAAAATTCGTCTATAAGATGTTTATTCCTTGCATGCTCCCACCCGATACATTATCGAATTAGTAGAATAAATCTGATCTAAATCGCAAAAGATTATCGCCGTAAGAAAAATTATCTGGACAGAATCATGAAATATTTTGCTGTTATCGCCCTCACAGTCATTCTGGCCGCATGCGCGTCCACCGGAACGGATTTCAAGAAAATGACTCCGGACAAACTTGCCTATGGAACAAGCACCTCTGTCGATGTTGTCCAGGCGCAGGGAACGCCGGGCACCACGGGATCAAAAACAAAAAATGGGGTCGTCTTTGATTTCGTTTCCTATGTCTTTGCGGATGCTGGCGGGAAACCAGATACCGAGAATGTGACACCGGCTCGAGCCCAATCATTTTATTTCAAGGACGATGTTCTGGTCGGCAGCGAATTCACGAGTTCCTGGGAAAGTGACTCTACCAAATACGATCACAGTAAAATCGACATGATTAAAAAGGGCTCTACGACGGTTGGCGACGTGATTGGGCTCATTGGCCAACCATCAGGAGAGTATATCTATCCGCTCGTCGCCAAAGAGGGAGAGCACGCCATGGTCTATACTTACTCCCAAACGATTGTAAGCGGTTTAGATATTATCGCCAAAAGCAAAGAATTGATCGTGTCCTATGATCCCGCGACCAATGTCGTGACGGATGTCGAATTTAACCAGATTGGTTATGAATAGGTCCTGTCTGGTGAGGAGGCTGTCAGGACAAATCGATCTTGCCTTCTCACCGACCTCGCTGCCTCAGATCCAATAAAACCGGGTTGAAAAGATGAAATCTGGCATTCTTGCGGTTCTCTGTCTGCTGTTTCTTTCTGCCTGTACCTCACCAAGGCAGGATCAGAAGCCTGCTTTCTCGGCATCGAACCCTAACGCCCTGATTGCTGTCCTCGATTTCCGTATAAAAAGCAGGACTATCGCAGTTATCCGCCAGGTCGACGTGGAAAAAGGCGAGCTGTACGGCAACTCAATTATCCTTGGTGATGATAAAACAAGTCGCACGCCGGCCTATCTTCTCCGGGAGATTCCGCCGGGCACATATGCGATTACCCACACCATTACGACAAGCAGACAGCCGTACAGGACCAATGTCTTGTGCCGGGTATACAAACCCGCGATTGAGGTATTCGACGTTTCCTCCGGCAAGGTAAGTGAAGTGAAAGTAGGGCATCTTAAACCGGGTTTTACGGTTGCCGCGCCGGATCTTGAGAAAGTCCTGAAATCCTATCCCGAAATAACAGCACCCATACAGCAGGCGGCATTAATGGGCCTGCTCGATACGAAGTCCTTGCCAACTGACTCGTGCCAGAGCCTGCGATATGACACTTACAAACTGAAACTGCTGAAAATAAAGCCGGCCACAACTGCATAACCGGCAGGATGATGACATCCTACCGTTACCTTAATGTTCACCTCTGCCCTTTTGCCACGGCCATATGGGTATAGGCGATTTTGAGGAGGGGGCAGTCGATGCTGTGGGGCGTGCCTTTCGCGATCAGGTCGCCGAGGATATGCTCATGCTCGGTACGGAGGCCGCCCTTGAGGTCCCGCATCATCGACGCGGTGAAGATCGACCCCTCTTTCGTCAGCATGGAAAGCTGACCGGCCTGGACCTTCTCCGCGATCGGCTGGCCATTGGCGGCCGCGATGGCGCAGGCCTCGGCATGCATGCGGCGGGACATCTCGGCCCCGTAAGGCGTGGCGACAATCTCCCCGACGGATCCGAGACAAAGCGTCGTCATCCCCGCGAGGGTCGCCAGCATCACCCATTTGTCCCACAGCGACTGCTCGATATCCGGGCTGTAAGTGAAGTTGAAGTCCGCCTTTTCGCAGAACCCGGCAAATTCCTGCGCAATGGCCTCATGGGCCGGGGAGCGTCCGCCCGCGATGAGCCCGGCCAGATCACCCATGCGCCTGACAGCACCCGTCTCCGTGATCATCGCGGCAATTTGCGCGACGCCGCCCATCACCCGGTCCCTGCCATATCGCGTGTCAAGAAACTCGAGATGGTTAAACCCGTTCAGGAACGGCAGGAAGACACCGCGGCCGCTCGCCTTCTCGAGGGAATTCAGGGAATCGGCCAGGTCATAGGACTTCGGCGCGAGGATGATCAGGTCATAGTCCGGGGTCAGCTGATCCGCGGTCACTGATGTCGGGTGGACGGTGACGCTGGCGTCTGGCGTCTCGAGGGTGAGGCCCTTCTCCTGGATGAGCTTGTGGCGTTTCTCGCGCAGCAGGAAGGTGATGTCCGCCCCCGCCTCCATCAGCTTCGCGCCAAAATATCCGCCCACGCCCCCGGCGCCTACGATCAGTATCTTCATGATTTTCACCCTCTAGAATGCCGCCTGAAAAGGCCACGATCCGGCCCGGCGGTGTTTTCCCATTATGGCAATGCCGACAGGGGAAAGACAACCCAAAAGAAGCCCGTAAGCCGCGAATTCCGTGCGGTTACTTTTTCGCCTTCTCCAGCCGTTCGCGGTTGGCCTTGCGAATGAACGGCGGCAGCACCTCGATCACGCTGTCGATGTCCTCGGGAAGATGCCCCGCCTTTTCAATTTCCCGGATGAGCAGCAGGGCATGTTCCCGCAGCAGGTCCCGCACATTCTTACCACAAGTCGCACAAAGCCGGGAATAGGCGCGCGCAAGGCAGATGGCCATCAGGATATTTGCGCCGCTCGCCTGCCGCAGCGGGTGAAATGCCTGGTTAATCAGGTTGGCCAGGGACAGTTCCCTCACCAGCAGACGGGCATTACCCTCGGCGTCCTTGCGGACAAAGGCGGCGGCATCGTCCTGCATTGCCGCCTGCGACAGCGCGTCGGACAGGCTGTCAACAGTGGCAATGGCGGTATAGGTATCATTGACCCCCGGCGACAGGGCGCGTAGCCCGATCTCCAGCAGCAGGTTGATGGAAAACTCGACCGGGCTGTCTGTCGACCGCGCCGGACGGATCGTCACCTGTTTCTGGATGGTTTCGACCGTCTCCTCATCCAGCTCTCCGGTGGCCTTGATCAGCACTTCTTCCGCCAGGGTATAGGCGCCCATCGGTTTTTGAATTTGCAGGAGGATATCCTTGTCCGCCGCAATCTCGATCAGCTTGCGTTCATTGATCATGCCGAGATAGCCGGGCTTTCCCGCCATGATCTCGAAGACCAGCTTGTCGATTTTCTCCTCCTTGAGGTTTTGGACGCCTTCCTGCTCTTCCCGGTGTTTTCTGCGATCTTCAAGCGCGGATTTCAGATTGGCCGTGATCCCGGCTATTTCCTCATCGATGGCAACGCTTTGGGAAACATTGCGAACAAAGTAGATGAGCTGCATCACGCAGATCGCCGCGAGAATTTCCGCCCCGAGAATGGTCAGGTTGGGCACGAAATCCTGCTCAATGAAGATGAGGGAAAACAGAGAATACAGAAACGTTCCGCCAAAGATACCCGCCGTCATCTGGTTGACAAAATCCGACGTGAAGCGTTTCAGCATGCGCGGCGCAAGCGTCCCGGCGGCGAGGGCAAAGACGACCAGCACGATCGAGTAGGTCAGCGTCAGTGCCGACATCGCCCCGCCGGCAATTATGGAGAGGATAGTCCGCGCCGTTTCCGGCGGAAGCAGGTGCACATAGGGATCGATGAAGTCGATCTGCCAGAAGCTCTCCACATAGCCGATCAACAGCGCCAGCGCACCGATGGACAGGGCAATGACTGCCGGAACGGTTTGCAGCATCACAAATGGATGGCGTAGAAAGTTTAGATTCATCTTGTCCTCTGCTCCCTGGTGGATCTCTTGCTCTGCGGCTGATTAAACACGATGCTCCGGATTTTCATAGTCGAAACGGCGCCCGGCGTTCCGGGCCTTCCGATCATTCCGGTGAATTGGACGTCGCTACGCCTTTCAGCATATGCGCCAAAGGCTTCTGGTTCCATGTCATAATTGTCAAAATTCGCAGTGTGAAGTCACTATCGTAGCCCTAGGGCTCGCCGTCCTTTTTTCGGGGAGAATGTGTTAGCCATTGCCGGCAGTCTGGAACAGGCAGCCCGGCGTCTCTGGAGGCTGGAATTTCTGCCCTATTTGCCGTCCGACGGCGCGTCTCGCATCTGAAAAAGGCGTGCCACTGTGCTTAAGATACCTCAAATATGAGAAAAATGTCACATTCGCTTACCTTTTTCCAAAAAAAAACTTGAAATGCCCTGCTGATTGTACCAAGTGCTCCCCCTTACGGCCCGTAAATTCTAGTTGTGTGTCAAGGACCGTTGCACATTATAGAATATCGCGTAATATTATATATTTCTAAACTATCATAAATGGCATTCGACACGAGATGAAACCAACGATCACATCGACAAAGTCTTTCGACAACTGTGATTTGCACGTGCATGATTACGCTGAGGAAAATCTTTACCTGATCAAGGCGAAGGGGCCGATTGATCGGCGACAGCGGGCGATTGTTTTCAAGAATATCCTGGAGATCAACAAGACGGGTAACTTCTTCTATATCCTTGATAATCGCGGTGGCTATGAGATCGAGCTCTCTCCCGCCGACATGACCTTTCTCAATGCCCTTCTGTATGAGGGCGGCATCCGGTATATTCGTGGCGCTGTCGTCACCCTGGACGTTGCCTACAGCCTGCTCGTTTCACTCGCCAAAGCCAAGGCGCGGGCCGAGAATTTCGAGGTCGAGCTGGTTTCCACCACGATGTTCGCGGATGCCGAGGAATTCGTGACGTCGAAAATGCTGGAAATGATGAAAGTCCGGCAGGACTGACATCTCCCTCAAGAGTCTTCTATTTTCCGGAAAATGGTAGGCGCTACAGGGTTCGAACCTGTGACCCGCTGATTAAGAGTCAGCTGCTCTACCAACTGAGCTAAGCGCCCACAATATGTGTCATCTATCGTGGTTGACCGGAAGGACATCGCCCTTGCGGAGAGGTATCACGGCACAAAAACGGTCAGTTTCCGTACCGGGAGCGACTGTTTAGCACAGGAATTCCACCCCGACAAGAGGCGAGTTTAGTGATTTCTCCGGCGCTTAACGCTTACCCGGAATATCGATGTCGCGGTGGATATAGACGCTCATGATCATGCCGAAACCGATGAGCAGGGTCAGCATCGCCGTCCCGCCATAGGAAATCAGCGGCAGCGGCACGCCGACCACCGGTACCATTCCCATGACCATGGCGACGTTGATAAAGATATAGAGGAAGAAGATGCCGGTCATGCCGATGGCCAGCAGCTTGCCGAAATGATTGCGCGACCGGTAGGCGATGGCGTAGCCATAGGCAATCAGCAGGATATAGAGCGCAAACAGCAACAGCCCGCCGACCATGCCGAATTCCTCCGCCAGCATGCTGAAAATAAAGTCGGTGCGCATTTCCGGCAGGTAATTGAGATGGCTCTGCGTGCCCTGCAGGAGCCCCTTGCCGAACACCCCGCCGGAGCCGAGCGCGATCTTCGATTGCAGGATATGATAGCCCGCGCCAAGGGGGTCATTCTCCGGGTTGAGGAAGGTAAGAACGCGCTTTTTCTGATACTCATGCAGGAACTGGAAGGCGAAGAACCCGGCCGGAATGGCCGTGCCGACGACTACTGCAAATTTCCACAGGCGCACCCCGGCGACAAAGAAGACGATCCCCGCCCCCGCCGCAAGCAAAAGCGCCGTGCCGAGGTCAGGCTGGCGCAAGACCAGCGCCACCGGCGCCAGCACTAGCAGGATCGGCGGGATCAGCCAGCGAATCCGGCGCACATCCTCCAGGCCGATATTGTGGAAATACCGGGCCAGCGCCAGGATAATCGCGATTTTCATCACCTCGGACGGTTGCAGCTGGAACGGCCCGAAGTCGATCCATCGCCGCGCGCCCATGCCGATGACGCCCATTACCTCGACCGCACCGAGCAATATCAGCGCAATGGCGTAAAGCGGATAGGCGAGATTGAGCCAGACCCGTATGTCGACGAGGGCGACCACGAACATCAGGATCAGGCCGACCCCGAAGCGCATCATCTGTCGTGAGGCCCAGGGCTCCAGATTACCGTTGGCCGCCGAATACAGCATCAGGAAGCCGATGGACGCGGTTGCGCAGATCAGCAGGACAAAGCCCCAGTTGATATCCCAGATTTTCCGCGACAGCGGCAGCTGGACATTCTTGGCGCCAAGTTCCCTAAGCATCGCCGCCTCCGTTCTGGCGGCGGATGGCGATATCATAGCTCGGCTTGCGCAATGGATCGAGACGGAGCGTCTCCTGCAACAGGTCGCGGGCAATCGGCGCCGCCGCAGCGGAGCCACTGCCGCCATGCTCGACAATTACGGAAACCGCATAGCGCGGATCGTCAAAGGGCGCATAGCCGACAAAGAGGGCGTGGTCCCGCTCCTCCCACGGTTTTTCATCGGATTTCCGCACCCCTTCGATGCGTTCCTTGCGGGTAATGCGGCGGACCTGCGCGGTGCCGGTCTTGCCCGCCATTTCCCAGCCCTCGACGCGGATTTTCGCGGCACGCGCCGACCCGCGCGGACCGTTCACCACTTTATACATGCCATTAAGAACATGCTGTAAGGACTTCTGGCTAATCCCTAAATCAAGATTTTCCAGTTCCGGTTCCGGATGTGGCAGAACCGCCCCTTCCAGAATGTCACCGGTGATCGACCGTACAAGGCGCGGCGACACCTTCTTGCCGCCATTGGCAAGCCGCGCCGTCATCACCGCCAGCTGCAACGGGGTGGTCAACACATAGCCCTGACCAATCCCGGTATTGTAGGTCTCGCCGAGCTGCCAGGGCACTCCCTGCACCGCTAGTTTCCAGGCCTTGGTCGGGATCAGGCCATCCCGCTCACCCAGCATATCGATATGGAGTTCCTCGCCAAGGCCGAAGCGATGGGCCATCTCGGCGATGTTGTCGACGCCAACCTTGCGGGCGATGTCATAGAAATAGATATCGCAGGACTGGGAAATCGCGTCTTCCAGGTTGAGCTTGCCATGGCCGCCGCGTTTCCAGCAATGGAAGCGATGCTTGCCCAGCTGTGTATGACCATTGCAGAAAACCTGGTGTCCCGCGGTGACCACCCCGGCCTCAAGCGCCGCCAGGGCGACGATCATCTTGAAGGTCGAGCCGGGCGGATACTGCCCGCCGACCGCCTTGTTACCGAGCGGGCGTTTGGGATCGTCGATCAGGGCTTTCCACTCAGTAGAGCTGATGCCGCGGGCAAAGGCATTCGGATCAAAGGAGGGCACGGATACCATCGAGAGGATATCGCCCGAATGAATGTCGATCACGACCGCCGCTGCGCTCTCCTCGCCCATCCGGCGCACCGCGAATTCCTGGAGCTGCTTGTCGATGGTGAGGATCGCGTCATTGCCCGGTTTCCCCTCCTGACGGTTCAACTCCCGGATGATCCGGCCATAGGCATTGGCCTCGACCCGGCTGAGGCCGGCCTTGCCGCGCAGGGTTTTATCGTAATATTTCTCGATCCCGCTCTTGCCGATACGAAATTCCGGCAACTCGAGAAGCGGGTCATATTCCTGGCTTTGCAGGTCCTTTTCCGACACCGCACCGACATACCCGACAATATGGCCAAACAGCTTGCCATAGGGATAATCACGGGTCGAGCCGACATCCATCTGGATACCCGGCAGGTCAGGGCTGTTTACATTGATGCGGGCGAACTGTTCCCAGGTTAGGTTATCGACCACGGGAATGGGGACGAAACTCCGCTTGCGCTTGACGTCCTTCAGGACACGCTCCCGGTCGATCATTTCCCGCGGGACAAACTGTTCCAATGCATCAAGGGTGTCCTCGACACTCTTGGTCTGTTCCGGGATCAGCACAACGCGGTAATTATGGCGGTTACTGGCAACCTCGAGCCCGAAACGGTCAACGATCCGGCCCCGGAGCGGCGGCAGCAGCCGGAGGTTCATCCGGTTTTCATCGGCCATTGTCGAATATTCATCCGAGTGAATGACCTGCAGATAGTATAGACGCCCGGCCAGCGCCGACATCAGCACGGCCTGCCCGCCCGCCATCAGGAGCGAGCGGCGGGTAAAGACCTTGCCTTTTTCCTTATGCTGGTCGCCGGCCATCAGGTCAGCCTCAACAGGTTATTCTGGAGCATGCCAAATCCCCAGGCAAACAGCGGGAACACCAGCAGCGACAGCGCATACTGTACCAGGATCGGCGTCAGCGGCAGGATGGCCAGCGAATAGAGGCAGGCAATTATCCAGCTTAATATGGCAATGATGAAGGCAATCAGGAAATAGCCAAACCAAGTGAGGACAAAGGCCTTGCCGATAAATATCCGCCGCTGCGACACCGCTATGGCATGGATCAGCAGATAGAGAAAGGACGACAGGCCGAGCGGCGCCCCGGTCAGGAAATCGGATAAAAGCCCCAGCACGAAGCAGAGCGGCGCGCCCATCAGGTATGGCCGGTGGATGCTCCAGTAGAAAACGGAAATGGCGGCGAAGGACGGGGTGACAATGGCATAGCCGGAAATCCCGATCGGAACCACACTCATCAGCGCCAGCAGTACCGTTATCGCGAACGGCACACTGCCGCGCAATAGCCGGTTAAACTGATAGGCGAGGGTCTGGCTCACTTTGCATCCAATCTGCTTTCGCCAAGATCGCCGGGGTTCATGTCCGGGCTGCTCATGCCCGGCAAATCATAGCGCAACACGCTGACATATTCCAGACGGGTCCAGTCGGCATAGGCCTGCACGCGGATGCCCCGTTCCGTGACGGAAGATACAAACCCGATGGGGCGTCCGGCCGGCAACATACCGCCATCACCTGACGTAACCACGCGGTCACCCGGCGCGACCTTCGCATTGGTCGGCAGGAAGTCGAGCAGCGGCGAGGACGAGTTGTCCCCTACCAGGATTCCTTTATGGCGAGACTTCTCCATGACCACGGGAATGCGGGAGTTAAGGTCCGTCAGCAGCAGGACCCGGGCGGATCGTTCCCCCACCTCGGCGATGCGGCCAACAAGGCCCAGCGGCGCCACCACGGCCTGCCCGACCCGGACCCCGTCCCGCCGTCCGGCGTTCAGCAGCAAGGTACGGACAAATGGTCCACCGGAGTCGCCGACCACGCGCGCCGTGATCGGCAGCACCAGCGGATCGGAAAGCGCGTTCAGCAATTGGCGGAAATTCTCGTTCTCCTGCTCTAGCGTGCGGCCGGCGGCCTGCCACTTCAGAAGGCGGGCGTTTTCTTCGCGGAGGCGTTCATTCTCCTCGATCAGGCTGGTCAGCTTCTGGACACGGGCGACCCCCTTGTGGAAAGCGTCGACGGGCTCAGAGATGGTGGCGAGGATCGGGGCAAGAAAATCGGTGGCGGTGGTCCGCATCTTCTCCACCACGCCGATATTGGCCTTGCCGAGAAATAGAAGTGCAATGGCGAGGGAAATCAGCGCAAGAAAAGCGGAACGCTGAATAATCGTTTTCAGCGGCCATGCCAGTTTAAAGACCTTACCCTGTCGAGGTGCCATCTATCTGCCCTCCGGACCGAAATTCCGTTTGTCCAAGGGTTTAGTTTTCTCCGCTCAAGACGTGGCGGAGCGTTTTAATCTCTTCGAGCGCCCGGCCCGTGCCGATAGCGACGCAGGAAAGCGGCTCCTCGGCGATGGAAACGGGAAGACCCGTGGCCTGACGCAAGACATGATCGAAATTGCCAAGAAGCGAGCCGCCGCCGGTCAGGATAATGCCCTTGTCAACGATATCGGCGGCCAGTTCCGGCGCGGTATGTTCCAGGGCGACCTTCACGGCCTCGATAATGGCGCCCACAGGCTCAGCCAGGCTTTCGGCGATCTGCCGCTGGCTGATAATCAGCTCCTTGGGCACCCCATTCATCAGGTCGCGACCGCGGATTTCCATGGTCTCGCCTTCGCCGTCCTCTGGCGCACAGGCAGATCCGATCAGCTTCTTGATCCGCTCGGCGGAGCTTTCGCCGACCAGCAGGTTATGATTGCGGCGGATATAGGCGATAATCGCCTCGTCCATCTTGTCACCGCCAACGCGGACGCTTTTTGAGTACACAATACCGCCAAGGGAGAGAACCGCGACTTCCGTCGTCCCGCCGCCGATATCGACGACCATGGAGCCGGTCGGCTCGGTCACGGGCAGCCCGGCGCCGATCGCGGCGGCCATCGGCTCGTCAATCAGGATCGCCTGACGCGCGCCGGCATTCTCGGCCGCTTCCTTGATCGCCTTGCGTTCAACGGCGGTGGATCCCGACGGAACGCAGATAATGATCAGCGGACGGGCAAAACTACGGCGGTGATGGACTTTCTGGATAAAGTGACGGATCATTTCCTCGGCAATCTCGAAATCGGCGATAACACCGTCACGAAGGGGTCGAATTGCCTCGATATTGCCCGGCGTTCGGCCCAGCATCATCTTCGCTTCGTCGCCAACGGCGAGAACCTGTTTTTTGCCCTTGCTATGCAGGATTGCCACAACCGAAGGTTCATTCAATACGATACCGCGGCCCTTGACATAAACCAGCGTATTTGCGGTTCCAAGGTCGATG
>Ga0098035_1000429_pt1 | contig 21166 bp, 18 predicted proteins | sample 3_EtaG_FD_75046 | JGI IMG/M metagenome (GOLD analysis project Ga0098035, IMG submission 75046) | Marine viral communities from the Subarctic Pacific Ocean - 3_ETSP_OMZ_AT15126 metaG | ecosystem: Environmental > Aquatic > Marine > Oceanic | place: Pacific Ocean | collected 2015-01-07
ACACCGATCGAACGCGGCGCGCCGACATGGGTGTAGTAGGTCCGTTGATAGACCGGGCCGCCCGCATCATCAGACAGAACCTGATTGTAGAGATTCGTGCCGACGACGCCGGTCTCGTAGAACTCGTCAAAGAGGTTGTTCACGAAGAAGGTCGCCTGCCAGTCGCCCGTGTCATATACGGCAGAGACATTGGCCAGCCCAAAGGAATCGAGCGTCAAACCATCGCCGAGGCCACCCGTGCGGCTGAGCACATCGCCCTGCCATGTGTAGCCGGCATTGAAGGCAACTTCCGCGCCATTTTCGAGCGGCATGACATAGGTTCCGAAGACTGCGAACTGATCTTCCGGAGAGCCGGGCAGGCGGTCGCCGTCGCTGCCGTCCAGCAAGACCGACCCGAAGCCCGGAGGCGAGATCGTGCCGACAAGGCCCGGTGCATCTGCGGTGAGCGTTGCCTCGGAATGACTATAGCTGCCGCGTACGGAGAGGTTCTCATTGACTGCCCAGGCGCCATTGACCTCAAAGCCTTTGGACTCAGCGCCTTCGGCATTGACCGTGATCGGAATGGAGGCGTTGATCGTGGCAGAACTCAGCTGCGGATCGGTCCACTCGATATAGTAGACTGCGCCGTTCAGGGTGACCCGCCCATCCATCAGGGTCGACTTGAAGCCAAGCTCATAATTGGTGGTCGTGTCAGGACCGAATTGCGATTCGTCCCGCGTGGAAACGTCGCCAGCGCCCGGTCCGAATTGCTGTCCCGGCAGCAGTGCACATGCGCCTTGCTGGTTGTTGGTCGGATCATAGGCCGGGCAAACGCCAATACCGTTCGAGTTACCAATCCGGTAGCCTTCGCTGACCGTGAAGTAACCGAGAACATCATCTGTCACCTGATAAGAGGTGTTGAACTTGAACAGGGTTCCGTCATCGGACTGGCTGGTCCGCTCTGTGCCATTCGGGCTGCCGGCTGCGAAGTCAGACTTCAGGCTGTCTTCCATGTCGCTGATGCCAACGGGCTGGAGATAGTTCGGACCGCTATCGAACAGCGGGAAATCGACATCGCTGAACGATTCCAGATCATACTCATAATAGCGCCCCCCGACCGTGACGGTCCAGCGATCGGTGATGTCAAATCCAACTTCCCCAAACAGCGCTGCTTCTTCCAGTGAAGAATAGAACTGGGAATAGTATTCCAGGTCATCCGGGCGGTCGAAGCCGACATAGTCCGCATATCCCGGCGTGTACTCCTGCGAGTAAGAGGTCACATCGGAATTGTTGTAGAACGCACCAACGATCCAGTTGAACCGGCTGTCAGTCGTCGAAACGAGACGGACTTCCTGGTTGAATGTGTTCTCGCGGCCCTTCTCATGCGTGAAGGAGGTGAAGGTCGGGAACAGTTCATAGCTGTATTCGAGCGAGATCAGGAGGTCGGTCTGGTCGCGCTGGCCATTGTCGTCGAACCGGGAATAGCCGGTGGCGGAGGTCAGCTCCGCAAAGCCGAGATCGGCTGTCAGCTCAAGCGCCAGCAACTGGTTGGTAATCTCGTTCGGTTCTTCGACACGTTTGGCCAGTTCGTATTTCCCGGTCTGGAGCGTGTTGCGCCAGCTGGAGCCCTGGCGGCCATCGATTTCGGACTTCTGGTAATAATAGGTCGCCGTCCCATCGAGCCACTCAGTTGGCTCCCAGCGCGCAGCGAGGCGGCCGGAAACGGTCCGCTCGCCATTCGCATCCGTGACGCCGCGCAAATTGGACGCAACATCAGTCGGGTCAGAAAAGTCCGGGTCCGGATCAGATACACCGATTTCCTGCACGATGTATGGATAGTCGATGAAACCGGAATCGTCTTCGTAGTCGACCGAGCCACGGATCGCAAAGTTTGGCGCAAACGTCTTGTTGAAGGTCAAGCCGGTTTCATAGCTGAGCGATGCTGCTTCGGAATATTTTGAGAATTCCGACCGCACTTCCAGTAGGTCGCCATCAAAATCCGGCTTGTTCGGGATGTAACGGATTGCGCCGCCAAGCGTACCGGCGCCGTAGAGCGTACCTTGTGGCCCAAGCAGGACTTCCACGCGCTGAAGGTCATTCAGCTTGAGATCCACAAAAAGCGGGATCTCGCCGAGATAGGTGGCAACCGTGCCGCCGCCATCATTGTTGCCGTCACCGGAGCCGAGGCCATCTGCATTCAGACCACGAACAATAACGGGGTTGCCCTGACGGCCACCGCGATCAACGACGTTGATACCCGGTACATAAGCCAGCACATCTGCCAGTTCGTCAAAGCCTTGCTCTTCGATCTGCTCGCCGCCAAGGGCCGCGATGTTCAGAGGGATATCCTGGACGCTTTCGGCGCGGCGGGTGGCGGTGACCGTAATGGTCTGGGCGCGCAATTCGCTGTCGCTGGACGGTTCTTCCTGGGCGCTGGCACCCATGGCAAGGCCTGTCGCAAGCACGACAAGACTGGTCTGCCGTAGTAGACTGGATTTAGACATTTGTAGAAACTCCTATAGTTCCTACCTCACCTCCAACATTAGGAAGCAGGGAAGAATTTGGCACAAGCGACCGTCCCACACGGCAGCACATTTATGTCCTTGGCGTAATATTTTTGGCACAGAATTGCGCCTATACGGCTCAGTTGTAGAATGAAGGAACAATGGACTGATCAAAAATTGGGCATCTTCGCCAAATATTGGGCTACTGGACCGGGCGGCGAGCCATCTGGAAAAGAAGGCTTACAGGCATGCGCATGCCGACTGCATGGAGGCGCTGAAACGCGACCCCGGCGAGCCGCGCGCGTATTATCTACTGGGCATCCTGACCGCGGATCACGCCAATCATGCCAAGGCCATAGACCTGTTTGATCGTGCGCTGACACTCAGCCCACAACACCCTGAAGTGCTCGCCCAAAAAGCGCGCAGTGAAATGGCACTTCTCAGGCGCGAATCGGCTGTACGGTCTGCGGATGCCGCCGCCGCGCTTGCGCCAGACGACGCCTTGACGCTCGACACGCTGGGGGTCGTCTACAGCCGCGCCGGACTGCATGACCGTTCTCTGGAATTCTACAAGCGGGCCACGGCGACCGCCCCAGATGTCTCTGCCTACCATTACAATCTCGGAGCGGCGCTTCAGTTTGTCGGACACATGGACGAAGCGCGGGAAGCCTATCGCAGATGCTTAATACTGGATCCGGGCGAGACCCGCGCTCTGGCCGCAATCGTCCAGATCACGAAGCAGACCGAGGCCGACAACCAGATTGCCGAATTGAAAGCTGTGTTTCCCTCGGTCGCCCATAAAGCCGATGACGCGCTCCGCGTCGGCCATGCCCTCGCCAAGGCCTATGAAGATTTGAACCAACCAGCCGAAGCGATGGGCTGGCTGGCCAAAGCCAAATCAGCCAAATGGGCCGCTGTGCAGCACGATACGGCGTTTGATGACGCCATTTTCGACGCGGCGAAAGCGACGACACACCTGCCAATGATGGGTGGCCATACCAGCGCGCAACCCATTTTCATTGTCGGCATGCCCCGGACGGGAACCACCCTGGTCGACCGGATCCTGTCGAGCCATAGCGAGGTGACTTCGGCCGGAGAACTCGCCGATTTCGGGATCAGCCTGAAACACCTGTCAGGTACCCGATCGAAATACGTGCTGGATGTCGAAACGCTGGCGGCAGCCGGGCAGGTAGACCAGGACGAGCTTGGCCGGATGTACATGCAACGCGTTGAAGCCACGCTCGGCCTGACTGGGCGGTTCATCGACAAGCTGCCACTGAATGCGATTTACGCCCCCTTCATTTTGGCGGCCCTGCCGGAAGCGCGGATCATCTGCCTCAGGCGGCATCCGGCGGACACAGTGCTCAGCAATTACAGGCAATTGTTTGCGACGCAGTTTCCCTATTACGACTACGCCCTGAACCTGGAAACCACGGCGCACTATTATGTCGGCTTTGACCGCATGATCCGGCATTACAGCGAGACGCTTCCGGCAGGCCGGTTCACACAGGTTCATTATGAAGACGTGGTGGGCGACATCGAGGCCCAGACACGGAGATTGCTCGAGTTCTGCGGCCTGTCATTTGAGGCCCAATGCCTGGAATTTCACCAGAATGCCGCGCCGGTTGCGACCGCCAGTTCCGCGCAGGTGCGCGAGCCGCTCTATACCCGGGCGCTGGCCCGATGGAAGCGGTACGAGGCGCAGCTCACCCCGGCACTCGATACATTGGAAGCGGCTGGCTGCATCGATGCCGCAGAGCGGGATATCCCCTAGGGCAATGCTGGCCATTCCGGCCCGACGCATTAGTGTCTTCCCGATAAGAGGGAGTCACCGCCATGAAACACCGCCGCCTTGGCAAGAGCGCCATTTACGTATCCGACATCTGCATGGGCACGATGACTTTCGGCGCCCAAACGGACGAAGCCGAAGCCCATAAGGTTCTTGATGCCTGTTTCGAAGCCGGGATCAATTTCTATGACACCGCCGAGAACTACCCGGTGCCGCCAAAGCTTGAATGGGCTGGGCGAACCGAGGAAATCTTTGGCCGCTGGATGAAGACCAAAGACCGCGACCGCCTCATCGTGGCGACGAAAGTGTGCGGGCCGTCGCATGGCTGGATCAAGGGATCGCAGCGCGGCGAGATGACGGCGCTGGACCGGCACAATATCCGCCGCGCCATCGATGCCAGCCTGACCCGGTTGCAAACCGACTATGTGGATCTCTACCAGACCCATTGGCCAGATCATGGCACGGACTTCGACGAAACGATGGAGACCCTTGATGATCTCGTTCGCGAAGGAAAAGTGCGCATCGTCGGCTGTAGCAATGAAGATGCCTGGGGCCTGATGAAGAGTATCGAGACCTCCAACCGGCTCGGTACGGTGCGCTATCACACGATTCAGAACAATTTCAGCCTGAACAATCGCCGCTTTGAAGATGCATTGGCCAAAGTGTGTCGCCGCGAAGGTGTCAGCCTTATCCCTTATTCGCCGTTGGCAGGGGGCGTCTTGTCCGGCAAGTATCAGGATGGTGCCCTGCCCGAAGGCGCGCGTTTCTCAGCCTATTTGCAACATGGCGGGCGTCAGACCTTAATGGCCGGGCGGTTCGTCAACGAAAAGTCACTGGAATCCACGCGGCGCTTCATGGACATCGCGAAGGATGCGGGCATGGCACCCGTGACGCTGGCCACAGCATGGTCGAAACAACATGATTTCGTCGCCTCCACCATTGTCGGCGTGTCGAAATTCGATCAGTTGGCCGACATTCTCGCAGCCGCAGACCTGGAACTCTCCGCAGACGTGATGAAGGCGTGCGATGCCGTCACCAAAGACCAGATGTATCCAATGGGCTAGGGCCCGCAAATGAAATGAGCCCCCACCCGCTTCTGCGTCGGATGGAGGCTCGTCCTTTGTTTCCCACCAAAGCTCGTGGGATCTATTCGGGGCTTGGCCGCGCGCTTGCGAGAACTTCGCGCTTGCCGGCATGGTTCGGCGCAGAGATCGCGCCTTCTTCTTCGAGGCGATCGATTACGCCTGCAGCCTTGTTGTAGCCAATCTTGAGGCGGCGCTGCAGATAGGAGGTCGAGGCGCGCTGGTCGCGGACGACGATGGCAAGCGCCTGGGAATAGAGATCGTCGTCTTCGTCGCCGGTGCTCGTCCCGAGCATGGCATCCATGACGGCAGACCCCGTTGAGCCATCTTCGGGCGCTTCGAGCACATCCATGACATAGTCGGGCTCGCCTTGTTCCTTGAGCCAGTCAACGACCGAGCCGACTTCCTCATCTGACACGAACGGGCCATGAAGGCGCTGGGATTTCTTGCCGGGGGCCTGATAGAGCAGGTCGCCCATACCGAGCAGCTGTTCGGCGCCTTGTTCGCCCAGGATCGTCCGTGAGTCGATCTTGGTCGTGACCATATAGGAGATCCGTGTCGGGAAGTTCGCTTTGATCGTACCCGTAATAACGTCTACGGATGGTCTCTGTGTTGCCGTGATCAAGTGAATACCAGCCGCACGGGCCATCTGAGCGAGGCGCTGGACACAGCCTTCAATTTCCTTGCCTGCGACCATCATCAGGTCGGCCATCTCGTCGATGACAACAACAATATTCGGAATATGATCCGTTGGCAGAGATTCTGTTTCGTAGATTGGCTTGCCGCGCTCATCAAATCCGGTCTGGACCTTGCGGACAAGTTCGTCGCCATTGGCACGGTACTTGGCGGCCTTGTCATTGAAGCCAGCGAGGTTACGGACGCCCGCTTTTGACATCAGCTCATAGCGGCCTTCCATCTCGCGGACGGTCCACTGCAGGGCGTTCACGGCCTTCTTCGGATCCGTCACAACCGGCGCCAGCAAGTGTGGAATGCCCTCATAGATCGACAGTTCGAGCATTTTCGGATCGATCATGATAAAACGGCACTGTTCCGGCGAGTGACGATAGAGCAGGGACAGGATCATTGCGTTGACGCCAACCGACTTACCCGAACCCGTCGTACCCGCGATCAGCAAGTGAGGCATCTTGGAAAGGTCGACCACGGTTGGCACGCCGCCAATGTCTTCGCCGAGCGCCATTGGCAGGCTGGCCCGTGTGCCGACATAGGCTTCGGCCTGAAGCAGCGTGCGCAGGTAAACCGTGTCACGGTCTTCGTTTGGCAGCTCGATGCCAATCGCATTCTTGCCGGGAACCACCGCCACACGGGCAGAGATCGCGCTCATCGAGCGGGCAATGTCGTCCGCCAGGGAAATCACACGGGAAGATTTGACGCCCGGAGCTGGTTCCATTTCGAACAGTGTAATGACCGGGCCGGGACGCACTTCCTTGATGCGGCCGCGTACACCGAATTCCTTCAGAACATCGGTCAGGCGCGCAGCCTTCTCGAGCAGTGCATCTTCGTCCACCGTATCGCCGCGCTCTTCCGGCATCTGGAGCAAGTCGATCGAGGGCAGGCGCGTGGACTTGCGGCGGCGGTCCGATTTCGTCACACGGGGTTGGCTTGGCAGTTTCGGCTTGGAGACGGGTACGGACAGGCGACGCGTTTGAATCGGCGCGATCCCGTCATCTTCGTCTTCATACAGGTCTTCATCATCAAATGACGTCTCGTCTTCCTCATCATAGACTTCGTCTTCGTCATCATAGTCGACATCATAGGAGTCTGCGTCGACATATTCGTCGTCGCCCTTGATGACGCGTGCGCGTCCCGTATCGCGATCTGCGTCCAGCTCTTCGTCATCCAGATCGCGCGGCTTCGGCTTGAGGAAGGACACAACCGAAACCAGGAACCCACCAATGCCGGTGGCCTGACGTGCTGCATGACGTCCGGACTTGGTCGCAGCCTGATGAAGAAGGTGTGCGTCGCGGCGTCGGAAACCCAGTGCCGACAGGGCGGCCCAAGCGGAGGCCGCGCCCAGGACGGCGCCCGCCCATGTGTTCGGAGATGGCAGCAGCAGCGCGCGGAACGGCATGGAGGCATAATAGAAGAGCGCATCACCCACGACGCCGCCAAGACCCGCCGACAATGGCCAGCTTTCCGGCACAGGCCAGGCGGCAAAGAAGGCGGCCGACAGTGGAACGAAAGCGAGGCCCGTCATCCAGCGGCGCACGCGCGGCACGCCGATCAGCACGGTGCGCATGGCGCCGCCGATCATCATGGCAAGACCCGCTGCCCAGGCAGACCAGCCAAGCATTTGACGGGACAAGTCCGCGAAGATGGCACCAGGGCCACTGAACAGATTCTGGACTTCTGCATCTGTGGCGGCGTTCCAGCTCGGATCGCTTGGCATGTAGGACCCTACGCTACCACATATGAAGACGCCTATTCCGAATGCCGCTGCCCCTGTGAGAATCCGCCAGACCGGGTCGCTGACGCTCGGGATATCGTCTTCGGTATAAACATAGTCTGTCATGAGGTGGGGCTGCTCCACTTGTGTCGCGGGAGCCCTCACTTTGACCCAATACGCTTAACGCCCGGCAAATGCCGGTAAAACTTCTGCAGGAAGGCTGTTAATCTTTTGGACCTCGCGAAAACGGGCTCAAAGCGAGCAAACCGTCGCGATTTGATCTGAATCAGCCAGGCTGATCCCGTATCCGCACGCGCATGTATTCTCCGTAATATAAGGAACCAGAGCCTCCACGGCCTCATTGATTGCGTGAGACCAACACCAAAGGAGAGCTCGATATGAAACGCACACTGATTATCCCCGCAACCATCGCCCTGTTAACGGGTATGGCCGCAACCGCGCAGGAACCTAACACAACCGACATGGACGTTAACGCCTCCGCCGAAATGGAAGAAAGTTCTGATGTTCAAAACATTGACGAGCTGTCGATTGACGAATTGAACGCACTTCAACTGAAGGTTCTGAAAGATCCGGCGGCGTCTGACGCCACCAGCGATGTCCTTTTCACTGTCCAGTCCGATATGGATGTACCTGAAGAGACTTCTGCTGAATCCGACGACACAACGGTGATGGCACAGGCTGACACGACCACGAACGCGGAAATGGAGGCTGAGCAGACGACCGGTGCCACAGAAACATATGATCCCGCTATTACCAATCCGGAACAGACAGACCCGGCAGGCGACACGAAATCCTATGAGTGGGACGAGACGCAATCTGCTGACGTGACGACTGATGGCTCCGCTGAAGCAAATATGGACGCTTCGGTAACCGCAGAGACTGATATGGAAGTAGAGCCCGAAATCGGTATGGGCGGCCCGGACTATGCGTCAGAGACCGAGGCCATGGCTGATCTCGCCATGAAGGGCACGATTTCCGATATCGCCTCGGAAGATCCTCGCTTCACAACCCTGGTCGCTCTTGTAGAGCAGGCTGGCCTGACCGGTGAACTGGATAGCGACACCAAATACACAGTATTTGCGCCGACCAATGCGGCTTTTGAAAAGCTCGACCCCGAGCTGGTTTCAAAGCTGAAATCCGGTGAAGCAAATGACAAACTGACCGCAATCCTCAAAGCACACGTGGTCGAAGGCGAAACCCTGAGCAGCGATATCGCCAATGGCGAAATGAATGTCGCTACGCTGGCTGGCTCTGACGTCGCCGTCACGAAGACGGACGACAGCGTGATGATCGACAATGCCACGGTTGTGGCGGCTGATATCCAGGCTTCCAACGGTGTTATCCACGCCGTCGATACAGTGATCATGCCGGATGATGAGTCCTAAGGACTGATCCTGCCCCGCAAAGACCAATAAAAAGCCCCGACAGATTGCTCTGCCGGGGCTTTTCGTTGGGTACTCTTATGAACCTAGTTCGCGAATTCCGGATAGGCTTCGAGGCCGATTTCTGCCTTGTCGAGGCCCATCTCTTCTTCCTCGGCCGTCGGACGCACGCCGATGGTGAGTTTCAGGATGTACCAGACAATCGAAGAGGCGATCATCACGAAGACACCGGTCAGAACCACACCAACCAACTGACCAAGATAGCTTGGGTCACCCGCTTCATTCGGCGCGATGGCGTTCGTGTAGGAGAATGGAACGATCATCGTGCCCCAGATGCCGCAAACGAGGTGAGCCGGAATAGCGCCGACCACATCATCGATTTTCAGCTTGTCGAGCAGTGGCACGAAGATCACGACCAGGACGCCGCCCACACCACCGATCAGGACCGAAGCCAGCATGCTTGGTGCAAGCGGTTCTGCCGTGATGGACACGAGGCCACCGATAGCACCGTTGAACACCATGGTCGCGTCGACCTTGCCCTTGTAGAGGATGGCAGTCGTGAACATCGCCGCCATCACGCCGCCCGCTGCTGCGAGGTTTGTGTTCGCAAAGATCTGCGACACGGAGTTGATGTCTGCGGCCGTACCGGCTGCGAGTTGGGACGCACCGTTGAAGCCAAACCAACCGAACCACAGGATGAATGTACCCAGTGCGGCGAGCGGGATGTTGTTGCCCGGCATCGGATTGACCTGCTTGCCGAAATACTTGCCGATGCGAGGCCCGATGATGATGGCACCTGCGAGCGCTGCCCAGCCACCGGTCGAGTGGACCAGCGTAGAACCAGCGAAGTCAGAGAAGCCCCATGCGGAATCGAGGTAGCCTGCACCCCATTCCCAGGACACGACGACCGGATAGATGAAAGCAGTAAGAATTGCGGTGAAGATCAGGAAAGGCCAGAGCTTCACGCGCTCTGCCACTGTACCGGATACGATTGACGCAGCTGTTGCGACAAACACCATCTGGAAGAACCAGTCGGAGGCCGGGGCATAGCCTGCGTCGCTTTCGACGCTCAGATCGCCACCATCCCAAGGTCCGGGTGTGGTGCCGAGCAGGCCGCCAATCGATTCAGCCGGATAGGCCATGTTGTAGCCGACGACCCAGAACATGAGACCGGCAATGGAATAGAGTGCGACGTTCTTGGTGGACTGCATGGCGGCGTTCTTGGAACGCACAAGCCCTGCTTCGAGCATGCAGAAACCTGCTGCCATCAGCATCACGATGATACCGCCGATCAGAAACAGGTAGCTGTTGTCGACATAGGCGCTGGCGCTTCCCGCTACGCCCTCTTCCAGCGCGGCAAGCCGCGCCTCGATGTCTGCATCCTGAGCGTAGGCGGCTGCCCCCGCCAATAGTGCGGCTGGCAGCAGCGCTGCTCCGCGTATGGTATTTTTTAGTAGTTGGCCCATCTGGCCCCTCCTTCGTCACGAGACTGCAGAGCTCGGGACCCCCCGTGCTCTCCCAGAACCGATATGATTGTGAGCTTGAGGGAATGTCGCACCACCATGGGGGCAGACCGGTTTTTCAGGTAAGGCATGGTCAAAGCATGGGCAGTGATGCGGCGAATCGCCTAAATCTCCATCATCGCTGGACGATTGGCAGGAGGGCACTTAGCTAAAGACCATGACCAAAACAGCTGCTCAGTCTGACCGCGTGTATGACCTTGCCATTGTGGGGGCCGGACCGGTCGGCACCACACTGGCCATTCTGGCCGCGCAACGGGGCTTTTCTGTAATACTTGTTGACGCTCGGGACCCGAATGCTCCGGTACGCAAGGACACCCGGACCTTTGCCATCGTACGCGGCAGCTGGCGGCTGCTGGACGCGGCAGGTGTGACCAACGCAATGCGCGGATCAACCGAGCCTTTGAACGGACTGGAAGCGATCGACGGCGGAACCCACTGGTTCGGCGTGCCCGGAGTGCTGTTTGGCAATGACGACCTGCCGGATGATCCCGATGGCCAGCCCCTTGGACAGATGGTTCCGGCCGCTGACCTTCAGGCCGCCTTGGACGATGCCTGCGAGAAGGCGGGTGAAATAGAGTGGGTGCAGGGCAAGCTGTTCGAGTCGATGGAGATCGGTCCCGCTAGTGCCAGCCTGACTCTCTCTGATGGGCGCATAATCCACGCCCGGCTGGTTGCCGCATGTGACGGGATGAAATCATCCGTGCGAAGCGCCGTCGGGATCCAGACCGAAGGGCATGATTACAATCAGTCCGTCTTCGCCGCCAATGTGAAGCTGGACCGCCCTCATGGAGGCATTGCGCGCCAGCTGTTCACACCGGAAGGACCTTTTGCGACCCTGCCGATGCCGGACAATCGGGCGAATCTTGCCTGGTACATGAAACGCGGCGCGGCCGAAGCCATCGCGGCCATGTCTGTCGAGGACATCAATGCCGAACTGAATGCGCGCTTTGCAGATTTTGCGGGCCCCATGGAGATCGACGGACCGTATTCGGCCTATCCACTCGTCATGCAGCTGGCAACGCGCATGGTTGGCCCGCGTACAGCGCTCGTGGGCGATGCCGCGCACCGGATCAATCCGCTCGCCGGGCAGGGACTGAATCTCGGCTTCAAGGATGTCGGCGCGCTGATTGATGTTATGTGCGACGCTCGCGACGTCGGCCTTGATCCGGGATCGGATGTCAGCCTTGAGCGCTATGAAAAATGGCGCCGGTTTGATGCAACGGCCGCGGCGATGTTCATGGATGGGATTGACCGGGCCTTTACCAATGACAGTAATCTGCTGAAGCCTCTGCGGGGCTTGGCCCTGACACTGGCGCAACGGGTGACTCCACTCAGGCGAGCCATGGCCCGCCAGGCCAGCGCGGATCAGGATCACCTGCCAAGCCTGATGCGTTAGGCTGGCACGGCCAGTTCCCGCAGGAATTTCCACGTATACAGCCCGGAATCATGTCCGTCAGAGAATTGGATGCGCACGGCATAGCGCCCGACCGGTTCGGCGCCGAGCACGGAGATGTCGTCCGGCACCGGCGGCTGGGGAGGGCGTGGACCGCTGCCATGACCGCGGACCTCCGCTGACGGGCTTTCCTCGCGCAGGCGTTTGTAGCCGATGACGCCGGATACGCCGTCGTCGAATTCGATAAATAATTCCTGTGCGGATTTCCGGAAAGCCAGACGAGCAGGCCAGGATGGATCGCTCATGCGCCGGGCTCATCGTGAGGAGCGGTTTCGTCCAGATCGCGCGCCTCGTCCGCCAGCATGATCGGAATGCCATTGCGGATCGGATAGGCCAGCCGCGCCTTTGGCGAGACCAGCTCGTCGGCGGCGCGGTCATAGCTCAACGGCTGGCGGCTGACCGGGCAAATCAGGATTTCCAGCAAGCGAGGATCAACCCCGGACGGGCCCTTGCGCGGCGCGCCAATTTCTTTCCCGGTATCTTCAGACATGAACGCCCCTATTGCAGCGTGCCGCCATCCTGGCCGGACACATCCATTTCCAGAAGGGTGATGAGCGTTTCCGCGCGATCTTTCAAGGTGGGCGCCTCAACGAGCGCCTGCTTCTCCATCACGGAGAATGGACATCCCGAGCAAAGCGCGTTCACCAGAGTTTCGAGCGGGGCTTCTTCCACTGCAGACCAGTCCGTCGCCATGTCGTGTGTCTCGGTATAGTCGTGCAACGCACCGACGAGACGCTTGCGGTCCGGCAAGCGCGCAGGCGGGACATCTTTCAGGTCTTCGGCATAGGGCGTCCAATCGGGCGTCACCTGCCGATAGGGCGTCATCACCGAAAGCTCTTTGGAGACATCAAACCGCGCAATTCCCGACAGCGTGATCAGATAGCGACCATCCCCTGTTTCAGACCAGGCCGTAATACGTCCCGCGCACCCGGTTTGCGCAATATCCGGCTTAGCTCGTGTGCCCCCGATAGTCTGGACCATGCCGATCATGCGGTCGCCCTGAATGACATCATCAATCATGTTGAGGTAACGCGGTTCGAAAATGTTCAGCGGCAACTGCCAGCGCGGAAACAGGAGCGCGCCGGGCAGGGGGAAGATCGCCAGCTGTTCCGGCAGTTCGGAAATACGCGTGAAGCTCGGCTGGGTCATCGGATTGCGTCTCTTTCTGGATCGGCCTGAAAAGAGATGTGGAGCGAATGCTCCCTCAGGCAAACATCAGCGATGCAAGACGACGGCGACCGCTGACGGTTGCCGGGTCTGTCGCGCCTGCCGCCTCAAACATCTGTAGCAGCTTTTCCTTGGCCTTGCCTTCGCTCCAGTCGAGCTTGTGTCCGAGAATGATCAGCAGATGATCAATCGCATCCCCGAACCGGCCAGCCGCGCCATACTTCTCTGCCAACTCAAACCGCGTGTCATGGTCATCGGGATTGGCAAGGACGGCTGAAAGCGCCGCTTCGAACTCGTCTGGTTCAGCCGCCGAATCGCCCATCATTTCAATGGCGGTGCGGACGCCTTTGACGGCGCTGTCATTCTGCTTGTCCTCGGGGATCATATCGAGCGTCACTGTGGCGCGTTCCTTGTCGCCATTGGCGAGGTAACAGCGAGCGAGCCCGGCGATCGCTGTGACGTTTTCTGGCTCCTGCTGAATGACAGCCGCATAGATCTGCGCCGCTGTGCCAATATCGCCTGCCTGGCTAGCCGCTTCAGCCTGTTCCAATGCCTCGGCAATCATCTTGCCGGCATCGGTTCCGCTCAGCAGCTTCTCGACGAACGCATTGATCTGGCTTTCCGGCAGTGCGCCCATGAAGGCATCGACCGGGCGGCCCTTGTCGAACGCATAGACGGCCGGAATGGAACGTACGCCAAGCTGCCCGGCATAGGCCGGGTTTTCATCAATATTGATCTTGACCAGCTTGACCTGGCCATTGCGGGACTCGACCGCCTTTTCGATGATCGGCCCAAGCGTCCGGCACGGTCCGCACCACGGCGCCCAGAAATCCACGATTACGGGCTGTTGCTCGGACGCCTCCACAACATCGGCCATGAAATCCTGGTCGGTTGTGTCTTTGGTATGAAGCGAAGCCATTTCAGTCATGTGAGCGTGTTCCTTGAATATCTGCAGGGAACATGGGCTGGAGACCCGCTTTTCGCAAGGCGCGGTCCTGACACCAAACAGGCTGTGCGCGTTCATCTGGCAGTCAATCTGGACATGCGATTGGGTGAAGCTGAATGCGGTGCAACGAAAAGCGACGAAAATACCTTTTTCGCGCCCTGTTTCTGCAAGCCTGTCGCGCTTAAGTGTAGGTCCATTGGTCAACGAATTGAGGAGACCGCACAATGTTGAATTTCCTGGCAAGCCTTGGCGCAATCACCGCGATCGCCACGTCCCCCTTCGCAATGGGCCTGCAGATCACCGATGCCGCAGCCCCTGCTCCGCAAGTCGCTCAGCCTGCTGGCCTGACAGACAAACAACGCGCCGACCTGCTGGAACGCGCCTCGGCCGCGCTGGCCGCTGTGGAGACCGCAAGCGGTACGTTTGAACAACTTGCGCCTGACTATACTGAATCAACTGGACGGTTCGCCCTTTCGCGACCTGGCAAGGTGCGGTTTGAATATGACGCCCCAAGCCCGCTTCTCGTCGTAAGCGATGGAACAACTGTGGCGCTTCAGGATTCCGAACTGGAAACCACGGATCGCGTCCCCCTCGGCACGACCCCGCTCGCCCTGTTGCTGGATGACGACATCGATTTTGCCACCGAAGCCGACGTGCTCGACGTGCAAAACCGCAATGGTCGGGTCGAAATCACACTTCGGGACAAGTCCGGTGAAATGGACGGCACGCTGACCCTGCTGTTGATGGAAAGTGATATGTCGCTGACCGGATGGCGCACGATGGATAGCGGCGGAAACCCCACCTCCGTACAACTGACGAATGTGGAATCGGGCAAACGATTGAACCCACGCCTATTCGTAATGAAGGATTTTGACGAGAATTGAGGTCGAACTTGACCGCTGGCGCCGGAAAACTGGACCCCAGACGACACAGCCAAGCATATAACACAATTTTCACTTGAATTTAATTGTGAGAGTGACATCTTTGCAACTGTGGACGACGCAGCTACCCCGCGCAGCAATTGACCCCCCGCTGCGACCAGATGCGTTGTCACCGTCGGAGCCTTCCCCTCCCGGCGAGACGTGCAAAGCAAGCGTCTGACGCGTCCGAGCTTCCCCGCGCTCGGGCGCGTTGACGTTTCTGGAAACACTGTTACGCAGCCTGAATGTCAAATTCACTCAAGATCGTCAGCTGGAACATCAATTCGGTCCGCCTGCGCGCCCCCAATGTGGAAGCCTTCGTCGCCGCTGAGCAGCCGGACGTAATCTGTCTGCAGGAAACCAAATGCCAGGACGGGGAATTTCCTGAAAAGGCTTTTCGGGAAATGGGTCTGCCACATCTGGTCCTGAACGGTCAGAAAGGCGGTCATCACGGCGTGGCCATTGCTTCGCGCCTGCCGATCGAACGTATCGAGGCCCCAGATCTGTGCCGCCACGGGCATTCCCGTGTGATCGCAGCAAAAGTGGCAGGCGTCGAAATCCACAATATCTACCTGCCGGCTGGCGGCGACGAACCGAATGCAGACACGAACGACAAGTTCGCGCACAAGCTGGATTTCCTTGAGCGGCTTGGACCTGGCTATAAGAAGCAGACCACAACACCGCGTGTTCTGGTCGGCGATCTCAATGTCGCGCCGCACGAGAATGACGTCTGGTCACACAAACAGATGTTGAAGATCATCTCGCACACGCCGGGCGAGACAGAACGCCTGGAAGATTCGCGCAGTCAGGCGAGGTTCGCTGACATCGGCCGACTGGCCGTTGATGATCATCAGAAACTGTATTCCTGGTGGAGCTATCGCGCGAAAGACTGGGCCAAGAGCAATCGGGGCCGCAGGCTGGATCATATCTGGATGAACCCGGCTGCCCTGCCAGACACGCAGCTGGACACATACCGCGTCCATCTTGCCTGGCGCGGCGGCTGGAAACCCTCAGATCACGCGCCCATCAGCGTTGAGATGAAAGTCTAGGGCTGAAGGCGGTATCCGCCAGCATCAGTCAGCAACAGGCGTGCGTGTGCCGGATCAGGCTCGACCTTCTGACGCAGGCGGTAGATATGGGTTTCCAGCGTGTGCGTGGTGACCGTCGCGTTATAGCCCCAGACTTCTGACAGCAACTCGTCCCGTGCGACCGGCTTGCCCTGTGCGCGGTAGAGATATTTCAGGATGTTGGTTTCTTTCTCCGTCAGGCGCACCTTTCGGCCATCTTCCGTGACAAGCAATTTCATGGATGGGCGGAACTCGTAAGGCCCGACCTGGAAGGTCGCGTCTTCAGACTGTTCGAAACTGCGCAGGTGCGCACGTACCCGCGCCAGCAGAACAGAGAATTTGAAGGGCTTGGTGACATAGTCATTCGCGCCGGATTCGAGGCCGAGTATCGTATCTGCATCGCCATTCTGTCCCGTCAGCATGATGATCGGTGCACGCACGCCCTTTTGGCGCATTTGCTTGCAGGCTTCGCGGCCATCCATGTCCGGCATATCGACATCGAGCAGGATCAGGTCGATTCGTTGGGCTAGCGCGTGAGTGATGCCCTCGTTCGCATTGGCGGCCTGCAATGTGGTGAAGCCATCGTGCAAGTCGAATTGCTCGGCGAGCGCTTCGCGCAGGTCCTGGTCATCGTCAACCAGCAGGATCGTCTTGTTACCTGTCACGGGCGTCTCCTAATTTCGGTCGTCGCTGTGTATTGCGGCTGCTGTCAAATGCCATATGACTTTGCCTAACGCGCAATCACAAGTGTGGGAGCAGTCCGTGAGCATGAAATTCACCGCAACGCAAACCGGCAAGTTTTCGGGGCCGGGCTTTACGGCCCGGTGCGTCCTGGGCAAAGGCGGCGTGGTGAAGGCATCGCAAAAGCGCGAGGGCGACGGGGCCTCTCCGGCTGGCACATGGCCGGTGCGGAATGTCTTCTTCAGGCCGGACCGTCTGGACCCGCCCGTCACCAGCCTCCCCCTGGTGCCGTTGAAACCTTATGATGGGTGGTGCGATGCGCCGGATCACCGCCTCTACAACCGGCCTGTATCCCTGCCATTTTCGGCAAGCCATGAAAAATTATGGCGCGACGATCATGTCTATGATGTGATTGTCGAACTTGGCTACAATGATGATCCGGTGAAGCCGGGCCTTGGCAGCGCGATCTTCATGCATCTGGCCCGGCCGAATTTCGAGCCGACCGAAGGCTGTATTGCGCTCGAGCAGAATGACTTGCTCACCTTGCTGGAATTAATGGTGCCGGGCGCCGAGATCGAAATCTCTTTCTAGGCAGAAGAGGCACGCGGGCCAAACAGGGCAGACCCAACCCGCACATGCGTTGCTCCAAAGCGCGTAGCGATGTCATAATCTGCGCTCATGCCCATGGAGAGCTGGGGGAGTTCGAGACGCCTGGCGATCTTGGCCAGCAGGGCAAAGTGGGGACCAGCCGGCTCATCAACCGGGGGGATGCACATCAGACCAGTCACATCCAGTCCTTGCTCCCGCGCCACGCGGAGCAGCGCTTCGACGTCTCTTGGGGCAACCCCGGCCTTCTGCGGCTCTTCGCCGGTATTCACCTGGATCAGATAAGTCCGTTTCAAACCAGACTTCTGTTCGGCCTTGGCAAGTTCGCGGCAAAGCTTTGGTCGGTCGAGCGTCTCTATGACATGAAACAGGTTTACCGCGTCTTCGGACTTGTTCGATTGCAAAGGGCCAATCAGCCGCAATTCCAGATCCGGATAATCCGCCCGCCTTGTTTCCCAATGCTGGAATGCTTCCTGTACGCGGTTTTCTCCGAAGACGCGGTGCCCTGCCGCGAGGATCTCTTCCAGTGCCGCATCGGATTGGGTTTTCGTCACAGCCACAAGCATGGGCGGTGTTTCAGCAATAGCAGCAAGATCGCCGAGGATCTCGGAGCGGCGCTTGGCAATTCCGGGGAAGTCCGTATCAGTCATCTTGATGGCGCAGAAACCCCAAGACGAGCCAAGACGCAAGCTGATCTCTGCGGTGAGACGCTCGCGGCGGCATTTGCCATCCTGGTTGCCACCCGCCCTTTTCCTGACCGATCCGCAACGGACACCGGACCCGGTTTCAGTTGCAGAAAACCTTCCCGCAGGCTGGGGCATTCTTTACCGTCACTTCGGGGCACGGCACAGTGTATGGCAGGCGCGCCAACTTGCAGACATCGCAAACAAGCGCGGACTTGCCTTGCTGGTTTCGGCCGATCCGGACCTGGCAATCGAAGTTGGCGCAGCGGGCGTGCATTGGCCGTATGCCCGGCGACACGAGGCCCGCAAATGGCGCGACCGGTTCGATCTGATGAGCATAAGCGCTCATGGCCGCGCCGAATTGCAAAAGATTGATGCAAGCGTGTTCGATGCGGCACTGGTGTCTACAGTGTTCCCATCCAATAGTCCCTCCGCCGCGGCGCCCATGGGGCCACACACGTTACGCTGCCTGTCGCGGCAAAGCGCGTTACCAATCTACGGGTTGGGCGGAATCAATTCGCGCAATGCCGCCAGCATAAGCGATGCAGTAGGCCTGGCAGCGATTGAAGGAATAAGGGACCCGTTCAGATCCTAGAATTTGAAGGCAGACTTCAGCCGGATACCCGCTTCGACTTCGCGAGACTCCCATGTGGAGGTGTCATTCAACTCGTCCGTGCCAACACTGACTTCACCGCCAACCGAGAATCGCGGGGTAATCTTGAAGGTCGCACCCGCCTGCATTTCTTCACGCGGTAGCGGAGAAAGGTCTGTACGGGAGACCTTGTCGAGGTTCAGTTGCCAACGGGCATTGCCGCCAAACTGCATTGAGAATTCACGGTCAGGTTGGGCCTGCCAGACAGATTCGGTGCTAGCGGGTTTGGCCTGAGCGAATTGACGATACCATTCGGACTGCGCGGCCGAGGTTTCAGATATACTGGGCGTTGCCATTTCCATGGCGGGTGCAGACACGTCATCTTGCGCCGCGGCTGGCAAAGCCAGCGCGGTTAGCGCGATCACGAAAGTTGCAAAGCCCAGCTTCATCGAATTTACCTCTGCTCCCAGAAATAGTCGGAGGGGCAGGTAAAGAGAAGATTAAGAATCTGAAAGACCCGCTATTCTAGTCCGATAGTGTGATTTCTATCACAATCCCCTCAGGGGAATTTTTACCCGCCGAAACGCCAAAAGCGTTAGTTGGCGACAGGTTCAGGCCGTTGTCCGCGTATCCAAGGGTGAATCTTGCATGTTTTGTGACATTTCGCGAGACGCCCAATTTCCATGCTTCTCCCTCCAGGCCTGCCAGATCATCTTCCGCGAATCCGTATTCGGCCCCTATCAGGTAATCGCCCACCGATTTGGTCAGGCCCACAGTCCACGCTTCATAGTCACCCCCCGTCTTGATGCCATTGTCGGAGACGAGCCACGTTGCACCGATGGATATCGTGTCAAATTCCGCCTTTGTCCCCACTGACCAGGTCGTGACCCGGTCATACAAATCCGATGCGTAGGGCGGCGTCTCAATCTCTGCGGTACTTGCTGCAAGGGCACCGCTCAGCCTTACGCCCGCGCTGCGCAAAAGGCGCGAGGCATTGATGGACCCTTCAACCGCATTGGTGATTGTGAGGGGTGCAGCGCCAGGCAGATTACGGTCAGCATCCCGGTCGAGGCCGCGGACATCCGCCTTGGGCGTGATGCTGACACCCGCGCGCACTCCCACCAGACGAGGTGTCGCGTAAGAAAGCTTCACCGACGGCCCCGTCAGGTCATGCCGTGTCGTAACCATGTCCAACCCTGTTGGGTCCAACACCTGACGACCGCTGGCAAGCGTATCAAAAACGGAGGGTGCGCCTTCCTGAAAACGCGCCGCAACGCCCAGGTCCCGCCCCAACCGGAGCTGCCCATAGCCACCTTCGACATATATGTAAGCCGTTTCAATTTCGGCTCGGGTTTCGGTGTCATTTGGCGGAACGCCGACTGCCAGCCCAGTGAACGCGCCCTGCAACCCCAGACCGCTCCCCTCCATACCGACCGGTACACCGCTGAATCCGGCCCGTTGGGAGTGGTCCTTCTGAAGTTCAGCCCGACCGGCAGCGCCGATTTCAAGGCCGCTATCCAGGATTCGATTGGTCGATACGCCAGCCCAGGTACGCGCCAGAATTTGCTCGTCAGCCTCCGGCATCATTACCAGACTGGCACCCAGATCGGTTTCGGTTTCCCACGGATTCCAGTCGTCCTCCCATTGCGCATGCGCGGCGGGGCCGGCAAGCGCCAAAGCGAGAACGGAGATTTGGGCGAATTTCATACCGGTCCTCCATGGGGGCGACACGCAGATCAGCACTGGCGAGCCCGTAAACCCCTTGTTATACAAACCGCCGTCAACAAGGTCTTGCACTCAGGAACTTTCTTCATGGTCAAATATGTTTTCTCTGCGGCGATTGCCGGCATGCTGATGGTTTCAGGCTGCCAGTCCAAATCGGGCGGCAACGCCGAAGCCCGCGTGATCCAGCAAAATATCGGCAGCGTGAATCCATATCTCTGGCGCGCCTCGCTCGACACGTTCGATGATCTTCCGGTGGCAACGGCCGACCCTATCGGTGGCCTGATCACGTATGACTGGAAGGCATATGCCGCCGCGCCAAACGAACGCGTCAAAGTCACGGTCTACATCCTTGATACGCGTTTGCGTGCAGATGGCGTGAAAGTTTCCGTGTTCCGTCAGGAAAAGAGTGAAGCCGGCGAGTGGACCGATGCTGTCGTTGATCCGGAAACCGCACTCCAGCTTGAGAACAAGATTCTGGATCGGGCACGACTGCTGAAGAATTCCCAGCTGGGCTAAGCTCCGGCTGAACCAATAATCCGGAAAGGTCAGGGGCATGGCGACCCGTTACGATCCGCAAATCGCGGAACAGAAATGGCGTGCAGCTTGGGAAAAGGCCGCACTCTTTCACGCAAAATCTCCAGC